>Ga0335085_10002608_pt1 | contig 33300 bp, 34 predicted proteins | sample Lox_Sample_45_FD_206712 | JGI IMG/M metagenome (GOLD analysis project Ga0335085, IMG submission 206712) | Soil microbial communities from Loxahatchee National Wildlife Refuge, Florida, United States - Lox_Sample_4.5 | ecosystem: Environmental > Terrestrial > Soil > Wetlands | place: USA... | reverse complement strand
CGCCGCGGTCCAGGCGCCGGCGCTCGCGTTCTCGCTGGAGGAGCAGAAGGTCGCGCGGCCGCTGTTTCCCGCCTCGGCGATCGTCAAGGATTTCCTCTCGAATGCGATCTTCGCGACCCACAAGGCGATCGCCGAACGGCCCGAGGATGTGCGGCGCTTCATCAGAGCGTGGTTCGCGAGCGTCGCCTTCATGCGCGCGCACAAGGCCGAGACGGTCGCGATCTCACGCGACCTCAATCATTACGATGCCGCGATCGCCGACCGGGAATACGACACGGTGATGCCGATGTTCCTCGACAGCGGCCGCTTCGATCCGCGCGCGCTGCAAGCGCTGCAAGCTTCGTTCGTCGATATGGGTCTTCTCAAAGAAGCGCCGGACATGGCGACGCTTTATACGACGGAGTTTCTGCCAAAGAAGTGAGGAACGCCGCGACGCGCGGCGGAATCAGCGCAGCGCGGCGCAGGAGGGGAGGACCGGGAATGTCGACGCGATGGAAGCAAGTCTTCGGGCTGCTGCTGGCCGCGGCGGTCGCCGGCACGGCCTTGATGCCGCGCGCGAGCCGAGCGGACGATTGGCCGCCGGCGCTGCAAAAAATCATCGCGGCCGCCAAGCAGGAAGGCAAGCTGACCATGAGCACGGCGGTCAACGTCGCCGGCGGCGCGGACGGAACGAAGGCAGTGCAGGCCGGCGTCGCGAAGCTGTTCGGCGTCACGCTCGATGCGAGCTGGGCGCCGGCACCGTCCTTCGGGCCGATGGTCGCGAAGCTTATGCAGGAATTCCAGGCCGGCGTTCCCGCCTCGAGCGATATCGATTTCGCGGCGGCGCCGCATCTCGGGCCCTATATCGACGGCGCGCTGTTCCGCAAAGTGCCGTGGCACGAGCTGTGGCCGGAGCGGATCGCGCCGACCTCGTTCGAGCGCGAGCGCTCGCTGCGCTTCGAGACATTCCTCCCCGGCATCCTCTACAACGTGAAGGCGGCGCCCTGGGCAAAGGACATCCAGGTGATCGCCGACGTGCTGAAGCCCGAATACAAGGGCAAGTTCGCGACCACGCCCTATCTCTCGGGGTTCGATGCGCTGGTCGCGCAAAGCGCCTGGGGCATGGCCAAGACGACCGATTTCGTCACGCGCATGGCCGGGCAGATCAGCGGCGTGATGGCGTGCAGCGGCACCGACCGCATCGCCTCGGGCGAGGTGCCGGCGCTGGTCATCGATTGCAGCGGCAGCTCGCCGAACATCGCGCGCTATCGCGGCGTTCTCGACACCAAAGTGCCGCGCGATATCGCGATGCGGCGCTACGTCTATATGTCGATCCCGAGCAACGCGGCGCATCCCAATGCCGCCATCCTCGCGGCGCTCTATCTCGTCTCGCCCGCCGGCCAGCACGACGTCGCCTTGACGATGGACGGCATCGACGAGGACGATTATCCCGAAACCTGGGCGCATCGGCGCGTCGCGGAATTGCGTCAGGACGGCGCGAAATTTCTCGACGTCGATATCGGCTGGTGGAAAACCAACGCGACCGCCGACGCGGATTTCAACGCGCTGGTGAAGATCCTGCAGAAGAACTGATCAGCCGAGGCGTGACCCGTGCGTCGAATGGCGGTGAGGGCAGCCGTCAGTCTTTAGGCTCGAAGGCGCGCACGCGGGTTTGCAACGCGCCGATAGCTTCGATGCCTGCCTCGATCACGTCGCCGGGGCGGATCGGCCCGACGCCGGACGGCGTTCCCGTGTAGATGAGGTCGCCCGGATAGAGCGCGTAATATTTCGAGGCGAAGGCGACCTGGTCGGCCGCGCCGAACAGCATGTCGGACAGCAGGGTCGACTGGCGGACCGACCCGTTGACCGACAATTGCATGCGCAAGGATGACACGTCCGGCACCTCATCCGCCGTCACCAACCAGGGGCCGAGCACGGTGTAGGTATCGATCGATTTGCGCAGGCTGCGTTCTTCGGCGCCGCGCAAGGTGATGTCGAGACCGACGCTGTAGCCGGCGACGAAGTTCAGCGCTTCCGCGGCGGTCAGCGGCCGATCGACGAAAGCGCCGATGACGACGACGAGCTCGACCTCGTGATCGGTGCGGCGCTCGAGGAAGCGTTGCGCAATGCCCTCCGACGGTCCGACGAGCGAGGTCGTCGCTTTCAGGAAGAAGCCCGAATCCTCCATGGTGCCCGAGTTGGCGCCGGTCGAGAACGCGGTCTTGCGCATCTCTTCCAGATGCGCCCGGTAATTGTTCGGCGCCGCCAGAATCTTCGTCGGATTTTTGACCGGGCTGAGCAAGGCGATATCCGCCAACTGCCAGCGCGCGGGGCTATGCGCGAGGTCCGGCGCGCGCCGCAGCAATTCCGGTATCGCTTCAACCAGCGGATCGCCCTTGCCGTGGGCTTGTCCGACATAGGATGTGATGTCGACGACCCCGTCCTTGCCGACCAGGCCGTAGTGGTTGCCGAAGCGACATAATTTCACCGGACCGTCCTCCCGCTGTGCCGACGTAAACCTACTCTGCCGCGGCCGGAACGCCACTCTCTTTTGCCATAAGCCGCTCGATGGAGCGGCGCACGGTCAGCGACGGGTCGCGCTAGCCGCCGAACGAATTGTCCGGCGGCGAAACGCGGATCGTCTCGAGGATTCCGTCGGCGGCGGCGGTCTGCGCGGGCGTCGAGCCGAGCGGTACCAGCGCCAGGCAAACGGCGACGTGATCGGGATCGACGCGGATGACGAGCAAGCTCAGGGCGAGCGTGCCGCCGCCGGCCCTCGGCGCCGTGACGGCATAGGCCTCCTTCGTCGAAACCGATAGAGCGCGCGGCGCATCGCCGGTGTCGGCGTCCGCGGCCTTCAAGACTTGCGCCGCGACGGCGGCGAGCGCGCGGTGGTCGGCGAGGATGGACAGCGAGACGAGCCCGTGATTGCCGGGCGACACCAGCGTCTCGGCCTCGGTGGCGATGTCGATGTTCGTCGTCCAATCGTCCGGCATGTGGAAGACCAGCGCGCTATCGCCTTGCTGGGTAAAGCGCATGATCTTCGCCGCCGCGGGCGCCGCGTCGAGCCCGAGGAGGGTGAGCAGGAAGACGCCAAGCAGGATGGGCAGGGCGAGCCCGGCTTTCCTGTGCATCCTCATGCGCGACGCACCCAGGATGAAAGCCAAGCTACTCCGCCGCCGCTCTCTCCCCGTTCTCGTCCGCGATCATACGGTCGAGGAAGCGGCGCATGGTCATGCGGTTGGCGTCGGCGGCGATGTCGACGAGCGTCGCTTCGCCGAGCTCGGTCAGGCGCGCTTGCTGCGCCTCGACCATCTCCTTGTCCTCGAGGAAGGTCGGTGCGACCTCGCGGTAGAATTGCTCGAGCGCTTCGGGCTCGTTCTGGCGATAGCCGAGGCAGGCGGACCAGAAATAAAAGCACGAGGTCTCCGTCTCGGGCGTCAGGCCGTGGAAGAGGCGGAATTGGAAGCCGCCGTCGCGCTTGCCTTCGTAAGCGCCGGTGCCGACATCCTTGGCGCCGGTCCATTGCAGCACGCTGCCCGGCGCGATCCATTCGAATTCCTGCCAGCGATCGACGCGGCCCTTGAAGCCGGCGGCCTTCACATAGGTCGGCGGCGGCGCGGAGTTCAGCATCCAGCGCGTGAATTTGAGGCCGGTCGGCGTGCGCACCGTCTTCATCTCGGCCTCGACATGGATGGCGGGATTGCCGCCGATCGTCTTCCCATGGAGATAGCCGAGATGGGTCAGATCCATGAGATTGTCGACCATCAGCTTGTAGCTGCCCTTGATCGGGTAGCAATCATGCTTCATCGGCCAATGCACAGGATCGTTGTGATAGGGGAAGTCGACGATCTTGCTCGCATCGGCGCGCGCAGCGTCGCCCATCCACACCCAGACGAAGGCGTCCTTCTCGACCACCGGATAGGCGCGCACGCGCGCATCCTCGGGGATGCGGGGCTGGCCGGGGATCGCGACGCATTTGCCACTGTAGTCGAAGGTGAGTCCGTGATAGCCGCATTGAATGCCGCTCTCGACGATCTCGCCGCGCGACAAAGGCGCGGCGCGATGGCAGCAGCGATCCTCGAGCATGACGGCGCGGCCGGCCTTGTCGCGGAACAGCACCACGGGCTCGTTGCAGATGCGCCGCGCCAGCGGCTTGTCCTTGAGCTCGTCGCCCCAGGCGGCGATGTACCAGGCATTGCGAAGAAACATGGCATTTCCTCCGATACTGGTTTTGGCGGATGCTACAGCGGCACTCCGCCCCCGCCAAGCCGCCATCCCCAAGCCGCCATCCCCAAGCCGCCATCGCCAAGCCGGGCGGCTAGGTCGCTTTCGCCTCGCGGATCGTTCTCGGGCTGTCGAGGACGAAGCGCGCGAGCTCGTCCTTGCGCGCGAACCACACGCCTTTTTGCGTTTGCACCCGGGCAATGAAGTCCTCGACGATCTTGACCCGCGCGGGACGGGCGAGCTTGTCGTGGAAGCTGATCACCATCATGCGCCGGCGCGTTTGCGCCTCGTCATAGAGCGCGGCGAACTCCTCGTTGAGGGTGCGCTCGTAGCCCGCGAGATCGCCGGGCTGAAGCTGGTAATGGACGAGGTCGTTGAGGTAGCGCGTATAGGGCATCACCACGAAGGGCTTGCCGTTGACCGGCACGATGAACGGCTCGTCGCGGCTGAAATCGTCGATGTGATAGAGGAAGCCGAGCTCTTGCAGCAGCGACAGGGTGTTGGCGCTGCGCCAGACGCCCTGGGTGTTGTAGCCGACCGGGTGCTGGCCGGTGAGCTTTTCCTGAAGCGCGACGCCGTCGACGATGAATTTGCGCTCGTCCTCGCGCGACAGGTGGAATTGCTGCGTATGGGTGATGCCGTGGGCCGCGCATTCGTGGCCGCGCTCGGCGATCGCGCGCGCCAGCGCCGGCGCATGCTCGAGCCCCTTGGCCGAGAGGAACGCCGAGACCTTGATGCGGTGGCGATCGAACATGTCGAGGAGCCGCGGGATGCCCTCGCGCCAGCCATATTGCTCCTCGCTATAGGCGGCGAGGTTGGGAAAGCGCTTGCCGGCAGCCTCCGGCGGCGTGACTTGCGCCGGGATCATCGGCATCGGCTCCGATCCCGCTTCCCACATCATCGAGATGGAGATCGGCAGCCGCACGCCGTCGGGCCAATGCGCGTCGCTCATGCTCGCTTCTCCCTCGATCCTCGCCCGGCGAGCGTCGTTCAGCCGGGCGTTTTCTCGGCGCGGATCTTCGCGATTTCCGTGCGGTAGGCGGCGAGGACCTTGGCGCCATCGGGCGTCGATTTCACCCAGGCATCGACCACCGGCTTGGCGCGCGCTTTCCAGCGCGCCTCTTCCTCGGGCGAGAGCGTCGTGATCGTCTGCTTCGCTGCCTTGATCAACCCGATGCCTTGTTCGTCCATCGCCTGAATGGCTTTCGCCCAGAGGAGGGTGAAGGGCATGCCGGCGCTCTTATCGATCGCGGCGCGCGCCTTATCCGGCAGCTTGTCGTAGGTTGCCTTGCGCATCAGGGTGAAATTGCCCTCGCCGGTGAGCGAGGCCTGGAGGTGATACTGCACGACCTCCTGCAGCTTGAAGGGCGGCATGCCGGGCCAGCCGATACCGGCCGCGCTCACGACGCCGTGCTGGATCGAGGAATAGAAATCGGACGGCTGCATGCTGATCGGCGCGCCGCCGAATTGCTCGATCACTTGCGCCATGGTCTTGGACATCACCGCCACTTTCACGCCCCTGATGTCGTCCATGGTGGTGACGGGTTTTTTGGTATGGACCGACATGTTGGCGTAGAGCCCGAGCTCCAGCACTTTGTAATCGTGAAGCTCGGGGTCGAGGATGCCCGATTGATAGAGCCGCATCAGCGCAACGCCGGCCTCGTAGGAGTTGGTCGATTCGAACGGCAGCATCGCGACGGTGGTGCGCGGGAACAAGGCGGGGTAGAGCCCGACGAGCCCGGTGCCGATCTCGATGACGCCGTCCTTGAGCCGGTCGATAACGTTGTTGTTGTCGGCGAGGGTCGGCCCGACGAACACCTTGACGTCGAGCGTGCCGTCGGAATCCTTGGTCACGGCCTCGGCGAACGGCATCTGCGCCATCGACGTGCTGAGCGCGACCGGAACGCCGGCGTTGCCGAAGCGAAGCACCGTGGGATCGGCGTGTGCCGCCAGCGGCGCGACGACCGCGAGCGCCGCCGCGAAGATGATCCGTTTCATGTCGTCCCCCTTTGTTTCGCTTAGCGCGTTACGGCTGCGCGGCGGGGCGCGAGGTGCATTTCGGCAGCCACGCGGCGACCTTCGGCCACGGCGCGAGGTCGTAATTGACGCGCGGCATGTTCGAGAGGGTGCAGGCGACGTTGAGATCGGCGACGGTGAACGCGTTGCCGAGGAGGTACTCGCTCTTGCCGAGCGCGCCGTCGAGGACACCGAGCGGCGCTTTCAGCGCCTCGCGGGCATTGGTCGCGACTTGCGGATTGCGCTTCTCCTCCGGCAGCACGACGGTGTGCTGGTAGACCAGATTGGCCTGCGGCTCGATTTCGGTCATCGCCCACATGGTCCACATATAGAACCGGCCCCAATCCTCGGTCGTCTTCGGCGCGAGCGGGCCGCCGTGCTTGTGGATGAGGTACTCGTTGATCGCCAGCGATTCCCAGAGGACGAGATCGCCATCGCGGATCGCCGGGATGTGGCCGTTGGGGTTGATCTTCAGGAAATCCGGCTTGCGGGTTTCGCCGGCGCGCTGGTCGATCGATACGTGCTCATATTGCAGCCCCAGCTCCTTCGCCAGCCACAACACGCGGCTCGTCCGCGACTGCTGCTTGCCGTAGATCGTCAACGCCATGTGTTCCTCCCCTTGAGCCGCGCGCGCCCCGCGCGGCGGCGATTATAGGCCGATCGTCACTCGCCGGCGACCGCCTCGACCGGACGCTCGCGCGGCACGGCGATGCGGATGAAGCGCAGCACGCAAATCGCGGCGACCGCGAAAGGAATGCAGCAGCAGGCATAGACGATCTGCACCGCGTGACCGACCGCGACCGGATCGGTCGCGTTGCCCAGCCCCGCCGCATTGGCGACGACGCCGGCGATCGCCGCGCCGAATGCCGTGCCGAGCGAGCGCACCGAATTGAGCGCCGCCGCCGTCGTGCGCTGCTCGCCCGCGGGCGCGCGATCGAGGGTGCGCGCGACGAGGTGCACGTTGTACATGCCGATGCCGAGCCCGAGCGCGGCCGCCGCGACCGTCAGCAGCGTAAGCTGCGGCTGCGTCGCGACGAGCGTGATGCTGACGAGGGCGGTGAAGGCGAGCAGCGGGCCGAAGCCGAGCGCGAGGCGCTCGCGCGCGCCCGACCAGCCCGAGACCGCGACCGTGCCGACCGTCCAGGAGAACGAGATCACGATCGTCACGAAATTGACGAAGACCGGCGAGACGCCATGCACGACCTGCAGCAGCAGCGGCAGGAAGAGCGTCACCGAGGTCTGCGCCATCGCGTGCAGGGTTAGCGTCCAGAGGCAGAGCCCGATCGGCGCGCGGAACGAGAGCGCGTGCGAGGGGAAGAGCTTGTTGCCGGCCTCGCGGTCGAGGCGGAAGGTCCCGGCTACGAGCGCGACGGCGAGGACGAGGCAGGAGGTCTCCCAAGCGAAATTGTCGACCGTGCCGATCGCGGCGACGGCGCACACGCCGCTCGCCAGCATCGCGAGGCGGAAGAACGGGAAGGGCGGGATCGCGCCGCGCTCGGCTTCAGTGTCGAGCCGCGCCGGGATCTTGATCATCGCGATGATGGCGAAGGCGATCATGAACGGCGCCATCAGCCAGAACGAGCCGCGCCACCAATGCATCGCCGCGAAGATGCCGCCGACCACCGGCCCGCCCAGATGACAGCAGGTGAAGGTGCCCTGCGAGATCGCCAGGATGCGCGTGCGGAGCCGCGCGTCATAGAGGCTGGCGATGAGCGCCGTGCCGCCGCCCGAGACGAGGCCGCCGGCCCAGCCCTGGATGCCGCGCGCCGCGATCAGGCTGAGCATGTCGGGCGCCAGCGCGCAACAAACGGTGCCGAGCGCCAGCACGCTGGCGCCGAGCGTATAGCCTTTGCGCGCGCCGAAGCGTGACCAGATCACGCCGGTCGAGGACGAGCCGACGATCGAGCCCATGGTGTAAAGCATCGCGGCCCAGGTGTAATAAGGCGCGCCGCCGATGTCGTGGACAACGGTCGGCATGATGATGGCGATCACCAGCATCTGGGTCGCGTGCATCGCGATCCCGCCGATGATCAGCGCCGAGTAGAGTCCGCGTCCGTCGCGGAACAGCTCAGACCAATTGCCTTTTGCGGCTCCGTCCGACGCCACGCCCGATGCTCCCCAATCCCGGGGAGGTTATAGTGCCTCCGGTATCGTGGGAGGAAGAGCGCATGGAAACGCCGAAGCGCATCGGCATTTTGGGCCTCGGGGCGATGGGCCGGCCGATGGCGCGGCATCTGATCGCCAAGGGTTTTGCCGTCGCGGGGTATGATGTGGACGCCGCGGCCTGCGAGCGCGTCGCCGCGCTCGGCGCGGCTATCGCCGCGAGCCCGCGCGATCTCGCTGCGCACAGCGATGCGGTGCTGATCGTCGTCGGCTTCGACACCCAGGTCGAGCGCGCGGTGTTCGGCGCCAACGGCATCCGCGAAGCGGCGCGGCCGGGCCTCATCCTCGGCATGGGCTCGACCGTTGCGCCGTCTTTCGCCCGCGACGTCGCGCGCCGGCTCGAGGGCAGCGGCATCGTGCTCATCGATATGGCGCTGACGCGCGGCGAGCCTTTCGCCGAAGCCGGCACGATGCTCGTGCTCGGCGGCGGCGACGAAGCGGCCTTCGCCGCCTGCCGGCCGGTGCTGGCGAGCTTCGCCTCCGACATCTTCCATCTCGGCCCGTTCGGCGCGGGACAGGTGGGGAAGATGGTCAACAACCTCATCCTCTGGGCGTGCATGACCGCCAACGACGAAGGCCTGCGCTTGGGCGAAGCGCTCGGCATCGATGCCGGGAAGCTGCGCGACGCGCTGACCCATTCGAGCGCCGAGAATTTCTCGTTGGGTGCGCGCGCCGACGAGCGGCCGACACCGTGGGCCGAGAAGGATATGCGCATCGTGTTGGAGGAAGCGGCCGCGCGCGGGCTCGATCTGCCGCTCTCCAGCCTCGTCAAAGAGCGCATCGCCGAGTTCAAGCGCCGCAAGGGCTATCCGACGCCGCGCGAGGATGGCTAGAGCGTCGCCGATGATGGCGGGGGCGTCACCATAGGAACGGCTTCGGACATCGATTGTTCTTTTCCCAGGCATTGAACGGGAGAACCCGATGCATACGAAGAAGCTCAGTTTGGCGGTCTTGGCGGCGGTGGCGTTGGCGGCCGGCATCGGCACTGCCTCGGCGCAGAGCACGACGACCACGACGACCACGACGACGATCAGCCCGGATCAGGAGACGACCATCTATCGCACGATCACGCGCGAGCAGGTGGCGGTACAGCCGCCGCCGCCCAATTGGACGCCTTCGGTCGGCATCGAAGTGCCGGCGCAGGTGCAGCTCTATGACATGCCGACCACGATCGACGTCCCGAGCGTGCGGACCGATCGCTATACGGTGGTGAACGGCCATGTCGTGCTGGTCGACCCGAGCACGCATCGCGTGGTGCGCATCATCGAGCGCTAGCACCAATCTGCAAAACGAACGCCGTCGCGGCCGGGCCCATCCCGGCCGCGATGATTCTAGGGCCGCGCGGGCTGGCGCAGCCCCAGCCGCTCGAGACGCGGCAACACCTCGTCGCGGAAGAAGGGGAATTCGTCGAGGTAGTTGACGAACGAGAAGCACATGCCGGCAAAGCCCGCCGCGCTGACCTGCGCCAGAGTGTTCGCGACGTCGTCGGGATCGCCGACCATCGGGAAGCCGCCATGGCCGGCGGCGAAGCGGATGCGGAAGGCTTTGAAGAACTCGGCGTTGTAGGATTGCGAGTGAACCTGGTTGATGCTGATCAGCCGGTCGACCGCGTCCCAGTCGCCCATCTCCTCGGCATAATAGCGGTGATATTCCTCGGCTTCGGCCCTCGTCTTGCGGCAGACGACATAGCCGTTGCCGTAGACGCCGATCTCGCGCCCATGCGCGCGCGCCGCGGCGATGGTGTCGCGCACTTCCTGCGCGCCTGCTTCGAGCGAGCGCAGCGGACGGAAGAGCACGTCGCAGGATTTGGCGCTGAAGGCGCGGCCGGCGGGCGAGGAGCCGGCATTCATGACGAGGGGCCGGGTCGCGCCGTAGGGCTTGGGATTGGCCTGCACCTTCTTCAACTGGAAGAATTCGCCGTTGAAATCGAAATCCTCGTCGTTCTCCCAGATCGCCTTGATCACCTCGAGCCATTCGGCGCCGTGCTCGTAGCGATTGTCGTGCGCGCGCTGGCCGACGCCGAACATGTCGAACTCGTCCTGATTCCAGCCGCACACGATGTTGAGCCCGAAACGGCCGCGGCCGATGTGGTCGGCCGTGACGAACTGCTTGGCGGCATAGACCGGATGCACGAGCGGCGCATGCACGGTGCCGAAGATGTTGAGGCGCTGCGTCTGGGCGAGCAGGCCGCAGGCCCAGGTGACGGTCTCCCAGCTCGAGCCCTCGAAATTGGTCTCGCCGCCATAGCCGCGCCAGCGGCCGATCGGGAGCATCAGATCCATGCCGGCCGCGTCGGCGAGCCGCGCGAGCTTGAGATTGTCTTCCCAGCTCGCCGACCAGCGCTCGGGCACGCGGGTCGCGGCGCGCCCGCCGGAGCAATTGCTGCCGAAGAGTCCGAGCTTCAGCTTGTTGGGGCTGAAGCTGGCGATGCGGCTGGGCAAGGTCCGATGCATGGGCGGGAAGATAGAAGCCCATGCGCTGATTGGCCAGCGCGGCGCCGCGTTGCTAGCATCGGCCGAAATTCCGGGAGGCAGGCATGACCGATTTCGTCGCGACCCATCGCATCACCCACGAAGCCAGCATGAAGATGCTCGCGGCCGGCGTTGCCAAGGCGAACGAGATCGGCTGCAAGATCAGCCTCGCCGTGGTCGATGCCAGCGGCCAGCTCATCGCTTTCCTGATGATGGACGGCGCGCGTTTCTTCTCCGGCCGCACCACGATCAAGAAGGCGATCACCTCCGCCTCGCAGCGCCTGCCGACCGGCTACGCGCCGGAAGCAAATGTCCTCAGCATGCAGATCCGCATGGATGGCGATTTCACCAACGTGCCCGGCGGCTTTCCCATCACCGTCGACGGGCAGGTGATCGGCGGCGTCGCCGCCGGCGGCGCCAAGATCGAAGAGGATGTGATCGTCGCCAAGGCCGCGCTTGCGGCCGTCGTGGCGGCCTGACCCCGATCGGAGCCCGTCGGCGCAACGCAACCCTCGACCGGCCTCGGGCATTTTATCGACGGATCGTCTTCGGTCGAATAGCTGTCGCTGGTGCGAAAGAATGGCTTACGGTCGCCACGAAAATGCCGGATTTGGGTTCTGGGGCGGCGCCGAGCACCAAGCGCCGGCGAATTCGACGCATGATTATCGCGACCGCGCGACCCGGCTGCGCGCGCTGGCCGCCGATTCGCCCGATCCGCAGATCAGGGCCTATCTGTTGACGACCGCCGCCCAGTTCGACCGGCTCGCCGATTACGCGGCGGCGTCGGCTGCGACGACGCACGCCGCGTAACAGAGCTCCGCGCTATTTGAAGAGCAATAGCGCGTTGATGCAGGTCTCAATCACGCCCCACGTTAGGGGAATACCGACGAAGAGCCATGATGCTTCTCCCTTCCGCGGTCAGGCCGCGGCGCTGTGCTTGGCTTTGGCGGCCGCGGTCATGTAGTGCTGCTCATCGACATCCTTGACCCTCGTTGCGTGCGAGAGAAAAGGAAAGTCAGGTAAAGGCGACGAAGAGACAGAAGCCGCTGGCCAGCAGCGCCAGCAGGACCGTCAGGATCATCTCCGTGCGCCTGCTGCCCACCCGCGTGAATTCCGCCTTGTCGATCAGTCGCGCCGTGTGGGCGTAGCGGATGCCGGCGACGATGATGAGACCGATGCCGACGAGGATCAGGGCGATCCCGTCATAGCGGCCGAGCGGCGCGGCGAGCCGCTCGATCAGCAATTTTTGCGCTGCAGCAGGCGAGGCGGTGTTGGCGACCGCCTCCACCATGACGTTGAATTTCTCGATGACAAAGCCGAAGGCGAGGACGGCAAGGCCGGTGCGCGTCCAGGCGAGGAAGGTGCGCTCGTTGGCGGCGTGGTCGGAGAAGTTGCGGATCATCCTTCCTGAAACAACCGAGAGCGGCCGGATGTTTCAGGCGAGGGTCGGTTATCCCGCGACCCCCTCCACCGGCGCGCCGGAAATGCTCCCGGCCTAACGGAAGGGATTGAGCTTGTAGACCAGCTGCAGGCGAAAGGTTTCGGAGCTCGGCCGGAACGTGATGTTGGCCTGCGGGGTGGGGAAGGTGCAGGAGGCGCCGCCGCACGTGTCGCTGAGGGACTTGCCGCCGTACTCCGCGTGGCGATACTCGCCGCGGACCGCCAACCCGGGGATGCTGGGAAAGATCTGCGCTTCCGCACCCAATCCCACAAACCATCCGCTGGTCGAAAACGCCGGCGTCGAGAAGCCCGTCGGATTGTTTCCGTTGGCTTCGGTGTCCACCATCGTCGCCTTGTCGAAATGCGCCTGGGTGAAGCCGACATCGACGAAAGGCAGGATCGCGGGCGTCACGAGATAGCCGGCGCGTGCGCCGAAAGCGAAGGTGCGGTCATTCGAGAGGCGGCCGGCAAAGAACGGACCCTGATCCTGGATGGTGCCGGTGATGCTGCCGAGATCGACGTCGCCGAAAACGCCTGCAACAAGATGCTCGGTGAACTGGTAATCGAAGCCGCCGCCGATCGTGCCGAAGCCGCCGTTGCCGCCCTGGGTCTGTGTCTGGCAAAGAATGCAGACGCCGCTGCCTGGAACCTGCGTTGTCGTATCGGCCGTCCACATGCCGTAGCCGCCGCCCGCGCCGACATAGAAGCCGGTCCAATTGACCGGGGCGGCCGCGGTCGCGGGCAGGGGCGACGCGTCCGGCAGGGCGTCCCATTTGTCGAACTTGTACTTCAGCGCCACGCCAAAGGTTTGTGTCGTCGGGTGGAAATTCACTCGGAACAAGGTTCCGGCAGGCACCGCTTCCGGCAATGACTTCATGCCGTAATCGGAATAGCGATATTCGCCGCGCAGGTACCAGTTCGGAATGATCATCGTCTCGGCGCCGGCGCCGATGAACCAGCCGCCATGGACGAAGGCCGGCGTCGCAAAGCCGGCAATGTTCGCGCCATTGAACGACGAGACTATGGCCGCACTACTGAAATGCGCTTGCGTGAATCCGCCCTCGATAAACGGCATGACCTCGGGCGTGAGCAGCCAGCCGGCGCGGGCGCCGACCGCGAACGAGCGGTCTTGCGTGATCCGGCCGACGGCGAACGGCTCCTGATCCTGGATCGTGCCCTGGATGTTGGAGAAATCGAAATCGGCGAAGACACCGCCGACGATTTGCGGCGTCGCCTGATAATCGAAGCCGAAGCCGATCCGGCCGAAGCCGCCGCTGCCGCCTTGCGTCTGCGGTACGCAGAGATGGCAAAGCCCGGTGTTCGGCTCCAGCGTGGTGGTGTCGCCGGTCCACATGCCGAAGCCGCCGCCGACATAGCCGTAGAGGCCGGTCCAGCTCATCGGCGGCGCGGGGGGTGGCGCCGCTTGCGCGACGGCGGGTGCGGTGAAGACGATGCCGCCAAGCGCCATCGTGGCAGTGACGAGGTTGCGTATCCGCTCGGTTTTCACTGTGATCCCCAATCACGAGATGCGTGTGGGCGATTGAACCAGCAATCGAGCGAATTTTACAGCAGCGGCGAACGCCAGCGGCTGAATCCCGCCGTGTGTGGCTTTTTTGCCAAAGGTCGCGCGACGACCCGGGTCGGCTATACTCTTGCCTCGTCGAGGGAGGAAAAATGACGAATTATCCAAGCGATATCGATCCCGAATCGGGCAACCGCCTGCCGCTGCCGAAGCGCGAGGAGCTCGATCCCGAAGCGCAAGCCTCGTACGACCGCATCGTCAAGGGCGGCCACGGCGCGATTCGCGGCCTTAAAGGTCCGAGCGGCATCCAGCTCCATTCGCCGACCTATTCGAAACATGCGCGGCCGGTGAATTACTATCTGCGCTACGAGGCGGGCTTCACGCCGCGCGTGCGCGAGATCGCCATCCTCACGACGGCGCGCGAATGCGACAGCCAGTTCGAATGGGCGGCGCACGAGCCCGAGGCGCTGAAGGAAGGCATCGCGCCGGCGCTGATCGATGTGATCCGCAACCGCGCGCCGCTCTCCGGCGTCGATCCCGCCGATGCGACGATCATTGCGCTCGGCCGCGAGATGTTCGGCGCGCGCAAGGTGAGTTCGGCGACCTATGCCGCGGCGCTGGAGCAATTTGGCCGCCGCGCGCTGGTCGATCTCGTCGCGCTGATGGCGAATTATGCCGGCACCGCCGCGATCCTCACGGCGTTCGACATGCAGCTCGATCCGGGGACCAAGCCGGGCCTTCCCTCCTTGAGATAGGCCCCCGCGCGAAGAGAGGATGTCACACCAGGCCGTTGTGCTAGAATGACCAGAGATCGTCATCCCAACAAAGACGATCATGAAGGGAGGATAAGGCCATGAAGCTCAAGATCACGATTCTTGCGATGGCGGTTGCGGCTTTCGTCGCGGGGAATGCGGAGGGCGCCAGTGCCGATCCGTGGAAGGTTCGCGTCGGCTGGGTGACGACGCCGACACATGCGCAGCCGATCATCGACGAGCTGCATAATCGCCATCCCGAGCTGTTCCCGAATTTCGGCAAGACCTACACCGTCGAAAGCATCCATTTCCAAGGCACGACGCCGCAGATCGAGGCGCTCGCGACCAACGATCTCGACATCGCGGCGTTCGGGCCCGAGGCGCTCGCGCTGGCGGTCGACAACGCGCATCTCGATGTGCGGGCGATCGCCGATGTGTTCCAGGACGGCGTGCCGGGTTACGGCACGATCACCTTCGTCGTGCGCGCCGACAGCCCGATCAAGAAGGTCGAGGATCTCAAGGGCAAGGTCGTCGCCACCAACGCGATCGGCTCGTTCGGCGATTCGGCGATGCGCATCAATCTGCGCGCGCACGGGCTGCAGGATAAGGACTTCACCACCGTCCAGGCGAATTTCAACAACATGCCGGCGATGATGGACGAGGGCAAAGTCGATCTCATCAATCTGCTGCCGCAATTCCGCTACCTGATGACCGAGCAGCACAAATACCGCCAGCTCTTCACCGCGGCCGACGGCGAGGGCCGCATCCAGGCAGTGCTCTGGGCGATGCGCGCCGAGGTGCTCGCGGCGCATCGCGCGGCGGTCGTCGACTTCCTCGCCGATCACATCCGCGCGCTGCGCTGGCTGCTCGATCCGGCGCATCACGAGGAAGCGGTGGCGATTTGCGTCGCAGTCACTAAGCAGAAGCCCGAAGCGTTGGCCTATGTCTTCACCAAGGCGGACTCCTATCGCTCGCCCGACGGCAAGCCCGATATCGCCGGCACGCAGCATGCCCTCGATGTCGAGCTGAAATACAACATCATCAAGCAGACCGTGAAAGTCGCGCCGAAATACGTCGATCTCGGCCCGGTCGAGGAAGCGGCCAAGCGCGTCAACGGAGGTTCGTAAGGCATGGCGTTACCTGGCGAGGAGCCGATCGCACCGACGCGGCTCCTCTCGATCCCGATGAGCGACGGCGTGAAAATCGCCGCCGCTCTTTTCCTGCCGCCGGGCAAGGAGCGCTTCCCGGTGCTCCTCGCCGCCTCGCCCTATCGCTTCGACAACGACATGGTGCCGGCGATCCCGATGTTCCTCTGGCGCGAGACCGGGCCGATCGGCTGGTATCTCGAGCAGGGCTACGCCTATGTGCATATGGACGTGCGCGGCACCGGGCGCTCGGGCGGCGCCTATCGCTATCAGGACAAGCGCGAGCAGCGCGATCTCTACGAGGTCGTCGAGTGGCTCGCGGCGCAGCGCTGGTCGAACGGCAAGGTCGGCGGCATCGGCCAGAGCTATTTCGCGCGCTCGCAATGGTTCATGGCGACGCAGAACCCGCCGTCGCTCGGCTGCATCGCGCCCTATGACGGGCATATCGATACTTATCGCGATTCCGCCTATGTCGGCGGCATCCCCGGCACCTACCCGACGAGCTGGTGGGATCAGGTGCGTACGCTAAACCGCTATCCCAACGCCGGCAAGCCGCGCTTCGTCGAATATGATTATCCGGCGCAGGTGAAGCGCCACCCGACCTATGACGCGTTCTGGCGCGAGCGCGCGGCCGCCGAGAAGCTCGCCAAGGTCAAGGCGCCGGTCTTCTCGATCGGCGTCTGGAGCAAGGTCGATCTCCATCTCAACGGCAACATCGTCGGCTATCAGCGCGCCGGCGGGCCGAAGAAGCTGCTGGTCTTCGGCGCGTCCGATCTCTATGGCGCGGTCGCGAGTTATTCGAGCATTGCCTTCCACGAGAAATACCTGCTGCCGTTCTACGACTGCTACCTGAAGGGCAAGCGGACCTCGTATCTCGACGAGCCGGAGGTGCGCTATTTCGTGACCGGCGGCGAGCGTTTCGCGAGCGCGCCGTCCTGGCCGCCGCAGAATGCGCGCACCGTGCCGTATTACCTCGCCGCCGGCCCGACCGGCAGCGTCGCCTCGCTCAACGACGGCGCGCTCTCGACGAGCGAGCCTGCGGCGGAAGGCGGCACCACGGTCTTCGATTATCCCAATGCGGGCTGGCGCATCGGCGTCGTCGGCTTCGGCAAGGACGGCCGGCCCGATCCGGTGCGGCGCGTGCTCACCTTCGCGACGCCGCCGCTCGAGCGCGATGTCGAGATCGCCGGGCCAATCGAGCTGATCCTGCACGCGGCGACGAGCCAGACCGACACCGATTTTTTCGTGAAGCTGTCGGAGCAATTCGCGCAAAGCGAGTCCGATCGCCAGGCGGATATCCAGCCGCGCTCGCGCATCGTCACCAAAGGCTGGCTGCGCGCCTCGATGCGGGCGATCGACAAGAAGCTCTCGAAGCCGCATGCGCCGCATTACAGCCACACCAAGCCGCAGCCGCTGACGCCGAACCGGGTCTATGAGTTCACCATCGCGGTGATGCCGACCGCCTACCGCTTCAAGGCCGGCAGCCGCATCCGGCTCGAGCTGGCGAACGGGGATTCGACCGTGACGGAAGGCGTCTTCTCGCATTTCTACACGCCAGACAAGGTCGGGCGCGACACCATCCACCACGATGCGCGCCATCCGTCGCGCCTGCTGCTGCCGGTGATGGATCGGGATTAAGCAGAGGGGCGCGGGACGCACTTACGTAGGTCGCGTCCCCCGGCGATCCGCACAAGCCGAGCGGACAGGTGGTCTTCGTCGGCGCGGTCGAATCGCTTTAGGCGGCGGCGAGCATCGCCGCGATCTCGTCGACGGTCTTCACCTCGGCGAAGACGCGCTGCATGGTCTTGAGCTCGGCCTCGTGCGTGTCGCGATGCACCTCGGCGACCGCGTCGCGGGCGAGGATCATGCGGTAATTATGCTCGACGCCGCCGCGGATCGTGGTCGAGACGCAAACACAGGTCGTGACGCCGCAGACGACGCAGGTGGTGACGCCGAGATTGCGCAGGATCGTGTCGAGCGGCGTGTTCGAGAAGCCGCCGAAGCCTTTCTTGACGACGAGATGCTCGCCGTCCTGCGGCTTCAGCTCGTCGATGATCTGCGCGCCCCAGGTGCCCTCGGTGATGAACGTGCGGTTGCTCGACAAGGAGCCGCGCGTCGCGCGCCAATAGGGAAATTGCGCGTCGGAATAATCCGGCTTCAGCACATGCGCGATATAGACGACCGGCCGCCCGGCCTTGCGAAAGGCGGCGGCAAGCTTCGCCGCCGGTCCGACCGTTCCCATGAGAAAGGGCATGTCGATCTGCGCTTCGGGATTCTCGCGCGCCCGATGCGCGAAGCCGCCTTCGGGATGGACGAAGTCGTTCTGCATGTCGACGATGATCAGGGCCGAGGTCTTGATGTCGGGACCCTTTTGAGCGATGGCGGCGGGCATGGCTCTCTCCTTCAAGTGCCGATAATTCTTTTGCCTATCATTCTCTCACAGGGCGCGCGCCTTTTCCGACATACCCCCATCACTCAATGCGCGGCCTCGATTTTCGCGAGATCCGCCTTGTAGGCGGCGAGGACTTTGGCGCCGTCGGGCGTGGCCTTCGCCCAGTTCTCGTTGAGCGGCTCGAGCTTCTTTTGCCACGCAGCGGTCTGCTCGGGCGTGAGTTCTACGATGGTGCGCTTGTCGCCGCGCGCGATCGTCGCTTCCTTGCCGGTTTTGCGCTCGCCGTCCCACCACGCGCCGAAAGCGCGGCTCTCGGCCTCGCCGGAATGCTTGTCGAGCACCTTCTGCGCTTCGGGCGAGAGCGAATCCCACACCGCCTTGGTCATGAACATCATCGCCGCGGAGGTGCCGAGCCGCGTGTCGACGTGATAGCTCGTCACCTCGGCGAGCTTGAACGGATCGAACGAGGTCCAGGCCACGGCGGCCCCGTCGGCGGTGCCGCGCTGGATCGCTTCATACATCTCGCTCAAGGGGATCGAGAGCGGCGCGCCGCCGAGGAGCGTGATCGCGTCGGCATTGACCTTCGAGGCGACGACCAGCTTCGCGCCGCCGAGCGTGTCGAGCGATTTCAGCGGATGCGACATGTGGATGCCCGACGGCGTCAGGGCGATGATCATCAGCGGATGGAGATCGGCGAACTCGTCGCCGAGCATGCCGGCCTTGTAGAGCCGCCACAGCGCCTGCGAGCCGTCGGCGGCGCTCTTGGCCATGAAGGGCAGGGTGGCGACATCGGCACGCGGGAATTTGCCGGCGACGGTGCTGAGCAGGCCCCAGGACACCTGCACCACGCCGGTCGTCACGCGATCGTAATAATTCGCAACGCTGGCGATGGCGGTGCCGTCGCGCACATCGAATTGGATAATGCCTTTGCCGTCCTGGTTGATCGCCTCGGCCCAGGGATGGAGGAATTGTACGTTGAGCCGCGTCGACGGTGCGTTGGTGGTCGCGAACATCAGGGTGCGCTCGGCGGCGCACGCAACGCCGGCGGTGAGCACGCAGGCAAGCAGGACGGTCAATCGCAGCAGCGATCGCATGGTTATGGATCTCCTCCCTTGCGCGCGGATGCCGCGGCGCCTGGCGCCATTCTAGCTGGCAGCGCAGCGTTGGCGCTATGCCGCCGCGTCCAGTGCAGGGAGGTCAGTGACGCGAGACGCCGGTTGTGTCCGGGAGCGAGATGATCGCCGCTTCGATCAGGCTGGCGGTCTTTTCACGATGTTGGCTCAGCGCCTCGCTGCGGGCGTAGCGCAGCAGGCGATCGAGCGCGAGGTACGGCGCCAGCGGCTCATGGCCGGGCTCAACGCCCGCGGCGGTATCGACGTCGTCTTCCCTATCCAGGCTCATTGTCTTCCCCATCACCCCCGAGCGATGAACCCATAAAACGCGCCGCAGCATCATCCGTCTGGGTCATTTAAATTCTATATCAGGTCATGCTAATCGGCAATATCGCTCCTCGCACCGCTTTGGTGCGATGAGGTCATGCATTTCGCAAATCCGAGTGCGATAGGGTTACGATATGGTTACGGTTCTCCTGCGGCGAGCCCGCCGCGGCGCGAGAACACGGAAATATAGTAAGTGCGGGGGTTTTAGAACTCGGCTCTACTCGGCTTCGCGCTTGAAGGGCGAGAGCCCTTCTTCGAGCTCTTCCATCTCGCTCTCGATGGCGCGCTGCTCGCGGCGGCAGAAATCGGCGACCGCGCGCTCGAAGCCCGGATCGCGAATCCAATGAGCGCTGTAGATCGGCGAGGGCAGATAGCCGCGCTGAATCTTGTGCTGGCCCTGAGCGCCGGCTTCGACGCGCTTCAAGCCATGCGCGATCGCGAAATCGAGCGCGCGGTAGTAACACACCTCGAAGTGGAGAAACGGATAGTCGCCGTTGCATCCCCAGTTGCGACCGTAGAGCGTGTCGCTCCCGAGCAGGTTGAGCGCGCCGCCGATCCAGCGCTCGCCCTTGCGCGCCATGATGAGCACGACCTTGTCTGCCATGCGCTGGTGCAACAGCGTGAAGAACTCGCGCGTCAGATAGGCCGAGCCCCATTTGCGGTCCGAGGTCGACATATAGAAGCGGAAGAAGATGTCCCAATGCGCCGGCTTCAGCGCATCGCCGGTCAGCGTCTCGATCTCGATGCCGCCGTCGAGGGAATCGCGGCGCTCGCGCCTTATCTGCTTGCGCTTCCTCGAATTGAGCGCCTCGAGGAAATCATCGAAACTCTTGTAGCCGTCATTCTCCCAATGGAATTGCCGGCCGATGCGCTGCACGAAGCCGGCTGCGCCGAGCTGCCGCCATTCCGCCTCGGGCAGGAAATTGACATGCAGCGAGGAGACCTTGCGCGCCTTGGCGATCTCGATCATCGCGGCGATCAGCGTGTCGCGGATCTCAGGATCGGCGGCGGGATGGAGCAGTAGCCGCGGGCCTGTCGCCGGCGTGAACGGCACGGCAGCGAGCAGCTTCGGGTAATAGCGACCGCCGGCGCGCTCCAGGCCCGACGCCCAGCCGTGATCGAAGATGTATTCGCCGTAGGAGTGGCTCTTCAGATACATCGGCACGGCGGCGAGGATGCGCTTCGTCTCATCCTCGATGATCACATGCTGCGGGAGCCAGCCGGTCTCGCGCGTCGCCGAGCCGGATTCCTCGAGCGCTTGCAGGAAGGCGTGGCAGACGAAGGGATTGTCCCCGCCGGCGCAGGCGTCCCAGGCCGCCGCCGGAACGGTCGAGAGATCGTCGACGACCCGGACCGTCAGCCGCTCGCCGCCATCGGCCATCTAGCGGACCTCGAGCACCGCATCGACCTCGACCGCCGCGCCGCCGGGCAGCGAGCCGACACCGACCGCGGTGCGCGCGTGCCGGCCGGCATCGCCGAAGACCGCGACCATCAGGTCGGAGGCGCCGTTGACGATTTGCGGCTGGTCGCCGAATTCCGGCACCGCGTTGACGAAGCCGCCGAGTCGCACAACGCGCACCACCCGGTCGAGATCGCCGTCGAGCGCGCGCTTGGCCTGCGCCAGCAGGTTCAGGCCGCAGAGCTTGGCGGCCTCCTTGCCTTGCTCGAGCGAAATCTCCGCGCCGAGCTTGCCGAGGAAGCGGCGCTCGCCGTTCCACTGGCAGATCTGCCCGGAAAGGAAGAGGAGATTGCCGCTGCGCACGGCCGGGATGTAATTGGCGATCGGCGAGGCGGGATTGGGCAATTCGAGCTTCAGCTCGGCAAGGCGCTGGTCGATCTTTCCGGCCATGGTATTCTCCTCATTCGATCGGCCCGAGTTTAGCCGATCTCCGCACTTTCCCAAGCCCGCTGTCCTATCGCCCAGAGGATGTATCGTGATTCGGTTTATCGCGTATTCGCTCGTCGCCATGCTTCTCGCTCTGCCGGCGCGCGCGTCGGCGCTCCTCGATGCGCCGATCTCCTTCAGCGCGACGCGCACCGTCACGATCGACGGCAAGCCCTATACCGGCCCGATGTTCCACGAGCCCGGCCGCGAGCGCGACGAGCAAAAGCTGGGCGCGATGGATATGGCCTTCATCCTCGACAGCCAGTCGAGCCAGGGCTTCCTCGTCGTGCCGAGCGTCAAGACGTACGTCACGTTCCCTTTCCCGCCGATGCTGTCGGCGCTGGTCGATGCCGAGATGCAGAAGCAGCAAGCGGTCGGCGAGGAGAGCGTCGATCACATTCCGACGACCAAGTACCGGGTCGACAAGACCACGTCCGATGGCTCGCATGGCGAAGGCTTTGTGTGGGTGAGCAAGCGCGGCGTGCTGATGCGGCTGGACGGGATCGTGACCTCGCCGGGCGGGCACAAGACCAAGATCGCGATGAAGCTCGCCGATCTCAAAGAAGGGCCGCAAAGGCCCGAGCTTTTTGCGCCGCCGGTTAATATGAACGAGCTGCCGTTCCAGGCGCTCGCGCCGCTGCTCAACGGCATCATCGTCAAGTAGGCCCCGCCGATTTGACGGCCGGGTCATAAAAAAACCGGCCATCCTGGATGGATAGCCGGCTAGTCAACTGCGCGTGGCCCCTCGCCGAAGCGAGGGTCATTCGGATTTAGGCGCGGCCGAAACCGCGTATCCCCGGCTCCGGCCTTAAAATCTTTGTCACGAAGTCGCGCCGGCCGGAACCGCGGCTTCGCCATGGCTGGCGTGGCGCAGGTTGAAGAGCGCGATCGCGATCACCCCGATCACCGCCGGCACGACATTGGTGAGGACGACATTGGTCGGGGCGAAGGCCGCGCCGACCAGGATGCCGCCGACCGCCGGGCCGATCACCGCGCCGATGCGGCCGACACCGAGCGCCCAGCCGATGCCGGTGGCGCGGATCGCGGTCGGATAGAACATCGCCGAGATGGTGTTGAGCGAGCCCTGGCCGCCATTGATGCAGCAGCCGGTCAGGAACATCGCGACCAGGAGCACCGGCGTGTTGGTAAGCGAGAAGGCGGCGACGCAGATGGTGACCGCCGCCAGCCCGTAGGCGGTCGCGAGCACTTTCGGCAGCGAGCCGAGCTTGTCGGCGAGCCAGCCCATGGTCAGGCCGCCGACGCAGCCGCCGATCGCGTACCAGATCGTGACCGTGATCGCGACGGCGAGCGGCTGGCCGACCTGGCGCAGCAGAGTCGGCAGCCAGAAGACGAGATAGGTCAGGATGAAGAGATTGGCGACGAAGGCGATCCACAGCATCACGGTCGGATAGGCGCGGCCGTCGGTGAAGAGCGCCTTCACCGTGATACCCGGGATCTGCGGCTCGAGGGTGAAGCGCGTGCCGGCGGCAAAATTCCGCTCCGGCACGATGCGCCGCATGATCTCGCCAGCGCGGTCCATCGACTGGCCCGAGAGCAGGAGATAGCGCACCGATTCCGGCAAATAGATCGCGACGACGATGATCGCGAGCAGCGGCACGATGCCGCCGATATAGAAGGTCGATTGCCAGCCCCAGGTCGGGATCAGGATATTGGCGAGGATGCCGCTGACGATCGAGCCGAAGGCGAAGAACGCCGCGGTGCTGTTGACGAGCAGCGCGCGGCGGCGGCGCGGCGCATATTCGAGCACGTAGGCGGTGACGTTGGGCAAGGTGCCGCCAAGGCCGAAGCCGGCGATGAAGCGCAGCACGACGAGGCTGGTGACGGTGTGGCCCAAGGGCGTTGCCAGCGAGAACACGCCGAAGATCGCCATCGGCCAGATGATCGCCTGCTTGCGGCCGATCTTGTCGGCGAGCATGCCGAAGAACAGCGCGCCGAGCGTCAGGCCCAATAGGCCCGAGCTGAAGATCGGCCCGAGGAGCGCCGGGCTGAAGCCCAGATCCTTGGCCATCACCGGCGCGACATAGGCGATGCCCTGCGTGTCGTAGCCGTCGAACATCGCGGTGAAGAGGCTGACCAGCAGCACCAGCCATTGCTGGCCGCTGATCTTCGCCTCGTCGATGACGGTGGTGAAATTGTAGCTGTCGGTTTCGGCCATGATGCCCGCGTTCCCTGCCCAGAGTGTTGTCCGGTTTGTGTTTCCTTCGGGCGCTTGCCGCGCCTTCTCGTGCGCCGGATCGTAGCGCCGGTGGGCCGGGATGGGCAAAGGGCAAATCGTCCGCCTGGTCTTAAATTCGCGATAAAATAATTCATCGCCCCGGCGAAGGCAGGGACCTGTTTCTCCGCATCGCGATGCGAAGAAATGGATGCCGGCTTACGCCGGCAAGGCGAAAAATCGTCGGGAAGCCTCCTTGTCAGAAAAAAAAGCGATGTTCGCGATTGCAAACCCGGGGCTAGTGATTGCGTGACGGCAGCTTCGTCCCGTAGTCGCGATGCAGTTGGGCGATGAGATCGAGAACGGGACGTTTCTCGTTAATGTTCATGCGACATGCGCCAGCCAGCCCTTGGATCAGAACCCGCGACCAACCCGGGGCGACTTCGGTAATTCCGGCGTGAGCCGCGTAATAGCCGTCGAGCCACGTTACTGCCATGCCGCCGGTTTGCTTTTCCGCTGCGTCTTTTGACAGAACCAATTTTAGGATTTCATCGCAGGTGATGGCGGCAGTGAAGGGTAGGTTAGGAGGGGCCAGCGATTTGATTGGTGGAGGCTGCCGGTTGTTTTGTTCCAGAGCAGCCAGCGAGGAGGATGAACAAAATGCACAAGCGACAATACAAATTAATAGGGCTTGAATTTGCGGAGACCACATCATCATCTCCTATTTAGTTGGGATAAAATCTAAAATTTGACCAATCGCCCGCTTGAACGTTTCTCGTCCATATTCGCGCCAAGGCGCCGCGCAGTCTTGACGAACTGCGCGTGCTGATCCTCTGGTTTAGGTCTTCTTCTTCGGGCGCTTCCGGATTTTTCGCATCGACGCGATTGTAGCGCCTCTTACGCTTGGGATGCGAGATCAACGCGCGGTTTATAGGTCAGGCGCGTGCCAGAGATGCCAGCCAAGGCCCGCAGCGCGCGCTCAAAGTCATCCACTCAACCGAAGCGCGGTTGCTGTAGCGGTAATCAAATTGTCGCGGTTTGCAATCGAACATCGCCAAAAAAAGAGGGGTGCGACCGAAGTCGCACCCCCAAATTTCTGCCTCGTTCACGGCTCTAGCTGGGAGGCTTTGAGCCGGAGCCGCGTTGCGTGTTAGCTACAGCCAGTCGTGCTGCCGCATGTGTCGCATTTGAGGCAGGTCCCGTTCCGCACCAGCGTGAAATTCCCACATTCGTGACAGCTATCGCCCTCGTAGCCGCGCGCCCGCGCCATGCGGATCTTCTCCGCGCGGCTGTCGATCGCGGTTGAGCTCTTGAGCTCGGCCTTCAAGGTCTCGGTGACGCTGACGCTCTGCGTCGTGCGCGCCTCTTCCATCTCTTCGATGGCGAGATCGAGCGCCGCATTGCCGCGGCTCGCCGTCGCCGTCGCTGTGCCCGTGTTGGCCTGTCCGCCTTGCAAGACGGTCAGGCGGTTGCGGACATAGCCGGTCGAGGCGACGCGCTGCACCACGGCCGCGAATTCCGGCCGGCCGCCGCTGCCGTCGGGCAGGTTTGACTCAGAGCTGCCGCGTCCGACCGCGTCGGGCAGGACGTCGGCAGGCTGCACATGCGCGAGGTCGTTGCGGTCGAGATAGGAGATCGCGAGCTCGCGGAAGATGTAGTCGAGCAGCGAGGTCGCCATCTTGATCGCGTCGTTGCCTTCGACGATTCCCGAGGGCTCGAAGCGCGTGAAAGTGTAGGCCTCGACGAATTCCTCGAGCGGCACGCCGTATTGCAGGCCGATCGAGATCGCGATCGCGAAATTGTTCATCAGCGAGCGGAAGGCCGAGCCCTCCTTGTGCATGTCGATGAACACTTCGGCGAGGCTGCCATCCTCGTATTCGCCGGTGCGGAGATAGACCTTGTGGCCGCCGACGATCGCCTTCTGGGTGTAGCCCTTGCGGCGCTGCGGCAGGCGGCGGCGCTCGTGGCTGGCGATGACGCGTTCGATCACCCGCTCGACGATGCGCTCGGCGACGACCGGCACGCGCTCGACCGGGTTCTTCTCCATCAGCTCGGCGACACCTTCCTCGGCATCGTCATCCTCGATGAGCTGCGATTGCAGCGGCTGCGAGAGCTTCGAGCCGTCGCGATAGAGCGCGTTGGCCTTGAGGCCGAGCTTCCAGGACAGCATGTAGGCGTCCTTGCAATCCTCGACCGTGGCCGCGTTCGGCATGTTGATGGTCTTGGAGATCGCGCCCGAGATGAAGGGCTGAGCGGCGGCGAGCATGCGGATGTGGCTCTCGACCGAGAGGAAGCGCTTGCCGAGCCGGCCGCACGGATTGGCGCAATCGAACACCGCGTAATGCTCTTCCTTGAGGAAGGGCGCGCCTTCCAAAGTCATGGCGCCGCAGCAATAGGTGTTCGCCGCGTCGATCTCGGCCTTGGTGAAGCCGAGCGCGGCCAGCATGTCGAAGCCCGCGTCGTTCATCTGCTCGGCGGTGAAGCCGAAGGCCGCCTTGCAGAATTCCTCGCCCAAGGTCCATTTGTTGAAGGCGAAGCGGATATCGAAGGCCGTCAAGAGGCCCTGCTCGAGCGCTTCGAGCGCGCCCTGGGTGAAGCCCTTGGCCTTGAGCTGCGCGTGGTTGAGCGCGGGCGCGTTCTCCAGCGTCGCATAGCCGACGGCGTAGCGCGTGATCGCCTCGATCTGCTGCTCGGTGTAGCCGAGGGTGCGGAGCGCTTCCGGCACGGCGCGGTTGATGATGCGGAAATAGCCGCCGCCCGCGAGCTTCTTGAACTTGACGATCGCGAAATCGGGCTCGATGCCGGTGGTGTCGCAATCCATGACGAGGCCGGTCGTGCCGGTCGGCGCGATCACCGTCGCCTGCGCGTTGCGGTAGCCGTAGCGCTCGCCGAGGGCGAGGGCGACGTCCCAGGCGTGCTTGGCCGCTTCGACCAGGGCCGGGATCGGGCAATTGGCGGCGTCGAGCGCGACGGGCAGGACCGCGAGCTTCTCGTAGCCGCTGGTCTCGCCATGCGCCGCGCGGCGATGGTTGCGGATGACGCGCAGCATGTGCTCGCGGTTGGGCTCGTAGCCGGGGAAGGCGCCGAGCTCGCCTGCCATCTCGGCCGAGGTCGCGTAAGCCTTGCCGCAGACGATCGCGGTGAGGGCGGCGCCGTAGGCGCGGCCCGCGTCGCTGTCATAAGGCAGGCCCGAGGTCATCAAGAGGCCGCCGAGATTGGCGATGCCGAGGCCGAGGGTGCGGTACTCGTAGGAGAGCTTGGCGATCTCGCGCGACGGGAACTGCGCCATCAGCACCGAGATCTCGAGGACGATCGTCCACAGCCGGACCGCATGCTCGAAGCCGGCGATGTCGTAGCCGTTGTCTTGCGTGCGGAAGGCGAGGAGGTTGACGGCCGCGAGGTTGCACGCCGTGTCGTCGAGGAACATGTATTCCGAGCACGGATTCGACGCGTTGATGCGGCCGGAGGCCGGGCAGGTGTGCCAGTCGTTGATCGTCGTGTCGTATTGCAGGCCCGGATCGGCGCTCGCCCAAGCGGCATGCGCGATCTTCTCCCAGAGCTCCTTCGCCGGCAGCGTCTTCGACACCTTGCCGTCGGTGCGGCGGGTGAGGTGCCATTCCGCATCCTTCTCGACGCGCTCGAGGAAGTCGTTGGTGACGCGGACCGAGTTGTTCGAGTTCTGGCCGGCGACGGTCAGATAGGCGTCGCTGTCCCAATCCGTGTCGTAGGTCTTGAAGTCGATCTGGGTGTAGCCCTGCTGCGCGAACTGGATGACTCGCTGCACGTAGTTCTCGGGCAGCTGAACGCGCCGCGCCGCCTTGATCTCGAGCTTCAGGGCAAGGTTCTTCTTGGGATCGAACCGCCCTTCGCCCAGGGCCGCCGGCGCGTCGTGACAGGCCTTCATGATCAGATTGAGGTGCTTTTGCGCAAGCTTCGATCCGGCAACGAGCGCCGCGACCTTCTGCTCCTCGATCACCTTCCAGTCGATGAACGCTTCAATGTCCGGATGATCGATGTCGACCGTCACCATCTTGGCGGCGCGCCTGGTCGTGCCGCCGGATTTGATCGCGCCGGCAGCGCGATCGCCGATCTTGAGGAAGCTCATCAGGCCGGAGGAGCGGCCGCCGCCCGAGAGCTTTTCGTTCTCGCCGCGGAGCTTCGAGAAATTGGAGCCGGTGCCCGAGCCGTATTTGAAGATACGGGCTTCGCGCACCCAGAGATTCATGATGCCGCCCTCGTTGACGAGGTCGTCGGCGACGGACTGGATGAAGCAGGCATGCGGCTGCGGCCGCTCGTAGGCGCTGGTCGAGGCCTGGAGCTCGCCGGTCTTGAAGTCGACGAATTGATGGCCTTGCGCCGGGCCGTCGATGCCATAGGCCCAGTGGAGGCCGGTGTTGAACCATTGCGGCGAGTTCGGCGAGGCCATCTGCTTCACGAGCATGAAGCAGCTTTCGTCGTAGAAGGCTTTCGCGTCGGCTTCGCTGTCGAAATAGCCGCCCTTCCAGCCCCAATAGGTCCAGGTGCCGGCGAGACGGTGGAAGACTTCCTTGACGCTCTTCTCGGAGCCGAAGCGCTGGCCGGCCGGCAGCTTGGCGAGGGCGGCCTCGTCGGGGACGTGGCGCCACAGCCAATCCGGCACGTCCTCTTCGACGACGGGGACGGATTTCGCCGGCACGCCCGCCTTGCGGAAATATTTCTGGGCGAGGATGTCGCAGGCGACCTGGCTCCACTCGGCCGGGACTTCGCAATCCGGCAAATGGAAGACCCGCGAGCCGTCGGGGTTGCGTATCTCGCTCGTCGCTAGTCGGAACTCGATGCTTTTGTAGGGATCTTCGCCGGCGACGGTGAAGCGACGCTCGATACGCATGCTTTAACTCCCCCAAACTGCATTTTCTTGCCGACGCGCCCCCTACCAGATGTAGGGGCCCAACGCGCCGCACGGACTGAAAATCCTGTGCTTCGAGGCAAAGGTTTGCAACAACATTTTGTCACCAAAAAGGCGATCCCTACCAAATATTGGGGTTGACGGGTTTTCCGGAATTCCCAAAATCCGGATGCCGGAACACAACAGGTAGATGGCGTAAGTGGTTCAGAACAAGAAGGGAATCAGCGCCGCCGTTTCGCGCGCATAGGCGGCGTAATCCGGCAGCTCCCGCCGCAGCCGCTCCTCCTCGTGCCGGGCCTTGAGCCACAGCGAGGCGAAGATCAGAACGAAGCCTACGAGCGCGCGCCAGCGATCGAGGGCGATCGCGCTGCCCAGCAAGGCGAGCAGGATTCCCGAATAGATCGGGTGGCGGACATGGCGATAAACCCCGCTGCGGATCAGCGCGTGGTTTTGCTTGATCTCGACCGCGGCGCTCCAATTCTCCGCGAGCGTGATTCGCGCCGCGATCGCGATGCCGAGGCCGAGCGCGGTGAGGACGATGCCGAGCAGGCCGCCGATCGTGCTCGGCGGCAGGAAGGGTCCCGCCAGAATCGCGGGCGTCGCGCGCGGCACGAGCAGCACGATCGCGCCGAGCCAGGCGAGCGTGTAATGCAGCCAATTGGCCGAGAGCGGCTCGCGCCATTGTGCGGTTTTGGCGCCGCGTGCGGCGATCGCCCAATAGGCGAGCCAGCCCACCCACATCGCCAAGAGGATCCAGCGCATGCGATCGCCTCCGCTTCGTTGGCATATCGCGCCCCGGTGCGGCGATTCAAGCCGCGTCTCGGTGCTTCACCCTAACCGGCCGGCGTTGTAGGCTGCGCCCGCTTTCACGCGGCAGCGGCGACAGGAGAAGGTCGATGCGGATTTGCTGGTACAACGACAATCGTCTCGGGCTGGTCAAGGGCGACCGGGTCTATGATGCATCGAAGGCGCTCGAGAAGCTGCCGAAGCCGACCTATCCGGCGGCGCGCAACGGCGATCCGCTGCTCGTCCACCTCGCCAAGCTGCGGCCGGAGATCGAGGCCGCGGCGACCGGCAGCGGCACCCCGATCAGCGAGGTGAAATTCCTCTCGCCGGTGGCGGCGCCGACGAAGGTCATCGGCACGCCGACCAACTACGCCGATCACATCGCGGAGGCCGACAAGCAGCGCGACGTGTTCACGATGAAGCGGCCGTCGACGAATATCGACGACCAGGGCCTCTTCCTCAAAGCCAACAGCTGCCTCATCGGCGCGGGCGAGGTGGTGAAGCTGCGCTTCCCGCAGCGCCGCACCGACCACGAGATGGAATTGGGCATCATCATCGGCAAGCCGGCCTCGAACATCAAGCTCGAGGACGCGCTCAGCTACGTCGCCGGGTATTGCATCGCGCTCGACATGGTGGTGCGCGGCTCGCAGGATCGCTCGATGCGCAAATCGGTCGATACGTACGGTGTCGCCGGCCCGTGGATGGTTACGGCGGACGAGATCCCCGATCCGCAGAATCTCGAATTCTCGCTGGCGGTGAACGGCGAGATCAAACAGAAGTCGAACACCAAGAACATGATCATGGACCTGAAGCGCCAGATCCAGTTCGGCTCGGAGTATTACACGCTGCTGCCGGGCGACATCATCATGACCGGCACGTGCTCGGGCGTCAGCCAGGTGAAGCCGGGCGACGTCATGCATTGCGAGATCGAGAAGATCGGCGCGATGGACGTGCGCATCGGGTCCGCCGAATAACGCATGACCATCGGCACGCGCATCATGACCTGGCTCCGCGGCGAGCAGGTCGGCACCGATGCTTTCGGCAACCGCTATTACCGCGACAAGGGTAAGCGGAAGCTGGAGCGCGGCGGCGGCCGCTTCAGCCGCGAGAAGCGTTGGGTGATCTATAACGGCGAGGCCGAAGCCTCGCGCGTGCCGCCGGAATGGCATGCCTGGCTGCATCACACCGTCGACGAGCTTCCCGCCGATGGCGGTAAGCCGAAATACGCGTGGCAGAAGCCGCACCAGCCGAACCTCACCGGCACGCCCGACGCCTACCGGCCGCCGGGCTCGCTGGTGCGCGGCGGCCACCGCGCCCCGACCACCGGCGATTACGAAGCCTGGAAGCCCGAGTAACTTTTCGATCCGAGGAGAGCCGCTGAATGAGCCGCAATGCCGTCGAGACGGTGATGGGCGCCTTGGTGCTGGTGGTCGCCGCGCTGTTCCTGTTCTTCGCCTATACGACGAGCCAGGTCTCGGCGGTGCGCGGCTATCAGGTGATGGCGAAATTCAGCAATGCGGGCGGCCTGAAGAACGGCGGCGACGTCCGCATCAGCGGCATCAAGGTCGGCTCGATCACCAGCGAGACGCTCGATCCCAAGACCTTCCAGGCGATCGTGCAGATGAGCATCGATCCCTCGATCAAGCTCGCGACCGATTCCGTCGCGCAGATCACCTCATCGGGGCTGCTCGGCGACAATTTCATCTCGATCGAGCCGGGCAATGAGGACGATCTGATTCCGGCGGGCGGCACGATCACCCATACCCAGGCGCAGATGAGCCTCGAGAATCTCATCGGCCAGGTGATCTACAACCAGGCGCAAGGCTCGGGCGGCGCGAAAAGCCCGAGCGGCGGCGCCGCGCCTGAACATCCCTAAGCGGCATCCCATATAGAGCGCATGAGCGACAAGAAGCCCGATCTGCCGGTCTGGCTCACCCCCGAAGGCGAGAAAGTCTCCTGCGTCGAGAAGATCAAGGTGCTGAACGAGAATCTCGCCGAGATTTACGCGCTGGCGCAGGAAGCGCTCGAGGACGCGGTGCTGATGGGCTGCGACGAGAAGCAGTTCCGCCAGGTTATCGAGGCGATCGCGCGCGGTCTCGTCAATCCGTACAAGAAAGAGCAGAAGTGACGCTTCGGCGTGTCGCGCTTGCGGCAGGACTGTTGCTCGCGCCCATCGCCGCGCATGCCAACACCATCGCCGTGCTGCAAGGGCTCGACAAGACCACGGCGCGGGTCTCGAAATTCGATGCCCCGGTCGATCAGAGCGTGCGCTTCGGCACGCTGGTCATCACCGTGCGCGCTTGCGTCAAGAAGCCGCCCGAGGAAGAGCCCAACACCGCGGCCTTCCTCATCATCGACGAGGTCCGGCCGGGCGACGCCAACGGCGTCGAATCGAAGCGCGTGTTCTCGGGCTGGATGTTCGCCTCGAGCCCGGCGATCTCGGCGCTCGAGGATCCGATCTACGATATCAACGTGCTCGACTGCAAAAGCGACACGACCTCGGCGCCGCCCAAGTCTTCGACCGGAAAATAGGCTCGCGTCTTCAGCGCGTCGGCGAGCAGATGGCGATAACGCGCGCGGGATATCTCGATCGCGCCGAAGCGCTGCAGATGCTCGGTGACGAATTGCGCATCGAGCAGGCGATAGCCGCCGCGGATGAGATGCGCGACGAGATGCGCGAGCGCGACCTTGCTCGCGTCGGTGACGCGGCTGAACATGCTCTCGCCGAAGAACGCGCCGCCGAGCGAGACGCCGTAGAGCCCGCCGACGAGCTCGCCCTCGGCATAGGCTTCGACGCTGTGTGCGTGGCCGTCCGCATGGAGCGCGCTGTAGACCGCGATGATCTCGTCGTTGATCCAGGTCTGCGGCCGCTCCGCCGTCGGCTCGGCGCAGCCGCGCATCACGGCGCCGAAATCCCGATCGCACGCGATCATGAAGCGCTCCGAGCGGATGGTGCGCGCCAAGCGCCGCGGCAGATGGAATTTGTCGAGCGGCAGGATGCCGCGCTGCACCGGGTCGACCCAGTAGAGCTCGGGATCGTCGGCCGATTCCGCCATCGGAAAAATGCCCGCGGCGTAAGCGCGGAGGAGGATATCGGGGGTTAGTCCCACCGCCATGGGTTTACGACGTCATTGCGAGGGACGACCCGGCCAATCGCTCTTCGCGATTGGCCTCTTCGGGTTCGCGCGCGAAGAGCGCGCGAACGGAGTCGTCAGCGACGAAGCAATCCAGCGCCGCCGATGGAACTCTGGATTGCTTCGCTTCGCTCGCAATGACGGATGCCTTGTCACTCGCGTCCGATGAGCCGCTCGAGCCAGTGGATGTCGTAATCGCCGTTGATGAAGCCGGGCGTGCCGACCAGCATCTGATGCATCGGGATGGTCGTGTCGATGCCGGCGATGACGAATTCCTCGAGCGCGCGCCGGACGCGCATCAGGCATTCGTTGCGCGTGCGGCCGTGAACGACCAGCTTGGCGATGAGGCTGTCGTAATTCGGCGGTACGGTGTAGCCCTGATAGATCGCGCTGTCGACGCGCACGCCGAGGCCGCCGGGCGCGTGGTAGCTCGTGATCGTGCCGGGCGAGGGGCGGAAGGTCTCGGGATGCTCGGCGTTGATGCGGCACTCGATGGCGTGGCCCGAGAGCTCGATGTCCTGCTGGCGATAGCCCAAGGTCATGCCAGCGGCGATGCGGATCTGCTCGCGCACGATGTCGACGCCGCTGATCTCTTCCGAGATCGGATGCTCGACCTGGAGACGCGTGTTCATCTCGATGAAGAAGAACTCGCCGTCCTGATAGAGGAATTCGAGCGTGCCGGCGCTCTTGTAGCCGAGGCCGCGCATCGCGTTGGTGGCGATCGCGGCGAGCTCGGCGCGCTCCTCGGCGTTGAGCGCGGGCGAGGGGGTTTCTTCCAGCACCTTCTGGTGGCTGCGCTGCAACGAGCAATCGCGCTCGCCGAGATGGATGACGTTGCCCTGGCCGTCGGCGAGGATCTGCATCTCGATGTGCCGCGGGCGATCGAAATAG
>Ga0335085_10002607_pt1 | contig 33306 bp, 29 predicted proteins | sample Lox_Sample_45_FD_206712 | JGI IMG/M metagenome (GOLD analysis project Ga0335085, IMG submission 206712) | Soil microbial communities from Loxahatchee National Wildlife Refuge, Florida, United States - Lox_Sample_4.5 | ecosystem: Environmental > Terrestrial > Soil > Wetlands | place: USA... | reverse complement strand
TAGTAGGCGCGGATCTTCCAGTCGTTGTATTCGCCGAACTGCGCGTTGTAATACTGGTCCTCGCGCCCGACGCCGCCGCCGTCAATGTTCAGGAAGGTCTTGCCGCTGTTCGCCGAGAAATTGAAGTGGTTGATGAACACTCCGTTCGACATGTCGCGGTATTCATTGAACTTGGCCGATCCGCCGGTCGAGTTCTGGTTGTCGCCCGAGGTGTAGATGCCGCCGATTTCAATGCCGCCGCTCAGCGTCTTGCTGGGATCGGATTCCTCCCACGGCACGCTGTAGAGCTGCCCGGTCGGCGTATGCGACACCGGCACCCGGTACGGCCCCAGGCCGTTGGCGTCCGGCGTCACCGGACCCAGCCCGCGCGGGTCGAGCGCATTGCCTTCGACGGTCGCGCCCCAGCCTTCCAGCGAGGCCGAATCGCCCATCGTCGGCGTGCCCCACGAACCGGCCAGCGCCTGTCCCGCCAGCATGGCGATACCCGCCATCCCAATGCTAAGGACCACATTCTTCAAACGAGGATAAAGTTTCATTTTCATGTCTCCCTGAATTTCTTCAACATGCTTCATTTTGGTTTCGCCCATGTCAGTGCCGTATTAACGGTGCCAACGTGCGCCGGCCGTCGAATTGCTGCCGTGAATTTCCGTGTGGCAGTCCAGACAGCTGCGGCCCGTCAATTGGTCGAACGGCTGATTGCTGCTGGCAAGCCCGAAGCCCGCGCTCAGCACCAGCCGGTCGTGCGGCGCACCGGCGTCGTGGCATTGCTCGCACAACATCGGCAGCGGCACCACCAGCAATGTCTGGTTGTTCGAACCGTGCGGCAGGTGGCAATTCAGACATTGGTCGCCCTGACGCACCGGCGGGTGTTCCCACAGGAACGGACCGCGCTTCTCCTGGTGGCAGTCAAAGCAGGTCTCGGCCACCGAATTGCCCTTCAACAGGCGTTGCGTGGTCGAACCGTGAGGGTTGTGGCAGTCGTCGCAGGTCATCTTGCCTTCCAGCACCGGCATGTGCGACTTGCGGGCAAATTCCGCGCGCTTCTCCTGGTGGCAGGTAAAGCAGGTCTCGATGATGCTGGGTTTCTTCAGCAATCCCGTTTGCGAGAATTTCGCCATCGGGTTGTGGCAATCACTGCATGACAGTTTGTTCACTTGGTGCACCGAACCCTGCCAGTTGATGCGTTGTCCGCCTTTGTGGCACTGCAAGCATTGGTTTTGCTGCTTCTCCACCGGCGTACCCCATTCGCGCGTGAAACCGATCAGCGCATTGTGGTCGGTCGCGTTCTCAACGTGCTTCGAACCCGGACCGTGGCAGGCCTCGCAAACCTTGGCTTCCAGATCATTCTTCGGATTCGCGAACATCTTCGCGTGGGTGGTACCAGCAAAGTGCGCATCTTCCGAACTGTGACATTGCTGACAGGTCTGCATGCCAACATAAGTCGCGCCTTCGTTAAGACCTTCTACCGCCTTTACCTGCGCATTTGCTACATTCGCCTGTAACAGCAGTGCCCCAAACAACATCGACGCCACAATGGCGCCCCCCTGCTTAAGCAGCAAGGAAAACGAACGCATCTTCATGCTTCCCCCTTTTCGAAGTTCATTTGCATCATCGATTCATTCAAACTCAAAATGTACAAACAATTCGCGCACCTAAGCCTGCGCCTGGCACGCAAATCACCTTTTCAAATTCCGTACGTGAAAAAACAGGCTCCTGATGCACGCATGCACGCAGTGAGACCACTGCGCGGAACCTGATTTTGAAATACTTCCCCCACTCCTCCGCATTCGTCCATCTCCTCTTTTCTATTTCTTATCTGCTTTAATTACTTTTGTGGTTTTTACAAAAGTGAATCATTTTTACAAACGTGTGCATTTTTAAACAATATAAAATTAAATTCTTAACTATAAATGAACTATAAATTGACTATAAATGAACTAATAAATTTTATTTATCCCATTATTAGAACTTCTGGATATCCGGATACGAATTTTGTGCAGCGACCGGCGGATGACGCGCAGATAAGTAAAATTAGTCTGCGACAGCTGGTTGGGGTCGTCATCGGCCGTGCAAAACAGCCGGCAGCCTTCACAGGATAAAGGCGGGGGTGGTAATTGAGGCCCTGCGCCTTGAGTGGCCGCGGACATTGAGTGAGGTTGCCGTGACAAAATACTTCCGCCGATCGACAAACGTCGTGGCAAGCTCTCGCAGTGATAATTCCGGCTCGGCCAGCGCCAGACCGACGATGGCTTCTGAAACATTCCCCGGCAATTTGCTCCAGACCCGCCGCGGGGCGGGCTAGCTATCCCTCAGCGCGGGAGTGCACCGTCCTCACGAGGATAGCAGTCATACCGAAGGGCGGGCCTATGCCAATGTTCTGCGCACCGCCAGCGCGGACTGTCCCACTAATTATTCGATTTGCAGGGGCTGCTCCAGAGATTCTCTAAGATACTTTCCCTTTCCCGCCGACAGAAGCACCGGCATCAGCAGGAGGCAAATGCTTTATACGTCGCGCTATCGCTTGCCGAAAAAAAACCGTTATGGGTTTCTCAAAGATCCGGTACAGGACGTGAGCTACGCAAACCGTCCCGGCGATCCCGGCTGTAAAAGCAACCCACGGCTCCGTATTGCCTGTTAATCCAAGAACCTTCCATGACTTGCCCACGATGGGCAGAGTAAAGACTTGGATGAGGTAAATGCTGTAGGAGCTGTCGCCCAAAGCTGTTAGAAATCTCGGCACATGCAACACTTTTCTGGCCTCCAGCGCAACCGCTCCGTAGAGAAGGCAGGCTGCCGGAATGCCCCAGAAGAAGACTCGATACGGGTCAAAGCGGTCGCCTATTATGTTGAGTTGGCCAGTGGCAATGATTGCTGCAACACCAAGGGCGCAGAACCCAATGGCCGCCGGAACAGCCGGAAACCTGTTAGTGCGGGCGAGCGCCCCAAGGCAACAGCCCAAAAAAAACTCCAGTAGCAGCGGGTTCGTAAACAACTGAACCTGGGGCGGGATATCGGAAAGAAACAGTCGAACTGCAATACCGCATGTGAAGATCGCGCCAAGACCGACGAGCGAAAAACGCCGCGGTAAGAATAGAAGCAGCGAGAACAACAAGTAAAAATACATCTCAAACGACAGCGTCCAACCGACCCCGATATTGGGTCCTACTTGGCCGTTCGTATTGACAAACAGCAAAAACAGATACGAGCCGATGGCTTCGCGGATGCCGAATTTCATCTCTTGGAACATATGAGGCAGGAACAAGAGCAAGGCCGTCATGAGAGTGGTATAAGCCCAATAAGTTGGCACAATGCGGATGATGCGGCGGAGCAAAAAATTTCCCGAAGCGCCTGGCTTTCTGAACGCGTCCCAGTTCGTGAAATACATGACAAAGCCACTGATGATAAAGAAGATGTCCACACCAGCCGCGCCTGTATTATGTTCCTGGTAGGCATAGCCCGCAGTATGATGAAGCATGACCTGCGCGTGATAAACCACAACACTTATCGCGGCGACGGCACGAAGCATTTGAATCGACGCCAGTGATTTGTCGGGCTGGCCACTCGAAAAAACTTTCATTGCCGTCCCTTTAAACTTTGAATTTAGCGGACCGAATCATGCGATGGCCAAGGCCTAACGAAGCTGCATCAAATATGCATCCTGGAAATCATCGTAGCTGGTTCCCCTCCAAGACCCCGGATAAAATGCCGACACAATCAAGCCAGCCTTGGCCGCCATGGCTTCGAATGTCACACGGTCAAACGCGACTGCCAGATCAGGTTCGTCCACGGATTCGGTAAAGGCGGCGCTTCCCGAGCGATGACGGAAGCTAAACAATGTCTTATTCGAGGCTATCTGCGCATTTGATTCGGCATCCAGGATAAAGCAGGTGAAATACGCTTTGCCGCCATACTTCAGACAGCGAGCGGTTTCCGCCAGATAATGGTCGACTTCGGATGCTTGCATATGGGTATATACTGAGGTGGCAAATATGAAATCCACGCTTTTATCAGCGGAAGGAAAAACATAACTGTCTGCATTCCCACTACCCCGGGGATTGTAAAAGCTGTTGTAGATGTCGGCATGGATAAACCTGTAATTTTCACTGCCCGAGAACCGCTTGCGGCACCAGACGATGCCAAAACGCACGATATCGAAGCCGACATAGTGAAGGTTGTTCGCAAAACGCTTGCTCAAGGCAACAGCATTGCGCCCGATACCACAACCGACATCGAGCACATTCATTCCCTTCACCAGACCGCCACGCTCAACCATCAGTTGAACAAGACGATTGCCCAGCGGGATAAATGCCCCACCGCTGAAATCCATGAAAGCCGGGGGTTCATCGCCACCATCCAGCCATCGAGTGCGTTTGAGCATGAATTCGATGACGCTGGCAAAGAATGTGTACTTTGCTCTTCGCGGGATGAGGGCCTTGAGCTTTTTCCTCCAGCCCCTTACATAGCGGAATCTATTTTCCATAGCTCCACCGGGTTTTACGCATTAGGCAAATAGTTGATGACATCGGATCCGCGATCGGATCGTTTCCAGCGTTCAATGACCAACCGTAGTCTGCACTGCACTTGACCGGGGTGCACACCGTCAAAACTTTCTGGAGACACTTGAAGTCTTAAATTAAGCGGGGAGTCGGCTCATCCGCCTCGAAGTTTATGCTGCCACCGTGTGATACTGCAAGCGTCGTTGTTTGAAGTTCCGTTGTCTGCATTTATAATTTGCAATTTTTCATCCCTTGAAAATGGATTATCCAGACTTCGAGGGATAACACACCGCTGCCTCAAGGATCCTCATGTATAACTATTTGCTTTCCTGTTTGTTGTTCGTTTCCGCATTTTCTGTCTCTGCATTTGCCGCCGATACGATCGTTGGTAATTCCAAAGGCGGAGGAAACCCCGCTACGGCAAGCAGTCAAAAGTTGTACGACCTCGGCAGCCTTGGGGGCAAATCCGCTTGGGCAAACAGTATTTCCGCCGATGGCTCAGTGATGGTGGGAACCATCACATTCACTGGCGGAATTACACACGCCCTTCGCTGGACGCGATCTGACGGCGCACAGGACCTCGGCATCTTCGGCGGCAAATGGGCATGGGCAAAGCTCGTTTCCGCCGATGGCTCGGTGATGGCGGGAAATATCCTGTTCGCTGACAACACGGTTCATGCCTATCGCTGGACGCAATCAGGCGGCATACAGGATCTCGGCACTTTCGGGGGACAATCAGCAAGAGTTACGGGTGTTTCTGCCGACGGCTCGGTGGTAGTGGGAACCATTTTGTTCCCTGATAATACATTCCATGCCTTTCGCTGGACATCATTGGATGGCGCACAGGATCTCGGCGCCCTCGGAGGCAAATCGGCATGGGTAAATGGTGTTTCCGCCGATGGCTCGGTAATAGCAGGAAACATCGTGCTCGCCGACGGCATTCAACATGCCTTTCGCTGGACGAAATCCAGTGGCAGCCAGGACCTCGGCAGCCTCGGTAATAAGGAAGCAACAGTAAAAACAAGTATTGTTTCCGCCGACGGCTCGGTAGTAGCAGGAAGCGTCATTTTCCCCGACAACACTGTCCACCTCTATCGCTGGACTGCGCAGGACGGCATACAGGATCTCGGCACCTTTGGGGGTAAATCGGCATCGGTAACCGGCGTTTCCGCCGATGGCTCGGTAATTGTAGGAAATATTATGCTCACCGAGGACACTCAACATCCTTATCGCTGGACCCGAACCGGCGGCATCCAAGACCTCGGCAGCCTCGGAGGCAAATCGGCATCGGTAACCGGCGTTTCCGCCGATGGCTCGGTGATGGTAGGAAGTATCCGGTTCGCTGACAACACGGTTCATGCCTGTCGCTGGACACAATCTGATGGCGTACAGGATCTCGGTACTTTCGAGGGGCAATCTGCAAGAGCGGATGTTATTTCAGCCGATGGCTCAGCGGTGGGGGGGAGCATAAGATTCGCTAGCGCCGACCACGTATTTGTCGTTTCCTTCGACAAATAGCGAGCCCTTCTTAATCTGGGAAATCTTTCAAACAACTGATACTCTCAAACTCTCAACTCTATGACACAGCGCCCAAATTTTAGGCACTTTAACTATTATTGGCGCGCCCGGCAGGATTTGAACCCACGACCCCCTGGTTCGTAGCCAGGTACTCTATCCAACTGAGCTACGGGCGCCCGGAGAAAAGCACGCATTGTAGCAAACCCTTAGCGACTAAAACATGGCTCCGGCTGCGCTATTTGTGGCTGATTTAATGTGCTCTCGAAGCGCGTCATTCGAGAAAAATATAATTTTGTCAATCTGGGAAGTGGCGGAGAGAGAGGGATTCGAACCCTCGATAGGCTTTTGACCTATACGCCCTTAGCAGGGGCGCGCCTTCGACCACTCGGCCATCTCTCCGTTCTTGCCTTAAAACTGCCGGTTTTTCGCTTTCCGCTACCAAGAATATCACGGCGTTTGCTGTTGTTCGCACAACCAGTCACGCGGGCTGATCGAGATTGAACGCTTTGTGCAGCACGCGCACCGCGAGCTCCGTATATTTTTCATCGATCACGATCGAAACCTTGATTTCTGAAGTTGAAATCATCTGAATGTTGATGCCTTCTTCCGCCAAAGCGCGGAATGCGGTGCTCGCAATCCCGGCATGCGACCGCATGCCGACCCCGACCAGCGAAACCTTGGCGATATTGTCGCCGCCGATGACTTCGCGCGCTTTGATGTGCTCCCTGACGGGTTGCAGCACCTGCAATGCCTTGTGATAATCGTTGCGATGCACGGTGAACGAAAAGTCGGTCATGCCATCGTGGCCGACGTTCTGCACGATCATGTCGACATCGATATTGGCGTCGCCGACCGGCCCCAATATCTGATACGCGACACCGGGACGGTCCGGCACTCCCAGAATCGTGATTTTCGCTTCGTCGCGATTAAATGCGATGCCCGAAATGGTTGGTTGTTCCATATTCCTGCCTTCCTCAAATGTAATCAGCGTGCCTTCGCCCTCTTCCTCGAAACTCGACAGCACACGCAGCTTGACCCCGTACTTTCCGGCAAATTCGACTGAGCGTATCTGCAACACCTTCGAGCCGAGACTCGCCATTTCGAGCATCTCCTCGAAAGTGACGGTTTTTAATCGCCGTGCTTCCGGCACAATGCGCGGGTCGGTCGTATAGACGCCATCGACATCCGTATAAATCTGGCACTCGCTGGCTTTCAATGCGGCCGCCAACGCAACACCCGTCGTATCCGATCCGCCGCGCCCGAGAGTTGTAATGTCGCCGGCATGGTTCACGCCCTGAAATCCGGCGACGACGACGATGTAATCATCGGCAAGATCGCGCCGGATGTTTGCTTCGTCGATGCTGATGATGCGTGCCTTGGTAAACGCACTGTCGGTCAGAATCTTGACTTGCCCGCCGGTATAGCTTTTCGCTTTCAGACCAAGTTCTGTTAGCGCCATCGCCAATAACGCGACCGATACCTGCTCGCCGGTCGCGACCATGACGTCGAGTTCGCGCGGTGCCGGGTGCGCCTGGATTTCCCTGGCGAGCGCGATCAGGCGATTGGTCTCGCCGCTCATCGCCGAGACCACTACCACGAGCTGATGCCCGGCGCGCTTCCAGTTCGCAACGCGCCGGGCGACATTTTTGATGCGCTCGATACTGCCGACCGAGGTGCCGCCGTACTTTTGGACTATCAAGGACATTGACGTGGCGATGAAATAATTTCAAAGGCTTTGAATTTTATCGTATTCTCTTAAATAACACGAATCCGAACAGGGGTATGCTGCCGGGAACCAAAAAGGAATATTTATGTCACTTGGATAAGAAAGCTCCATTGGAATAACGTCACGTGAAAGAATCCGGTAAAAAGCTCAAGTTACGCGATATCCGCCGTCGGCTCGGACTGAATCAACATGAATTCTGGTCGAAAATCGGAGTCACCCAAAGCGGCGGTTCGCGCTACGAAACGGGACGCACGATGCCCGCGCCAGTGCGCGAGCTGCTAAGACTGGTGCACATCGAAGGCATAGACCTAGCGCGCGTGAAGGGCGAGCATTTTGCGATCGCAAGCCGTCTGCGTACAACCAATCCATCGCTCTACCAGCGCCTGAAACAAGAGACCCGCAGCCTGCCCCGCAAATCATCCCGCCGCTAGAAAACGGGCTATGTAATGGCGGTGTGGCGGACACCGGGATGGCGGAAGGTGTGAGATTCGAACTCACGAGGACCTTGCGGCCCTGCCGGTTTTCAAGACCGGTGCATTCAACCACTCTGCCAACCTTCCGCTTGGATTTCGACAATGCAACGACAACATAATAACATCTGTTATCAATTGGTTATAGAATTCCGGCACATCGTGTTCCCGATTGAAACTTCCACTGGCATCAGGTAGTCTTACCGCACGAAAATCGTCACTTGGCGATTAAAGGAGACAAGAGTTTATGCAACCTGAAATACAACCGACCGGCGCGTATCGTCCGGCAACCATCGAGCAATTCTCGCCCGCGCAGCAACGCGTGTTGCGCAATACCTATCTGCTGCTGGCGCTGACCATGGTGCCGACCATCGTCGGCGCATTCATCGGCATCGCCACCGGCGGAGTCATCATGCAGCATCCGATCGCCAGTTCCTTGCTGCTGCTCGCAGCCGTGATCGGTCTGCAATATGCGATCTTTGCCAATCGCAACAGCGGGCTTGGCATCGCACTGTTGCTCGGCATGACTTTTCTGCTCGGCTGGTGGCTCGGGCCACTGCTTACGATCGCGCTGGCGCTGAAGAACGGACCGCAATTGGTTGGACTCGCGGCGGGCAGCACCGGCATTATCTTTTTCGTCATGGCCGGCATCGCGACCACGACGAAGAAGGATTTCAGTTTCATGGGCAAGTTCCTGTTCGTGGGCATGATCATGTTGCTGCTGGCGATGATCGCAAACATGTTTCTGCAGATTCCGGCGCTGGCACTGACGATCTCTTCACTGGTCGTCGTCGTATTTTCGCTGTTCCTGCTGCACGATGTCAGCCGCATCGTCAACGGCGGCGAGACCAATTACATTATCGCGACGACAGGTGTCTACATGAGCCTGTTCAATATCTTCGTCAATCTGCTACAGTTGCTGATGGCATTCAGCGGCGACCGCGACTGATCAAAACGCATTTTATAAAAAGGGCGCCACGGCGCCCTTTTTATTGCCGGTCGAACACGGCGATTGATTCGACGTGCGAGGTATGCGGAAACATGTTGACTATCCCCATCGCTGACAACGCGTAATTTTGAGCGTGTACCAGCACCGCCGCGTCGCGCGCAAGCGTCGCCGGATTGCACGATACATAGACGATACGGGACGGCGCATTCTCCGCCGTCAATGCTTTCACCAGCCCGATCGCGCCGTCGCGCGGCGGATCGAGCAGCATGCGGTCGAAGTGCCCCAGTTGCGAAAATTTCTGGCTGTTCATTTGAAACAAATCGGCCTCCAGGAAGTCGCCCAATGCATCCAGACCGTTGGTTTTGGCATTCGCCCGCGCAGATGCAACCAGCCGCTGATTGCCTTCGATACCCAGCACCCGGCTGCCCCGGCGCGCGATCGCCAGCGAGAAGTTGCCGAGTCCGCAAAACATGTCGGCAATGCGCTCGCCGGGCAACGGCTCCAGCAGTGCCAGCGCGCGTCTGACCAGCACCGCATTTACCGCGTGGTTGACCTGGGTGAAATCGGTCGGTGCAAAATCAATCTCCAACGCGAACTCCGGCAAGCGGTAATAGGGCCTTTCACCATGCAGCGGATAAAAAAGCTGGGCCGACTCCGGTCCATGCAACTGCAGGAAAAAATGCACATGGTAGCGGTCGGCGAATTGCCGCAGCAGATTTTCGTCCTCCGGCGCCGGCGGCTGCAGGGCGCGCAGCACCAATATGTCCATACCTTCGCCAATCGCAAGCTCTAACTGCGGTACGCGATCGCGGATCGATAGTGCACCGATCAGTTCGCGCAGTGGCGCCAGCAGCAGGGAAATTCTCCGCGGCACAACTTCGCAACCGGCCATCTCGGCGACATGGCTGCTGCGTTTCTCGCGAAAACCGATCAGCGCCCCGCCTTTCTTGGCAACAAAGCGCGCCGAAAAGCGCGCGCGATGCCGATATTCCCACGGCTGGCCGTAAATCGCGGGCAGGATTGTGCCGGCGCGGACCTTGCCGATATGCCACAGACTATCTTCGAGCACGCGCTGCTTGACCGCGACCTGCGCGTGCATATCAAGATGTTGCAGACTGCAACCGCCGCATGTTCCGAAGTAGCGGCAGCGCGGCACGACACGCGCGGCGGAAGGTTCGATGACGGCTTCCACCCGGGCGATTTCGAAGTTCGCCTTGTTGCGAAATGACGTATAAGTGACCGTCTCTCCCGGCAACGCGCCCTCGATGAAAATTACCTTGCCGCCGGCATGCGCGACGCCGCGGCCCTCCTGGTCCAGCGATTCAACCCGGATCATGGTCACCGCATCGAAAGATGAAAATCAGCGCGGCCAGAGGCTGAGGAATTCCCGCCAGTGCCGGTCCGGAGATTTTTCGAGTGTCGCGCGCAGCAGATCGACTTCACGCCGGTGGGCATCCGCCGCCATCGCACCGCGCATCGCCTGAAACCGCAGATAAACCAGATAAGTGTTCGCAACGTCAGCCTCGCAATAGCCGCGGATGGCGCCGATTTCTCCATTCTGCCAGGCCTGCCATACGCGCGAACCTTCCAGACCGATTTTGCCGGGAAATCCCAGCAGGCGCGCAACTTCGTCGAGCGGAGCGGCCGCGCGCGGCTGATAGAGTGCAAGCAAATCCATCAGATCGAGATGCCGCGCATGATAGCGGCTGATATAGTTGTTCCACTTGAAGTCGCGGCTGTCGTTGTAACTTCCCTCGCCCTGATCCCAGTAGCGCGGCGCATGCACGCCGTGCATCATGCCGCGATAGTGCAGCACCGGCAGATCGAAACCGCCGCCGTTCCACGACACCAGCTGCGGCGTGTATTTTTCGATCCCATCGAAAAAGCGCTGGATCAGTTCACCTTCGCCATCGTCCGGCTCGCCCAGCGACCAGACGCGCAGGCTGTCGCGCTCGCGCAGCACACATGCAATCGCGATGACGCGGTGCAGATGCAGCGGCAAAAAGTCGCTGCCGGTGGCCTGCCGGCGCTTCTGAAATGCCATGGCCGCCACCTGTTCGTCTGTGACGGCATTGTCGATCGCGTGGATTTTGCGCAAACCCTCGACATCCGGGATGGTCTCGATATCGAAAATCAGGGATGGGGTCATTCCGGAAACACCCCCGTCGACAGATAGCGATCGCCGCGGTCGCAAATAACGGTGACGATCACCGCGCCGCGCGCCTGCGCCGACACCTGCAGCGCGGCCCATACCGCGCCGCCCGATGAAATGCCGGCGAAGATGCCTTCTTCGCGCGCCAGCCGCCGCGTCATTTCTTCGGCATCCGGCTGATTGATTTCGAGCACGCGATCGACCCGGCTCCAGTCACAGATTTTCGGCAGATAGGCGGGCGGCCATTTGCGGATACCGGGGATTTGCGAGCCTTCCGCCGGCTGGCAGCCGATAATTTGAATCGCCGGATTTTTTTCCTTGAAGAAACGCGAGCAGCCCATGATGGTGCCGGTCGTACCCATGCTGCTCACGAAATGCGTGATTTTGCCTTCGGTGTCGCGCCAGATTTCCGGCCCGGTGCCTTCGTAGTGCGCACGCGGATTGTCGGGGTTCGCAAACTGGTCGAGGATGATGCCCTTGCCCTCGGCGCGCATTTTTTCGGCGATGTCGCGCGCCATTTCCATGCCGCCGTCCCGCGGCGTCAACACGAACTGCGCGCCGAATGCCGCCATGGTCTGGCGCCGTTCAACGGAAAGATGCTCGGGCATCACCAGAATCATGCGATACCCCATCAGTGCCGCCGCCATCGCCAGCGCGATGCCGGTATTGCCGCTGGTCGCCTCGATCAGCGTGTCGCCGGGCCTGATCTCGCCGCGCTCCTGCGCGCGCTTGATCATCGACAGCGCCGGCCGGTCCTTGACCGAGCCCGCCGGATTGTTGCCCTCGAGCTTGGCCAGGATTACGTTGTTGTTTTGCGCGGCGGCGCCCGGCAGACGCTTGAGCATCACCAGTGGCGTGTTGCCGACAAAATCTTCAAGCGTTTTGTACATGGATGACAGCGTATCAGCGCGGCACGCGCTCGAACAGTTTTTCAATATAGCGTGCAACCCCTTCCTCGACCGTCAGAAAAGGCGCGCGATAGCCGGCGGCGCGCAACGCGCTGATATCGGCTTGAGTGTAACTCTGGTACTTGCCTTCGAGATCCGGCGGGAAAGTAATGTATTCGATGATGCCCTGACTTTGCATCTGCGCGAGCGTGAGCGGCGCTTCCGCATCATGCTGGCGGCAGGCGTTGACGGTGGCGACCGCAACGTCGTTGAAGCTTTGCGCCGCGCCGGTGCCGACGTTGAAGATGCCGGATTGGCCGGGATGATCGAGAAAAAACAGATTGACCCGGACGACGTCCTCGACCGACACGAAATCACGCCGCTGCCCGCCGTCGCCGTAGCCACCGCTGCCCTCAAATAACCTGACCCTGCCGTGTGCGCGATACTGGTCGAAAAAATGCAATGCGACCGATGCCATGCGCCCCTTGTGCCGTTCGCGATCGCCATAAACGTTGAAATAGCGCAGTCCGGCCACCTGCGCGGTACGGTCGGCAAAACGTCGCCTTACGATCTGGTCGAACAGAAACTTCGAGTAGCCGTAAACGTTAAGCGGCGCCTCGCAGGCCCGCTTCTCGCGGAACTCCGGGCCGGCGCCGTAAACCGCCGCCGATGAAGCGTAGATGAAAGGAACCTCCTCATCGATACAATATTCGAGCAATTGCTTGGAATATTCGAAATTGTTCTGCATCATGAAACGGCCGTCGGTCGCGGTGGTATCGGAGCATGCGCCCTGATGCAGAATCGCCGCGATCGCGCCGTCGAACGCCCCGCCTTCGAGCTGGCTCATGTACGATTGCTTATCCAGATAATCGGCGATTTCGCAATCGGCGAGATTAACGAACTTGTCGCCGTCCACCAGATCGTCGACCGCCAGGATGTTGTTTTCGCCGCGCTGATTGAGCGCCTTGACCAGATTGGCGCCGATAAACCCCGCGGCACCCGTGACAACGATGTACATGATCAACTCTCCGCGCCGCCGCCAAACAGTTCGTGCGCCTGTACGACCGCGGTGCCAAATTTGCCGACCACGATGCCGGCGGCACGGTTGGCGACCTTCACCGCGTCGGGGAGCCCGGCCCCGGCGGCAAGCATCACGGCCAGCGTCGCGATCACGGTATCGCCTGCCCCGCTCACATCGTAGACTTCGCGCGCCCGCGCCGGAACGTGCAGCCGGCCGTCGCCGCCGTATAGCGTCATGCCTTCCTCGCTGCGGGTCACCAGCAGCGCTTCAACTCCGAGCTTGCGCCGCAGGCGCTGCGCCCGCTGTGTCAGCTCGCGTTCGCTCCGCCATTCTCCCGCGACACTGCAAAACTCGGTGCGGTTCGGTGTGATCAGCGTGGCGCCGCGGTAGCGCGAAAAATCTCCGCCTTTGGGATCGACCAGCACCGGCTTGCGGTAGCGGCGCGCGAGCGCAATCATGCGCGCAATATGGGCCAAACCGCCCTTGCCGTAATCCGACAGGACGATTACATCATGATGCATGACGAGGCGCGCATATTCGGCCAGTTTGGAACGCAAAATCTCGTGTCCCGGAACAGTTTCGAAATCGACGCGCAGCAACTGCTGCCGGCGGCCGATCACGCGCAGCTTGATCGTGGTGGCGATACCGGCGTCGCGATGCAGCCGCGCCGTGACGTTTTCTTCGCGCAACAGTGTCGCGAGGCGACGGCCGGCGTCATCGCGGCCGACCACCGACAGCAAAGTCACGCGCGCGCCCAGCGCCGCGGCATTGCGCGCAACGTTGGCCGCGCCGCCCGGCCGTTCCTCGCTGTGGCTGATCTTGACGATCGGCACCGCCGCCTCCGGGGATATGCGCTCGACGTCGCCGTACCAGTAGCGGTCGAGCATCACATCACCAACCACGAGAACGCGTGTTTTCCTGATATTTTTTTCAGTACTCAATATCGCTGTTCCTCACACTCTGCCGATGCCGTGGTATTCAATCCCGAAACCGCGCACCAGCGCCGGCTCGTAGAGATTGCGGCCGTCGATGATGACCGGCATCCTGAGCCGGCGTTTGATTTCATCGAAATCGGGACTGCGAAATTCCTTCCACTCGGTCATGATCACCAGGCAATCTGCGCCGTCGAGAGCTGCCTGGGGCGTGCCCGCGTACTCGATGCCGGACAACCCGGAAAACACTTTCCTTGCCTGGCCGACCGCGACCGGATCGTAGGCGCTGACGGCGGCGCCGCGCTCGATCAGGCCGGGCACGACGATCCGGCTCGGCGCCTCGCGCATGTCGTCGGTGTCGGGCTTGAATGCGAGTCCCCAAACCGCAAATCGTCTGCCTGCAAGTTGGTCACCGAAACGTTGCGTAATTTTCTCGAGCAACCGGAATTTCTGCTTGTGATTGACCTGCTCAACTGCCTCAAGAATCCCGAGATTCATACCGTTTTCATGTGCGGTCTGCCGCAGCGCGCTCACATCCTTCGGAAAACAGGCGCCGCCGTAACCGCATCCTGCATAAAGAAAATGATAGCCGATGCGCGCGTCCGAACCGATGCCCTGCCGCACGTGCTCGATGTCGGCGTTCAACTTTTCGGCCAGATTGGCGAGTTCGTTCATGAACGAGATGCGCGTGGCCAGCATCGCATTCGCCGCGTACTTGGTCAATTCCGCCGACGGAATGTCCATCACGATCATGCGTTCGTGGTTGCGCTGGATCGGCGCGTAGATCGCGCGCATCAGCTGCGTCGCGTGTTCGTCCGCGGCGCCGATGACGATGCGGTCGGGACGCATGAAATCCTCGACCGCTGCGCCCTCCTTCAGGAATTCCGGGTTGGACACCACGCTGAAATCGAGATGCTTGCCGCGCTTCGCCAGCTCCTCGGCCACGGCATTGCGCACTTTTTCCGCGGTACCTACCGGCACCGTTGATTTGTCGACGATCAGCCGGTAATCCTCCATGTGCCGGCCGATGCCGCGCGCGGCGGCCAGCACATACTGCAAATCGGCCGCGCCGTCGCCGTCGGCCGGCGTGCCGACCGCGATGAATTGCACCTGGCCGTGAGCGACGCTTTCCGCAACGGAAGTCGTGAAGTGCAGGCGGCCGGCAGCGCTATTGCGTTCGACCAGCGGCGCAAGTCCCGGCTCGTAAATCGGGATTTCGCCGCGTTTCAGCATGGCGATTTTTTCCGCGTCGACATCGACGCACATCACGTCGTTGCCGAGTTCCGCAAGGCACGCGCCGGAAACGAGTCCGACATAGCCGCTACCGATAATGGTGATTTTCAAACTATGCTCCCAACGGATTTAATGTCGTGATTGATGGCGGCGAGCGCGGCGGCCGGGTCGGCGGCCTGGGTGACCGGCCGGCCGACGACCAGATAATCGGCGCCGGCCGCGATCGCCGCGGCCGGCGTCGTCACGCGCTGCTGATCGTTGCGTTCGTTCTCCGGCAGCCGGATGCCCGGCGTCACCAGACGAAATTGCCGGCCGCACTCGCGCCTGATCAAAGCCGCCTCCTGCGCCGAACAGACGACGCCGTCGAGCCCGCATGCCTGCGCGAGCCTGGCAAGCCTGACCGCCGCCGCCGCCGGGGTTCCCTCAATACCGACGGCGCGCAAATCATCGTCAGTCATGCTGGTAAGCACGGTAACCGCGACCAATAACGACCGGCGACCGCGCGCAGCGGCGACAGATTCGCGCGCCGCCTCAAGCATTGCGCGCCCGCCAAGCGCGTGGACGTTGAGCATCCACACGCCAAGTTCTGCGGCAGCCCGGCACGCACCGGCCACGGTATTTGGAATATCGTGAAATTTCAAATCGAGAAAAATATCAAACCCGCGTTGCGCCAGCTTCTCAACCAAGGCCGGGCCGGCCGCGGTAAACAATTCCTTGCCGACCTTGAGGCGGCAGTCCTGCGGCGTGAGCCGTGCCGCCAGCGCCAGCGCGGCATCCGGCGCAAGATCAAGTGCGATGATTACGCGCGGATCATCGACTGCCGGTGGCTTCACGCCGGTAACCCTTTTTCTTCGGTGCGGCGCGGCGCATAGGTCTCCCACTCGCCGCATGCCGGGCAATGCCAGTAAAACTGGCGCGCGCGGAAACCGCAATTATCGCAGCGGTACATCTCGAGACTGCGCGTGTGCTGATGCACCAGGTTCTTGACCAGTTCCAGATCGTGCCGGCGCTGCACCGGCGTGTCGAGCAGTTGCGCTTCCAGCAGCTTGTCGAGTCCGAGCAAAGTCGGCGTGCGGCGCATTTCGTCGCGTACCAGCTGATAAGCAGCCTCCGCACCCTGTTGTTCAAGTACGCACGTAAATACGACGTTGAGAATGTCGAGCGACGGATATTTGGCGAGAAACCCACGCAGCAGATTGAGGCCTTCATTGATCTTGCCGAGACGCCGGTACGCACCGAGCAGGCGGTTGGCGGCCAGCGCCAGGTACGCGGGATTCTGGTTTTCGACACGTTTCCACGCGTCGATCGCGACCGCGGTATTGTCGAGAGCCAGCTCGAGGTCGCCGAGCAGCAGATTGGCGCGCACGCACGAGCGATGATGCGCCAGCGCCTGCGCCAGATGCGGACGGGCGGCATCCGGATGCGAATCCATGATTTCCCTGCTGGCCATTTCGCAATAAAAGTTGGCGATCTCCTTCTGGTACGACCGTCCGGTGACACCCTCAAGCTGCTGGGCGGTATCGATCGCCTGGTGCCAGTCCCTTTCCTGTTCGTAGATGCCGAGCAGATACTTAAGGGCGGATTCCTGGTAACCCGTCCCCTTCAGCTTCGCGAACAATTCTTCGGCGCGATCGAGCAGACCCGCCTTCAAATAATCCTGCGCCAATTCATGCAGCGCCTCGAGCTTTTGCTCCTGCGCCAGGTCGTCGCGCTCGACCAGATTCTGATGCATGCGGATCGCGCGCTCGATCTCGCCGCGCCGGCGAAACAGCGAACCGAGCGCGAAATGCAGTTCGATGGTCTGCGGATTGACCTTGACGACTTCGATGAATGCCTCGATTGCCTTGTCCGGCTGCTCATTGAGCAGAAAATTGAGCCCCTTGAAGTACGAAGTCGGCAGCGCGCGCGATTCCAGCAGCAGTTGCCGGATGTCGATGCGCGCGGCCAGCCAGCCAAGCGCAAAAAACAACGGCAGTGCGAGCAGCCACCAGTATTCGATTTGCATGTGCGCCCGTGTCCGCCGTTCCTATGCCGCCACGTCCCCGCGTACACGACGCAGCGCCCGTCTGAGACCGAGAATTTCATGCCGTTGCCGTGCCACCACGGCTATGCCCGAAACAACCCCGATCAGCGTGCCGCCGCTGAAAACCACGAACAACATGAGTGCAAGCGGCACCTGCCATCCGTGGCCGGGGAAATAGCGGATGACAACGGGGTCGGTGTTGATGACGGCAAGCATGAACAGCGCCATGAACAAGGCGATTCTGACCAACCAATGAAAAATATGCATGGAAATCCGTCCCCTCGCGGTAACTTTTACAACCACCACACGGCCGCACGCCGGTTGCACGCGCAAAAAAGCGGCATGATCTTTCGACGATGCCGCATTATCAACAAATCAACTTTGACCGCAATTACTTCTTGAAGTCAACGCGTTCCCGCAATTCCTTTCCGGCCTTGAAATGCGGTACGAATTTTTCCGGTACATGCACTTTCTCCCCCGACTTCGGGTTGCGGCCGATGCGTGGCGGACGATGGTTAAGCCCGAAACTGCCGAAGCCGCGGATTTCGATGCGCTGCCCTTCGGCGAGATTCTTCGCCATCGCGTCAAGAATCATCTTGACCGCCAACTCCGCATCCTTGGCCACCAACTGCGGATGGCGCACCGCGAGTTTCGCAATCAGCTCGGATTTGGTCATGGTGCCTTACTGCTCGGTATTGGTCGCGCCCAATTTGGCCTTGAGCAACGCCCCCAGATTGGTCGTACCGGCGTTGGTCGGCTTTTCCGAGGCGATTTTCTGCATCGTCGCATTTTCCTCGGCGACATCCTTGGCCTTGACCGACAAATTGACGGTGCGGTTCTTGCGGTCGATGTTGATGATCATCGCCGCCACCGCGTCGCCTTCCTTGAGGTGGGTGCGGATGTCCTCGACCCGTTCGCGTGAAACTTCCGATACCCGCAAATAGCCCTCGACATCGTTATCGAGCACCACCACCGCGCCCTTTGCGTCTATTGATTTGACCACCCCCCTGACGACGCTGCCTTTCTCATGCGTCGCGATGAAGGCGGTAAACGGATCGCCGTCGATCTGCTTGACGCCGAGCGAAATGCGCTCGCGCTCGACATCAATCGACAGCACCACCGCCTCGATCTCATCGCCTTTCTTGTATTTGCGCACCGCCTCCTCGCCGGGCATGCTCCACGACAGGTCGGACAGATGCACCAGACCGTCGATGTTGCCGGGCAATCCGACGAAAACACCGAAATCGGTGATCGACTTGATCTGTCCCTTTACCCGGTCGCCCTTCTTGTGGTTCATCGCGAATTCTTCCCACGGATTGGGCTGGCATTGCTTCATGCCGAGCGAAATGCGGCGGCGTTCCTCGTCGATTTCAAGCACCATGACTTCGACTTCATCGCCGAGCGAAACGACTTTCGCCGGGTGCACGTTCTTGTTGGTCCAGTCCATCTCCGAGACGTGCACCAGGCCTTCGATCCCCGGTTCGATCTCGACGAACGCGCCGTAGTCGGTCAGATTGCTGACTTTGCCGAACAGCCGCGTGCCTTGCGGATAACGGCGCGCCAGACCAACCCATGGATCTTCGCCGAGTTGTTTGATGCCCAGCGATACGCGATTCTTTTCCTGGTCGAACTTGAGTATCTTGGCTTCAACCTCATCGCCGACCGTCAGCACTTCCGACGGATGTTTGATGCGACGCCAGGCAAGATCGGTGATGTGCAGCAAGCCGTCGATGCCGCCGAGATCAACGAACGCGCCGTAATCGGTGATGTTTTTGATGATGCCCTTGACGATCGCGCCTTCCTGCAGATTGGCCATCAATGCCTGGCGTTCCGCGCCTTGCGACGCCTCGAGCACCGCGCGGCGCGAGACCACCACGTTGTTGCGTTTACGGTCGAGTTTGATGACCTTGAACTCCATGCTCTTGCCCTCGTAGGGCGTGGTGTCCTTGACCGGGCGCACGTCGACCAGCGACCCCGGTAAAAACGCGCGAATGCCGTTTACCATTACCGTCAGGCCGCCCTTGACCTTGCCACTGACCAGTCCCTCGACCAAGGTACCCTTCTCGAGCGCCTGTTCGAGTTCATGCCATGCCGCCAGCCGTTTCGCCTTGTCGCGCGACAAACGCGTCTCGCCGAAGCCATCTTCGAGCGCGTCGATTGCGACCTGCACAAAATCGCCGGGCTTGACGTCGATTTCGCCACGATCGTTGCGAAACTCTTCGGCGGGAATGTAGCTCTCTGATTTCAGGCCGGCGTTCACCACCACATGATTGGCATCAACGCGTATGATCTCGGCGGTGATCACCTCGCCGACCCGCATTTCCTTGCGTGCCAGGCTTTCTTCGAACAGCGCCGCAAAATTTTCGCCCGTTCCGGCCTGGGAAACCTCATTCATTATCTGCAAAGTAAGACTCTAAAAAAATCCCTTTTTCAAGGGGTTGGTTAATCAAACGCCGCGAGCCTGGCGACTCACGGCAACCGTGTCAGCGCGGCATACCGCGCCAGCACTTCCGCCACCACTGCGGCGATCGGCATGGAGGTAGTATCCAGTAAGTCGGCGCCGCCGCTTTTCTGCAGCGGCGCTACCGCACGCGCGCTGTCGCGCTCATCGCGTTGCCGGATATCCTGCAAAAGGGCGGCCATATTAGCACTCATTCCTTTTTCTATCAACTGTTTATAGCGCCGCTGCGCACGTTCCTCGACGGCCCCGGTCAGGTAAATTTTGAGCACGGCGTCCGGAAATACCACCGTCCCCATATCGCGGCCTTCGGCGACCAGTCCGGGCGCTTTACGAAACGCGCGCTGGCGTTCGAGCAGCGCCCGCCGCACCGCCGGCAATGCGGCGATGGATGAAGCGGCGGTGCCGACCGGTTCCGCGCGGATCGCGTCCGTAACATCCTTCCGGTCGAGGGAAATTTTTTCCCCGGAAAAGTCGATGTCGAGTCCCGCCGCGATACGCGCCAGCAGTGGCTCGTTATCAAGCGCGGCTGCCCGCTGCAACGCCGCCAGGGCAACCAGCCGGTACAGGGCGCCGCTGTCCAGACAATGGAAGCCCAGCCGCTGCGCGACAAACTTTGCGATAGTGCCTTTGCCCGATGCCGACGGGCCGTCAATGGCAATGACGGGAATATCAGTCTGGGGGTTCAAGTTCCGGGTATTTCGCGTTTCATTCGAGACCGCGGGTTCAGACGGTACCTATGCGCAGGCCCGCCGTGTGCGCAAGCTCGGCAAACCCCGGAAACGAGGTTGCGACATTGGCGCAGTCGCTGATTGCGATGGTCCCGTCCGCGCGCAGCGCCGCCATCGCGAATGCCATCGCGATGCGATGATCGCCACGGCTGTCGACCATGCCGCCATGGTAGGTACCGCCGCGAATGCGCATGCCGTCGGGGGTCGGATCGGCATGCACGCCGAGCGTGCGCAGTCCATCGGCCATGACTTGAATGCGGTCGGATTCCTTGACCCGCAATTCCGCCGCCCCCTTCAATATCGTTTCGCCGCGGGCGTTGGCCGCGGCGATGAACAATACCGGAAATTCGTCGATCGCCAGCGGCACCAGCGCCTCCGGGATTTCGATGCCGCGCAACTCGGCGTGACGTACACGAATGTCCGCGACCGGCTCGCCGCCGATGGTGCGCTCGTTGAGCAACGTCAGATCGCCGCCCATGCCGCGCAAAATGTCGATGATGCCGGTGCGGGTCGGGTTGACGCCAACGTGCTCAAGAACGATGTCGGAGCCCGGCGCAATCGAGGCGCCGACCATGAAAAACGCGGCGGACGAAATATCTGCCGGCACTTCGATCGCGGTCGCCGTCAGCCTGCCGCCGCCGTTCACGCATACGGTATGGTCGATGCATTCGACCGGACAGCCAAACGCCGCAAGCATGCGCTCGGTATGATCGCGCGTCGGCGCCGGCTCGGTTACGCAAGTACAGCCGTCCGCGTACAGACCGGCCAGCAATAACGCCGATTTCACCTGCGCGCTTGCGATCAGCATACGGTAATCGATGCCGTGCAATCCGTCGGATCTCCCCGTCACTCTGAGCGGCGGGCGGCCGTCTTCGGTGGCGGCGATGACCGCGCCCATCTGCGCCAGCGGATCGGTTACCCGCCGCATCGGCCGCCGGCGCAGACTGTCGTCGCCGGTCAACTCGCAGTCAAAGCTCTGTCCGGCCAGCAGCCCGCACAGCAGCCGCATCGAAGTCCCGGAATTGCCGCAATCGAGAATTTCCCGCGGCGCTTGCAGACCGTGCAGCCCCACCCCGTGCACGGCGACCTTGCCGTGCTCGGGTCCGTCGATGCGCACACCGAGCGCGCGGAATATGTTCATCGTCGCCAGCGTGTCTTCGCCCTCGAGAAAACCGCTGACGTGCGTCGTGCCTTCCGCGATCGCGCCGAGCATCAGGCTGCGGTGGGAGATCGATTTGTCGCCCGGCACGCGAATGCGCCCGCTCAACGCTCCGCCGGGAGCAACGCGGTAAGTCAGGCTCATTTTTTCTGCGGCAGCCATTTGCGGTGCGCGGTGCGCGCCAGCGCGAATTTCGCCGCCAGCCCCTGCCCGTCTTCGCGCGCGATCATGTCGCGCAATACGGTAATTTCGCCGACGTAGGCGTCGAGCGCGGCCAGCAGCGCGGCGCGATTGGCCAGCGCAATGTCGCGCCACATCTCGGGCGAACTGGCGGCAATCCGCGATACATCGCGAAAACCGCCGCCGCTGTGCCTGAACAGCGCGGCGGCATCCGCCGCCTTCGCAATCTGCCCGACCAGGGCAAACGCCAGCACATGCGGCAAATGGCTGACCAATGCAAACACCCGGTCGTGTTCGGCGGCGGACATCGTGACAACGCGCATGCCGCACCGTTTCCACAGACCGGTGACTTTCCTCAGCGCGCGCGCAGCGGTCTCGGCTGTGGGCGTCACGATCAGGTTGTGGCCTTTAAAAAGCCCGGCGAACGCGGCGCGTGCGCCGCTGTGCTCGGTGCCCGCGATCGGGTGTGCCGGTACGAAGCGTTCAAAATTGCTGCCCAGATATTTACGCGCCGCCGCGATCACATCCTGCTTGGTGCTGCCGGCGTCGGTCACCACGGTCCGCGGACCGAGATGCGGCGCCAGCTGCGCAAGCACGGCCGCCATCTGGCCCGGCGGCACGGCGAGCAACACGAGGTCCGCGTCGCGCATCGCCGCCGCGATGTCGGTGGCGATTTCGTCGATGATGCCGAGCCGGCGCGCGGCCAGCAGATTGGCGCGGCTGCGGCCGACGCCGACCACGCGCGCGACCTGCTTCTGCTTCTTCAGCGCCAGCGCGAACGAGCCGCCGATCAGACCGACGCCGAAAATCACCAGTTTCCCGATTTTTTTCATAAAACGATTTAACCGCAGAGACGCAGAGACGCGGAGAAAATCTTATAAACCATATATATAAGAAACTTAAATCGAGATGGTTTCCGGTGTTCTCTGCGCCCTCCGCGTCTCCGCGGTAAATAATTCACTCCAACACCTGCCCAAGGGTTTCCAGGAAGCGCGCGTTCTCGGACTCCAGCCCGACGCTGACGCGCAGATAATCGGGCATGCCGTAACCGGCGATCGGCCGCACGATCACGCCGCGCCGGAGCAATTGCTGAAATATGCCGGCCGCATCCTTGACTTTGAAGCTCACAAAATTACCGAACGACGGAATGTACTCGAGACCGAGCCGTTCCAGCCCCTGCGTGATCTGGCGCATGCCGGACCGGTTCAATTCGAAACTGCGGCGCACGAATGCGTGATCGTCAAGCGCCGCCGCGCCGGCGGCGAGCGCGACACTGTTGACGTTGAACGGCTGGCGCACGCGGTTCATGAGGTCGGCAATATCGCCATGTGTAAACGCGTAACCGATGCGCAGACCGGCGAGCCCATAGGCCTTGGAAAACGTGCGCGTGACGATCAGATTCGGGAACTGCCCGATCCAGCTGACGCTGTCGGCCTTCAACTCATCGGGCAAATACTCGTGATAGGCCTCGTCAAGCACCGCGATCACATCGCCGGGCAGTGCGCGCAAAAACTCGAGCAATTCGCCGCTTTCAAGCAGCGTGCCGGTAGGGTTGTTCGGGTTGGCGATAAACACCACGCGCGTGCGCGGCGTCAGCGCCTTCAGCATCGCGTCGAGATCGTGGCCGAAGCCGCGTGCCGGCGTTTCGATGCCGGCGGCACCCGTGGCCTGCACCACCAATGGATAGACCGCGAACGCGTGCTGCGAATAGACCGCTTCGCGCCCCGATGCCAGGAACACGCGCGCCGCCAATTCCAGCACATCGTTCGAGCCGTTGCCGAGCACGATTTGCGCCATGTCGACGCCATGGCGCCGCGCCAGCGCGCTTTTCAGTTCGAAGCCGTTGCCGTCCGGATAGCGCGCAATTTCGGACAATGCCCGCGCAATCGCCGCGGCCGCGCGCGGGCTCGCGCCGAGCGGATTTTCATTCGACGCCAGTTTGATGATGCCGGCCGGATCCAGTCCGAGTTCGCGCGCGAGTTCGGCGATCGGCTTGCCCGGCTGGTACGGCGCGATTGCGCGCACGTAGCCCGGCGCAAGCTCGCAGACGTCGACGGCACGATGAACGGCGGTGAGGACTGGCATGGGCAACGTTTTAAACCGTTCCCGCCGGATAGGAACCGAGATTTTTCAGGAACGCCGCTTTCGCGCCCAGCGCCTTGAGCGCCCGCGCGACGCGGGGATCCTGTTGATGGCCTTCGAGATCGACGTAAAACACGTACTCCCAGCGGCCGGTGCGCGCCGGCCGCGACTCGAAGCGCGTCATGCTGACGCCGTGCTTCGCGAGCGGCGTCAGCAGCGCGTGCACCGCGCCTGGCGCGTTGGGCGCCGACAGCACGAGCGAAGTCTTGTCCCGCCCCGACCGGCCGGCGTCATGCGCGGCGATCACCAGAAAACGCGTGGTGTTCTGCGGCTCGTCCTCGATGTTGGCCGCGATGATTTTCAGGCCGTACACGGCGGCGGCCGCTCTGCTCGCGATCGCCGCCGCCGCAGCATCCCTCGCCGCGAGGCGCGCGGCTTCGGCGTTGCTGACCACCGGCGCACGTTTCGCATCCGGCAAGTGGCGGCTCAACCATTCATGGCACTGCGCGAGGCTCTGGCTGTGGGAAAGCACCTTCCTGACCGCCGCCAGCGTGCCGCGCCTGCTCATCAGGCAATGATGCACCGGCAGCAGCACTTCCCCGCAAATCCTGAGCGGCGTCGCGAGCAGCAAGTCGTGGGTCAGGCCGATGCTGCCCTCGGTCGAGTTCTCGACCGGCACCACGCCGTAGCCCGCGCGTCCCGCTTCAACCGCGCGGAACACTTCGTCGATCGAAGCGCACGGCGCGAACTGAGCGGCACCGCCAAACTGCTTGAGCGCTGCTTCTTCGCTGAAAGTGCCCTGCGGTCCGAGATAAGCGACGCTGATGTCGTCTTCGAGCGCGCGGCACGCCGACATGATCTCGGTGTAAAGCCGGCCCAGCGTCTGCTGCGACAGCGGCCCGCGGTTGCGCGCGGCGAGGCGCCGCTGCACTTGCGCTTCGCGCTCCGGGCTGTACTTGGCGCCGCGCTTGGCGCGCCCGACCTTCTGCGCGAGTTCCGCGCGCTCGTTGAGCAGATCAACGATGCGGTCGTCGAGCGCATCGATGCGGCCGCGGATTTTCTTAAGCTCGTCGCTCACGTTCTGTCACCGGAAAACACGGATAAACGCCGATATTAAAGCATCCGGCGCGCGTCGTGGCCGTCAGCCGTTTTGCGCGGGCAGATAACGGACGGCCAGTACGCCCTTGATGGCGGAGATGTGTTCGATGACCTTGGATGGCACCACGCTGTCGACGTCGACCAGCGTGTACGCCATTTCGCCCTTCGATTTGTTGAGCATGTTGTGGATGTTGAGCCCGGCGTCGGCCATCGCGGTCGAAATCTGACCGAGCATGTTCGGCACGTTGCTGTTGGCGATGCCGACCCGGTACGGCGATTCGCGCGGCATCGCGACGTCGGGAAAGTTGACCGCGTTCTGGATGTTGCCGTTCTCGAGATAGTCGCGCAGCTCGTCGACCACCATGATCGCGCAGTTGTCCTCCGCTTCGCGCGTCGAAGCGCCGAGGTGCGGCAGCGCGACCACGCCCGGCTGGCCGAGCAGCTTTTGCGCCGGAAAATCACATACGTAATACTTGAGTTGTTTTGAAGCGAGCCCATCGAGCACCGCGTCGTTGTCGACGATGCCTTCGCGCGCGAAATTGAGCAGCACCGTGCCGGGCCTGACCAGCTTGATGCGCTCGCGCGAAATCAGATGGCGGGTCGCATCGACCAGCGGCACATGCAGCGTGACGAAATCGGAGTTCTTCAGCACTTCCTCGATCGAGTGCGCGCGTTTCACCTGCGACGGCAGGCTCCACGCCGCCTCGACCGTGATGTGCGGATCGAAGCCGAGCACGTTCATGCCGAGCTTGATCGCGGCGTCGGCGACCAGGCTGCCGATCTTGCCGAGCCCGATCACGCCGAGCGTCTGGCGCGGCAATTCGACGCCGGCGAATTGCTTCTTGCCGTCTTCGACCAGCTTGTTGAGCGTGGCATCGTCGCCGGACAGTTTGCCGACGAACTGCGTCGCGCCGAGCAGGTTGCGCGCGGCGATCAGCATACCCGCGATCACCAGCTCCTTGACCGCATTGGCGTTGGCGCCCGGCGCGTTGAACACCGGTACGCCGCGCGCGCTCATCTGCTTGACCGGAATGTTGTTGGTGCCGGCGCCGGCGCGGCCGATCGCCCGCACCTGCGGCGCGATCTCCATCTTGTGCATGTCGGCGGAACGCACCAGAATCGCGTCGGGCGTGTCGATCTTGGCGCCGGCCTCATAGCGGCCGGCGGGAAAACGCTGCAACCCGATCTGCGCGATGTTGTTAAGTGTCAGAATACGAAACATGCCCGCCGCCCCTCATCCTTGCCTGGTTTGGAATTCTCGCATGAATTCGACCAGCGCCTTGACGCCCTCGACCGGCATCGCGTTGTAGATTGACGCGCGCATGCCGCCGACCAGGCGGTGCCCCTTGAGCTGCACCAGCCCGCGCTGCTTGGCCTGTTTCAGGAATTCCTCGTCCAGCGCATCGTCCTTGAGCCGGAACGGCACGTTCATCAGAGAACGGTCGGCCGGCGCCACCGGTGAGGAATAAAAATCCGACTGTTCAAGAAAATCATAGAGCAAGGCAGCCTTGGCGCGGTTATGCTCCTCCATCTTCTTCAGCCCGCCCAGCTGCTTCAGCCACTGGAACACCAGTCCCGCGACGTACAGCGCGTAGGTCGGCGGTGTATTGAGCATCGAATCATTGTCGGCCTGCAGCTTGTAATCGAGCACCGACGGCATTAACGGCGACGCCTGGCCGATCAGGTCGTCGCGCACGATCACGATCGTCAAGCCGGCCGGACCGACGTTTTTCTGCGCGCCGGCATAGATCAAACCGTATTTCGCGACCTCGATCGGCCGCGACAGGATATGCGACGACATGTCGGCGACCAGCGGCACGTCGCCGGTGGCGGGCACCCAGTGAAATTCGACGCCGCCGATGGTTTCGTTCGAGGTGTAATGCACGTAGGCGGCATCGGGATCGAGTTTCCACACCGACTGCGGCGGCGCATAGGTGAAATTCCGGTCTTCCGACGACGCCGCGATATTGACCTTGCAATAGCGCTGCGCTTCCTTGATCGCCTTCTTCGACCATTCGCCGGTGTTCACGTAGTCGGCGGATTTTTTCCCGCGCAGCAGGTTCAGCGGTATCGCCGCGAATTGCAGCGTCGCGCCGCCCTGCAGGAACAGCACCTTGTAATTGGCCGGCACCGCGAGCAGTTCGCGCAAATCGGCCTCGGCCTGCGCCGCGATCTGCATGAATTCCTTGCCGCGATGGCTCATCTCCATGATCGACATGCCGCTGCCGTGCCAGTCGAGCATTTCCTCCGCCGCCTGCTTGAGCACCGGTTCCGGCAGCACCGCCGGTCCGGGGGAAAAATTGTACACGCGTGTCATGCGGCTTCATCCTCTTCGTCGTCAGTTTCGGCAATTTTCTCGAGACCGGCCAGTTTCTCGCCCTCGTCCAGATTGATCAGGCGCACGCCCTGAGTCGCGCGCCCCATGTCGCGGATTTCGGCGATGCGGGTGCGGATCAGCACGCCGCCGGTCGTGATCAGCATGATCTCGTCGTCGTCGGCGACGATCTGCGCGGCGACCAGCTTGCCGTTGCGCTCGCTCGCGGAAATCGCGATCATGCCCTGCGTGCCGCGGCCGTGCTTGGTGTAATCGCCGATCGGCGTGCGCTTGCCGTAGCCGTTCTCGGTCGCGGTCAATACCGACATCTTTTCGTTGTCCGACGTCAGCAGCGAAATCACGCGCGCCGCTCCGGGCAGCTTCATGCCGCGCACGCCCGCCGCGTTGCGCCCCATCGAGCGCACTTCATCCTCGGCAAAGCGCACCGCCTTGCCGGCGTCGGAAAACAGCATGATGTCCTGCTTGCCGTCGGTCAGCGCGACGCCGATCAGATGATCGCCGTCGTCGAGTTTGACCGCGATGATGCCCTTGTTCATCGGCCGCGAGAATGCCGACAGCGCGGTTTTCTTGACCGTGCCGCTGGCGGTCGCCATGAACACGAAATGGTTGTCGTCGAACTCCTTGACCGGCAGCACCGCGGTGATTTTCTCGTGCTCCATCAGCGGCACCAGGTTGACGATCGGCTTGCCGCGCGAGGTGCGGCTGCCCTGCGGCACTTCGTAAACCTTCAGCCAGTAAACGCGGCCGCGGTTCGAGAAGCACAGGATGTAGTCATGGGTGTTCGCCATGAACAGTTTCTCGACGAAATCGTCCTCCTTGGTGGTCGTCGCCTGTTTGCCGCGCCCGCCGCGCTTCTGCGCGCGGTAGTCGGTGACCGGCTGGCACTTCATATAGCCGCCGTGCGACAGCGTGACCACCACGTCTTCCGACGCGATCAGGTCTTCCATCGACAGGTCCTGCGTGTCGACCACGATCTCGCTGCGCCGCTCATCGCCGTACTGTTTCTTGATGTCGGCGAGCTCGGTCGAAATGATCCTGGTGATGCGCGCCGGTTTGGCCAGGATATCGAGCAAATCAATGATGGTGTCCATGACCTCCTTGTACTCGGACACGATCTTGTCCTGCTCGAGTCCAGTCAGGCGCTGCAACTGCATTTCGAGGATGCGCTGTGCCTGCGTCTCCGACAACCGGTAACCCGCTTTCTGCGGGCCGAATTCGGCGGCCAGCCCCGCGGGGCGCGCGGCCGCGGGATCGACGCGCGCCAGCATGTCCTCGACCAGCCTGGAGCGCCACAGCCGCGCCATCAATTGCTCCCTGGCTTCCGGCGGCGTTTTGGCCGCCTTGATCAGCGCGATCACCTCGTCAACATTGGACAGCGCGACCGCCAGGCCCTCCAGGATATGGCCGCGCTCGCGCGCTTTCTTGAGCTCGAATACGGTGCGCCGCGTCACCACCTCGCGGCGGTGGCGCAGGAATGCCTGCAGCATCTGCTTCAGGTTCAACAGGCGCGGCTGGTTGTCGACCAGCGCCACCATGTTGACGCCGAAACTGTCCTGCATCTGCGTTTCTTTGTACAGATTGTTGAGGATGATCTCGGCGACCTCGCCGCGCTTCAGTTCGATCACCGCGCGCATGCCCGACTTGTCGGATTCGTCGCGGATTTCGGCAATGCCTTCAAGCCGCTTCTCCCGCACCAGGTCGCCGATCTTCACCAGCAGATTGGCCTTGTTGACCTGGTACGGCAGCTCGTCGATCACAATCGCCTGGCGGTTGCCTTTCTCCATGTCCTCGACGTGCACGCGCGCGCGCATCACCACCCGGCCGCGGCCGGTGCGCAGCGCTTCCTTGACGCCGGTGGTGCCGTAGATGATGCCGCGGGTCGGAAAATCAGGCGCCGGCACGATCTTGATCAACTCCTCGATGCCGATTTCGGGATCCTTGAGCAGCATCTGGCATGCGTCCACCACTTCGCCGAGGTTGTGCGGCGGGATATTGGTCGCCATGCCGACCGCAATGCCCGACGAACCGTTGATCAGCAGATTCGGGATCTTCGCCGGCAGGATCAGCGGCTCGTGTTCGGAGCCGTCGTAGTTCGGCCCGAAATCCACCGTTTCCTTGTCGAGGTCGTCGAGCAACTCATGCGCGATGCGCGCCATGCGGATTTCGGTGTAACGCATCGCCGCCGCGTTGTCGCCGTCAACCGAACCGAAGTTGCCCTGGCCGTCGATCAGCGGGTAGCGCAGCGAGAAATCCTGCGCCATGCGCACGATGGTGTCGTAGACCGCGGTATCGCCGTGCGGATGGTATTTACCGATCACGTCGCCGACGATACGCGCCGACTTCTTGTAGGCGCGGTTCCAGTCGTTCGACAGCTCATGCATCGCGAACAGCACGCGGCGGTGCACCGGTTTCAGGCCGTCGCGCACGTCCGGCAGCGCGCGGCCGACGATCACGCTCATCGCGTAATCGAGATACGAACGCCGCATTTCTTCTTCGAGACTGACCGGGATGGTTTCTTTGGCGAATTGGTTCATGCAGGACGGGCTGAATCGATATGAAGAGCGCGCATAAATCAAAAGATTTTAACATGCCGGAGCAGCGCAAGTCGCTCCTTCCGGTGTCCGGGCGCACCTCCCGGCGGACAGTTCAGGCATAATTCAGCGGAACCCCTGCCATGATCCCGATCACCGCCGATGCCATCATCACCGCGCGCTGGATTCTGCCGGTCGAGCCGGCGCGCGCAGTGCTTGCCGACCATGCCGTCGTAATAGACGGCGGCCGTATCGCGGCGCTGCTGCCGGCGGCCGAAGCACGCACGCAATACCGGGCGCGCCGCGACATCACGCTCGACGACCACGTGCTGATGCCGGGCCTGATCAACCTGCACACCCATGCCGCGATGACGCTGCTGCGCGGGCTGGCCGACGACCTGGCGCTGATGGACTGGCTGAACAACCATATCTGGCCGGCGGAAGCGCGCCACGTCTCCGAGCCGTTCGCCCATGACGGCGCGCTGCTGGCGTGCGCCGAGATGCTGCGCGGCGGCGTCACCTGCTTCAACGACATGTATTTTTTCCCCGGCGCCGCCGCGCGCGCCGCGCTGGCGGCGCAGATGCGCGCCGCGATCGGCATGATCGTGATCGAATTCCCGACCGCCTACGCCTCCGACGCCCAGGACTATCTCGACAAGGGGCTCGCGGTGCGCGACGCACTGAAACACGAACCGCTGCTGTCGTTCTGCTTCGCACCGCACGCGCCGTACACGGTCGGCGACAAATACCTGTCCCAGATCGCGACCTATGCGGACGAGCTCGACCTGCCGGTGCACATGCACGTGCACGAGACGCGCGACGAAATCGAGCACAGCCTCAAGCAATACAACGTGCGGCCGCTGCAGCGGCTCGCCGCCCTCGGTCTGGTCAGTCCCAACCTGATCGCGGTGCACGCGGTGCATCTCGAGCCCGATGAAATCGCATCGCTGGCGCAGAACGGCTGCCACGTCGCGCACTGCCCGTCATCCAATCTCAAGCTCGCCAGCGGTTTTGCGCCGGTCGCGGCGCTGCTCAAGGCGGGCGTCAACGTCGGGCTCGGCACCGACGGTGCGGCCAGCAACAACCGGCTCGACCTGCTCGAAGAAATGCGGCTCGCGGCGCTGGTGACAAAAGGCGCCAGCAACGATCCGACCGCGCTGCCGGCGTGGCAGGCGCTCGAAGCGGCGACACTCAACGCCGCGCGCGCGCTCGGCCTCGACACCCAAATCGGCTCGCTGAAGGTGGGCAAATGCGCGGACCTCGCCGCGGTGCGGCTGTCCGACATCGAGCTGGCGCCGTGCTACGATGTCACCTCGCATCTTGCCTATGCGGCCGGCCGCGAGCACGTGACGCACGTCTGGGTCAACGGTGAATTGCTGCTGGAAAATCGCAACCTGACGACGCTCGATCTGTCCGAGTTGCATGCCAAGGCCGCGCTCTGGCACGACCGGATTTCCAAAAACTCATGAAACCGCAGATGAACGCAGATACACACAGATTAAAATCGAACCTGAAAATAAAATTACTTTGGCCTATATTTGTGACGCCAGTAGCACGCCCATCAAAACGCACTAAAAATTAATTTATCGATTTTTTGTTCTTGACCTTCATCCGCGTTTATCTGCGTTCATCTGTGGTTAAAAAAGATTTTTAAATGCCCTCGCCCAACATCGATCCGGCCGAACTCTCCAAGTTCAGCGCGTCCGCGCACCACTGGTGGGACCCGCACAGCGAACTCTACGGCCCGCTGCACGCGATCAACCCGCTGCGGCTCGGCTATATCGACCAGCGCGCGGCGCTCGCCGGCAAGACCGTGCTCGACGTCGGCTGCGGCGGCGGCATTCTTGCGGAAAGCATGGCCGCGCGCGGCGCGCGCGTGACCGGCATCGATCTTGCCGCGGCCTCGCTTGAAGTCGCCAGGCTGCATCTGCTCGAAAGCGGCCTTCAAGTCAGTTACCGTAATATCACTGCTGAAGAACTTGCGGAAGAGATGCCGCAGAGTTTCGACGTCGTGACCTGCCTGGAACTGCTCGAGCACGTGCCCGACCCGGCCAGCACGGTACGGGCGTGCGCGGCGCTCGCCAAACCCGGCGGCCATGTGTTCTTCTCGACCATCAATCGCAACCTGAAAGCGTACGCGCTCGCCGTAATCGGTGCCGAGTACGTACTGCGGCTGCTGCCGCGCGGCACTCACCGTTATGAAAAATTCATCAAGCCGTCCGAACTCGCGGCGATGTGTCGCACAGCCGGCCTCGAGGTCGGCGACATCACCGGCATGACCTACCATCCGTTGACGCAAATGTATTCGCTCGGCCGCGATGCCGACGTCAACTATCTCCTTCACTGCGTGAAGTGATGGGTGATTAGCGATTTGTCATTAGCGATTAGTTGCAAACCGAGAACCTGTGGGTCCCTAACGCTTCACTAATTCCTAATCACTAATGGCTAATCCCGTCTGATGATTAACGCCGTTCTGCTCGATCTCGACGGCACGCTCGCCGACACCGCGCCCGATCTTGGCTACGCGCTGAATCAGGTGCGCGCCGCGCGCCGGCTGCCGCCGTTGCCGCTCGCCGTTACGCGCCCAGTCACTTCGAACGGCGTGCGCGGCTTGCTCAAGGTCGGTTTCGATATCGCGCCCGAGCACGCCGACTATGCGGCGCTCAGGGACGAATTTCTCGCGCTCTACAGCGCCAACCTGTGCCGCGAAACCAAGCTGTTTCCGGGCATGAATGAATTGCTGACTGAGCTTGAACGGCGCGGTGTGCTGTGGGGAGTTGTCACCAACAAGCCGCAGCGCTTCACCGAGCCGCTGCTCGACCGGCTCGGCGTACGCGGCCGCGCCGCGTGCGTGATCAGCGGCGACAGCGTCGGCCAGATCAAGCCGCATCCCGCGCCGTTGCTCGCCGCGGCCATGTCCATCGGCGTCGCGCCGCCGGCGTGTTTGTATTTCGGCGACGACCGGCGCGACGTGATCGCCGCGCGCGCGGCGGGCATGCCGGTCGCAGTCGCAAAATTCGGCTATCTCAACGGCGGCGACCCGGCAAGCTGGGGCGCCGATGCGCTGCTCGACCATCCGCTCGATTTGATCGCCCTGCTCTAGTCGCGCGCCGGTTTCACCTTTCGCCGGCGCTCTGCTACCATCCGCCCCCTGCGCTTGAACTTGGCGCCGGCGGCCGCATCTAATGCCACTGGGGGTGAACTTGGTTTCGACGTGGGTTACAAAGCGGTACAGGGCATACCGAGGACCAGCTACCTCGTAAATACAACTGGAAACTACTAAACGCGAACGACGAGCGTTTTGCTCTAGCCGCTTAATACCGGC
>Ga0335085_10002606_pt1 | contig 33315 bp, 23 predicted proteins | sample Lox_Sample_45_FD_206712 | JGI IMG/M metagenome (GOLD analysis project Ga0335085, IMG submission 206712) | Soil microbial communities from Loxahatchee National Wildlife Refuge, Florida, United States - Lox_Sample_4.5 | ecosystem: Environmental > Terrestrial > Soil > Wetlands | place: USA... | reverse complement strand
CCCTCCGGAAATGCGGAATCTGCTGTCAGAGCCCCACTCACAAATCGGTTTCCGCTAAACGCAAACGACTCTTCGGCAGGAACCGATACTCCCAACTCCCGAAGAACCAACAAGCCGTCGGGCATTAATCCCTCCCCGCACGGCTTATCAATCGGTAGCTGAGAACCATCGGCAACCATCACCCGGAGTCCCCTGAGCCGCGCGGCAATCGCTACTGCCAGTCCTGCCGGCCCGCCCCCAATCACAAAAACATCGGTCGTACGCACCCAATCTCCAATCTCACCATTTCAGCAAAACCAGTTCCGAACAGAACCCTGGCCCCATCGCTGCCAGGATTCCAATCGTGCCCGGCTCCGGACGTCGGTTTCTCATCACATCCTCAAGCACAACAAGCACGGATGCCGATGACAGATTGCCAACTCTTTTCAGGCAATCCCACGACGCGTCAAGCTGGCCGTCGTGCAAATTAAGCGCCGCTGCTGTTGCTTCGAGAACCTTTGGACCTCCGGTATGCAGAACCCAGCTCCGAACATCGCTTCTTTTGTAACCGTGATCGCCCAGAAACGCATCGACGTCTTTGCCCAAATTCTCTCGAATCAGCACCGGCACTTCGGGCGACAGCACGATGTTGAATCCCCTCTCGCTCACCTTCCATCCCATCATTCTTTCCGTGTCGTGATAGAACACAGATCGCGTCGCCACAACCTCTGGCCCGTTGGACGCGAGATCATTTCCCGTGACGATGACTGCGGCCGAACCATCGGCAAACAGTCCGGACGAGATCAAGTTTGCCACCGAGAGATCCTCCCGCTGGATGGTCAACGAGCAAAGTTCCACCGACACGAGCGCCGCGGCCTGTGACGGATAAGCCCGGACGTAGTCTGCCGCGCGTGCAATTCCCGCTGCCCCTGCAACGCAACCCAGGCCGAAAATCGGCAACCGCTTGATGTTTGCTGGCAATCCCATCCGGTTCACGAGCAATGCATCAATCGAGGGGCTGCAGATCCCTGTGACCGACGTGAAGAACAAGGCGCCGAGCGCGCCCTTGTCGATCCCCGCATGATTCAGCGCCCGGCACAGCGCTTGCTCGCCCAATTCCTGTGCAACTTTGATCCAGACGTCGTTCGCACAGCCCCATGTGTGTAAGTCGTAGTACTTCTCATACGACATCGACAGGTATCGGCCTTCCACCGCCACATTTCGGTGAAGTCGGGCCAGCATGAGCGGATTTCGTAGCTTTTCGCCCCAGTACTCTTGAAGTTTTTCCAGCAGGAATTTCTGAGAATAGTAATGTTCAGGAAATGCGCTTGCTGCGCTGGCGATTTGCATTTGTCTGAGTCCCCAGTCTCGGTCAGGAGTCAGCGCTACTACCCCACCGGACACTGTTTGACAAAATTAGATGGCCGGGTTTTGTTTAGGGGTTGTACCCACGCAAGACCACTGCCGTAGCGATATTGTCGCAATCCAGCATTGCTGAGTTGTCACACGTTTGTTAAAAAAACCGCGGTGGGCTTAACGAAATTTTGACGATGTATCTCTTTATCGCCTCGACATCAAAATAGGTCCAGCCGCGTGTTTCGAATCGGAGCAACCCAGAAAGTGGGCCAATTCTACATTTTTTCTGTACGACTGGCGAATCTGAATAGGTTCTTTTCGGCGAGGTGCGGCGGCGAGTTCCTGCGTCGGGCAGGCATTCTCGCATTGACACACGGACGCTTCCTGCGTCTGCCAGCCCACGTTTGTTCTTCTGAATCCCTTAAGGTTTCACGACGATCGACGTCGGCGTGCCCGGGACCGAGTAGGTCGAGACCGAAGTCAAGTTCCCCGTGTTGCTATCTAAACTGAACGATTGAATCACTGGGGTCGACTGATTTCCCACGAACACATACTTGCCGCTCGGGTCACTCGTCATCGTGAGAGGCTGCGCCGCACTGCCGAACGGCGAGGAAGTCAGCAGGGTCAGCGTTCCATCGGATCCGATCGAGTACGCTGCAATATTTGTGGATCCCTGGTTTGCTACATAAAGATACTTGCCTGAGTTATCGACCATCAGACTCACGGGTCCGATGAACGACTCACCGATGGGCGAACCCGCGAGTTCGGTAAGAGATCCATCAGCGTTGATCGCAAACTCGGATAGGGTGCTGTCCACCTTGTTTGCCGTATAGAGGAAGGTTCCACCTGCATCGATAGTGAGACCATAAGGATTGTTGCCGGTGAGGAAGGGACTTCCAGCAACCGGTTCTCCAAGCACTCCCGCCGTTATGGGAAACTCTTGGATAAAACCTTGCAGGCCCTGCCCTGTCACGTAAAGGTTCCCCGCGGGCGACAGCTCCATGTTGATCGGCGTCATCCCGATCGGAGCAGTCGTGCCTCCAGTAGCCTGAGTGACCGGCGTCAAAGCCCCTGTGCTCTGATCGATCGAGAACACAGAAATATCAAACGACCCGGAATTCGCGGCGTACAAATATGTCCCCGCTGAATCCATGACCAGCAGGGTGGGCGACGTTCCCGCGTTGGTCCGGGGCGTAATTTCGGCGATTGAACCATCACTCCCAACCGCGTACAGCGAGATGTTGTCGGACCCGGAGTTCGCTGCGTATAAGAACTTATTCGATGGATGCAACACCAAAGACTGTACCGCTTGCCCTGCGGTCACCGGGCTCCCGGCCAGTTGCGTCAAGACGCCTGCATTTGGGTCTTCGCGGTAGATCACGATCTGGTTCGATGCCGGAATTGCCGCATATAAATAACGATTGCTGGTCGACCCACATCCCAACCACGCGCCCATGCTCGCGCTGGCAAGCAAGAGAGCCGCTACTTTCTTTAGCATCCGTAACTCCTCAAGAGATTTATCGAAAACGAAAATCGGGAATGCTGGCCTGCCCCGGCGTCCGAACAAGCCGGTCTCCTCAGGCGACTCTACTCGTGAATGTCTATCATACGGGACAAGCGCTTCTTTGCGCAGCCGTGGATTCAATCTCACTGTGCGATGCCAGACTTCGCCGGGCAGGTTGCACGAGGCTCGTTGTGAGGACGCCGCTGAGATCAGCTGATCCAGAATCAGTGCGCCGGGCTAGGCCGCGGGGTCGTATCAGGCAGTGCATGATCCGCTCCTCCGCGCAGCGCGAGTCGCAGTCGGTCGAGGTACACATACACCACGGGGGTTGTGAATAGCGTTAACATCTGGCTGACGATCAGTCCGCCCACGATGGTGATGCCGAGTGGCCGGTGCAACTCCGATCCCGTGCCTCTGCCCAGTGCCAATGGCAAGCCACCTAGCAGAGCAGCCATTGTGGTCATCATGATCGGGCGGAAGCGCAGAATGCACGCATCGTAAATTGCATCGACAGGCTTTTTGCCTTGACTTCGCTCCACCTCGAGAGCCACGTCGATCATCATGATCGCGTTCTTTTTCACAAGACCGATCAGCAGGATGATCCCAATCATTCCAATCACATTCAGTTCGTTGCCCGTCAAAAGCAGCGCCAGCAGGGCACCTACTCCAGCTGATGGGATCGTCGAAAGAATCGTAATCGGGTGGACATAACTCTCGTAGAGCATTCCCAGCACGATGTAAACTGCGCCGAGCGCCGTAATGATCAAGATCAGCATGTTCGACTGCGACTGCTGAAAGGCCGCGGCGGTTCCCTGAAAGCTCGCTGTGATGCTGGGAGGGAATCCAATGGACCGTTCGGCAGCCTCAATCGCAGTCGTCGCTTGCCCAAGAGATACACCCGGTGCGAGGTTGAAGGAGATGGTTGCCGATGGCACTTGACCCTGGTGATTTACGGCGAGTGGCGTATTCGACGGCTCGAAATGCGTGAATGCAGCCAGCGGAATCGCGCCTCCGTTTGTCGATTTCAAGTAGATGTTTTGCAGGGCTTCCGGCGTCTGCTGGAACTGTGGGGCTACCTCCATAACCACGTGATATTGATTCAGCGCTCGGTACATCGTGGATACTTGCCGCTGCCCGAACGCGTCATAGAGGGCATTGTCCAGCGTTTGTGGCGTAACGCCTAACCTGCTCGCTGTATCTCGGTCAATCACAAGCTTGGCCTGCAGGCCCTTATCCTGCTGATCGGAGTTTTGGTCCCGCAACTCCGGCAGTTTTCGCATCGTCTCCAGAAGACGCGGAGCCCAGGTATTCAGTTCGCTGATATCTGCGCTTTGCAGCGTGTACTGATACTGCGCGTTGCCATACCGCCCACCTATTGTGAGTTCCTGGTGCGACTGCAGAATTAACGTCGCGCCAGGCACGACTGCAAGCTTGGCGCGCAAGCGGTTGATCACTTCGTCGGCGCTAGGGTAATTACATGACTGCCAAAAATGTTTCTTCTGGCACGGTCCGCGTTGCTCCAGCGGTTTCAGCGACACAAAGAAGCGTCCTTGGTTCAGCGCTGTATTCCCACCCGTGAAGCCGGCCATCGTATCGACCGCCGGATCCGCCATGACGATCTGGATGTAGCGGCGCATCTTCTCGGACATCGACTGGAACGATACGTCCTGAGCCCCAATTACTGTGCCCCCGATGCGGCCTGTATCCTGCTGGGGGAAAAAACCTTTCGGCACCTTGTAATACAGCCAGCCGCTCAAGATTGCGACTGCGATGGTTACGGCTAACGTCACCGGCTGATATCTCAGTACCCATCTCAGCGCCAGAGTGTAACTTCCAACCAGACAATTGAAGGCCCATTCGCTCGTCCTGTAGAAGATGTTGTGCTTCTCGCCCTTGACCGGTGGCCGCAGAAACTTCGCGCACATCGTCGGAGTCGTCGTCAACGAAACCACCAGTGATACTGAGATCGCCACACTCAACGTCACCGCGAACTCGCGGAACAGACGGCCAACAATCCCGCCCATCAGCAGCAGAGGAATAAATACAGCCACCAGCGACGTGCTCATCGACAACACGGTGAATCCGATTTCCGACGCCCCCTTGAACGTTGCCTCCACCACGCCCATCCCGCGCTCGATATACCTGGTGATGTTCTCCAACACAACAATCGCATCGTCAACCACGAAGCCGGTGGAAATGGCCAGCGCCATCAACGACAAATTGTCCAGGCTGTAACCCAGCAGGTACATCACCCCAAACGTGCCCACCAGCGAAAGCGGCACCGAGATGCTCGGGATGATCGTCGCCCGCACTGTCCGCAAAAACACAAACACAACCAGGATTACCAGCACTACCGAAATCAGCAGCGTCCGCTCAATGTCTTTTACCGACGCTCTGACTGACGTTGTCCGGTCCATCACGACGGAAAGCTTCATTGCTGGCGAGATCGAGGACTGAAGGTAAGGAATAATTGCCTGCACACTATCGACGGTTTCGATGATGTTCGCACCAGCCTGCCGGAAAACCGCAAGCATGACTCCCGACTTGCCGTTGATCAATCCCAGTTGCCGCCGGTCCGATACGGCATCCGTCACTTCGGCTACATCGCTCAATCGCACAGCAGCCCCGTTGTGGTACGCGACGATCAACGGGCGGTACTCATCCGCCGTGAATAACTGATCCGTGTCAGTAAATACGTATGACCGGCTGCTGTCAGAAACTTTGCCCTTGGGACGATTGGCATTGGCTGCGTTTAACGCATTCCGCACCGTATCCAACCCGATGCCGAGTTTGTTGAGCAGAGTCGGATTGACCTCCGCGCGTACCGCAGGCTGCGAGGATCCCCAAACAAAAACTTGTCCCACTCCCTGCACCTGTGCCAGTTTTTGCGCAAGGATGGAATCGGCCGCATCGTACATTTGCGGCACCGTCATCGTGTCCGACGTCAATCCCAGCAAGAGAATCGGCGCGTCGGCGGGATTCACCTTGCGATAACCCGGGTTGCTCGGAAGGTTCGCCGGAAGTTGGCTGCGGGCCGCATTGATCGCCGCCTGCACGTCGCGGGCCGCAGCATCGATGTTTCGGTTCAAATCAAACTGCAGCGCGATGCCTGTACTGCCCAGTTGACTCGACGAGGTCATCTGATTGACTGACGCAATTCGACCAAACTGACGTTCTAGCGGTGTCGCCACTGCCGATGCCATCGTCTGCGGATCCGCCCCCGGCAGTCCCGCTCCGACGCTGATGACAGGGAAATCCATTTTCGGCAGTGACGCGACCGGAAGAAAATTGAATGCGAGAATTCCCGACAGCAGCAACGCCGCCGCGAGCAGCGACGTTCCGATCGGACGCCGAATAAATGGAGTTGAAATACTCATCGTCTCGGAGGATCGACTGGGGGACGCAGCGCTTGGGCGCTGCGACTTCCCGCTTCCAATACCATGCGGCTTCAATCGCTGAGGATGCTCTAATCTGCCGACATCGGTTCCGGAGGAATCTCGTTCCCGACCCGGTACTTCGCAAATCTCCGCGCTAGCCGGTCAAACCACAAGTAAACCACCGGTGTCGTGTACAGCGTGAGCAATTGGCTCAGCAAGAGTCCGCCAACAATCGTGATACCCAGCGGCCTCCGCAGTTCCGCACCAGTCCCGGTTCCCAGAGCCAGTGGCAGCCCACCCAGCAGAGCGGCCATCGTTGTCATCATGATCGGCCGGAATCGCAGCAGACACGCCTGATAGATCGCCTCTTCAGGTTCTTTGTGCTCTTCCCGCTCGGCCTCGAGCGCAAAATCGATCATCATGATGGCGTTCTTCTTCACGATTCCAATCAGCAGGATGATTCCAATCAGCGCCACCACAGTCAGATCATTTCCGGTCATCATCAGTGCCAGGATCGCCCCCACGCCGGCTGACGGCAGCGTCGAAAGAATCGTGACCGGGTGAATGTAGCTTTCGTACAAAACTCCCAGCACAATGTAGACGGTGATCACGGCCGCCAGGATCAGGTATGGCTCTGACGACAATGAATTCTGAAATGCTGCTGCCGTTCCCTGGAATGACGCATGGATACTGGCCGGCAACTGGATTTCCTTCTCCGCCTGCTGGATCGCCTTCGTGGCATCGCCTAACGACGCTCCCGGCGCGAGATTGAACGAGAGCGTCACCACCGGAAACTGTCCCTGGTGGTTCACAGCCAACGGCGCGTTGGTCGAATGCATGCTGGTAAATGCGGAGAGGGGAACGGGCGCTCCATTCGTTGTGACCGCTGCCCCATTGGCCGTCGGCGCCCCCGTGTTTGGTGTTACTACGCTGGGGCGGATATAAATGTCCCGCAGATTCTCCGGCGTCTCTGCAAAATTCGGCATCACTTCTAACACGACGTGATACTGGTTCAGCTGCGTGAAAATCGTCGAGACCTGCCGTTGCCCGAATGCGTCGTACAAAGTATTGTCGATTGCCTGGGGAAAGATCCCGAGCCGTGACGCGGTATCGCGGTCAATCGTCACATGCGTTCGCAGTCCTTCGTTGAGCTGATCGGTCGCCACGTCCCGCAATTGCGGCAGAGACTGCAGTTTCGACACCAGCTTCGGTGTCCACTGGGCCAATTCCTGCGCATCCGCATCTTCGATCGAATACTGAAACTGCGTCCGGCTCACGCGATCTTCCACCGTCAAGTCCTGCACCGGTTGCATGTACAGCGTGATCCCATCCACCTTGGCAAGTTCCGGTTGCAGCCGCCGGATGATCGCCGAAGCATCATCCTTGCGTTGATCACGTGGCTTCAAATTGATCTGGATTCGCCCGGCATTTGGGGTCACATTCGTTCCGTCTACTCCAATGAACGATGACAAGCTCTCGATATCCCTGTCCTGCAGGATGACCTTCGCCAATGCCTGCTGCCGCTCGGCCATCGCCTCAAATGACACGTAATCCGGCGCTTCCGATACCCCCAGAATCACGCCCGTGTCCTGCACCGGAAAAAATCCCTTCGGTACGATGACGTAGAGAGCCAAAGTCAACACCAGCGTCGCGAATGTCACGAGCAAAGTCGCCGTCTGATGCTTCAGTACCCACTTCACCGTGTGTCCGTAGAAGGCGATGATGCGGTTGTAGTAATCCTCGGTAACGTGGTAGAAGAGCCCTTCTTGCCCTTCTTTACGGTGCTTCAGCAGTTTGGCGCTCATCATCGGCGTCAGGCTCAGCGAAACTGCCGCCGACACCAAAATCGTCACCGCCAGCGTGACCGCAAATTCCCGGAACAGTCTCCCGACGATATCTCCCATGAATAGCAGCGGGATCAGCACCGCAATCAGCGACACGGTCAGCGACACGATCGTGAATCCAATCTGTCCCGCACCCTTCAACGCCGCGTCCAGCGGCGCATCTCCCGCCTCGATGTACCGGTTGATGTTCTCGATCATTACGATCGCATCATCTACCACGAAGCCGGTCGAAATCGTCAGCGCCATCAGCGTCAGATTGTTCAGGCTGTACCCCAGCAGGTACATCACCCCAAACGTCCCAATCAACGAAAGCGGAACAGCCACACTCGGAATCACGGTCGCCGACAGATTCCGCAAGAACAGGAACACGACCATCACCACCAGCCCGATGGCCAGCATCAGCTCAAACTCGACATCTTTTACCGAGGCCCGGATCGTCGTCGTCCGGTCCGTCAGGATCTGCACCTTCACCGCCGATGGCAACGATGCCTGCAACTGCGGTAGCAGCCTCTTGATCCGGTCCACCACGCTGATGATGTTGGCTCCCGGCTGCCGTTGAATATTCATGATCACGGCGGGCGTCAGATTCATCCATGCCGCAAGCTGACTGTTCTCCGTCCCATCAACGACATTCGCGACGTCGCTCAGGCGCACCGGTGCGCCGTTGCGGTACGCAATCACCACCGGCTTATACTGCTCGCTCGATAGGAGTTGATCGTTCGCCCCGATCGTGTACGATTGCCGCGCGCCATCGATCACACCTTTCGCCTGATCCACGTTCGCCTGCGCGAGTGCCGCCCGCAGATCTTCCAGGCTCAATCCGTACGAAGCCAGCGCAGTCGGATTCGCCTGAATGCGCACAGCCGGCTTCTGCCCGCCGCTGATCGACACCAAACCGACTCCCGGCAGCTGCGAGATTTTCTGTGCCAGAGATGTATCGGCGAGATCCTCCACCTTCGGAAGCGGTAGTGAATCCGACGTCAAGGCCAGAGTCAGGATCGGCGCGTCCGCCGGATTGACTTTGTTGTAGATCGGAGGATTCGGTAAGTCTGCAGGCAGATAGGTTCCGGACGAGTTGATCGCCGCCTGCACCGACTGCTCTTCGACATCGATGTTCTCATCGATGCCAAACTGCAGCGTAATCACCGAACTCCCAAACGAGCTCGTGGACGTCATCTGGGTCAGTCCGGGCACTTGACCGAACTGCCGTTCCAGCGGCGACGTCACCGACGATGCCATGACCTCCGGGTCCGCTCCCGGATAGAACGTCACGACTTGAATGGTTGGGTAATCCACCTCCGGCAGCGCCGAAACTGGCAGTTGCATGAATGCCACCCAGCCGATCAGCAGCACCCCCACCATCAGCAGCGTGGTCGCGACAGGCCGCAGAATGAATAAACGGGATGGATTCATGACCCTGGAGTGCCTGAGTAGGAGTTCTCAGAAGTCTGATTCGGCGTTTGACGCCGCACGGCGCCCGTAACCGGACCCGTTGGAGCATGGCCGCCCGGATTCACTGTGCGCGGTTCAATCCGGCTGCCCCGCTGCAGTTTGTCCTGACCGTCCGTCACCACGGTATCACCGGGACTCACCCCGTTCGTCACCACGGTTACATCGCCTTGCGTCAACGAAATCGTAACTGGCTTGTCCTGTACCGTTTTGTCGGCATTCACCGCATAAACGTACGGCCCCTGCGGCCCCCGCAGAATTGCTGCCGTGGGGACGACTGTGCTGTTCTTTCGCGTCTCCAGTAGGAGGTCCGCATTCACAAACTGATTCGGCCACAACCTTCCATCCACGTTGTCAAACACCGCCTTCAGCTTTGCTGTTCCGGTGGCCGGATCGATCTGATTGTCGATCGTCAGCAATTTCCCGGTCGCCAGTTTGGTTTGATCGTCGCGGCTGAATGCATCGACTTCCAGCGTTCCCCTTTTCATCTGTTGCGCCACGTTAGGCAGCACATCCTCCGGCAGCGTGAAAATCACTGCAATCGGATGCAATTGCGTCAGGATCAGCATCGGATTCGCATCCGAGGCATGCACAATATTTCCCGGATCCACCTGTCGGAGCCCGACCCGCCCGCTGAACGGTGCCGTGATGTGGCAATACGTGATGTTCAACTTCGCGCTGTTGATCTGCGCCTGATCGTTGCGCACCGTGCCCTCGAGTTGATCCACCAGCGCCCTTTGCGTATCGACCTGCTGCTGCGCAATGCTGCCCGAAGGAATCAGCGACGTGTACCGGTCTAGGTTCAGCTTCGCGTCTCGCAGCTGCGCCTGATCGCGGAATAGTTGTGCCTGAATCTGTTCCAACTGCACTTCAAACGGACGCGCGTCAATCTCAAGCAGCAGTTCACCTTCGCGAACCTCCTGCCCTTCGCGAACGTTTACCTTCATGATCTGCCCGTCCACCCGGCTCTTGATGTTCGCCGTGTTGAACGCAGTTACCGCGCCAAGTCCAGACAGATAGACGGGTACGTCCTGCTTCTGGACGGGCGCGATCGCCACTGAGACCGCCCGCGGCGGGCCAGCCGCCTGTGCTTTTTGCTGTTTAGAATCGGCGCCGCCGCTGCACCCAACCAACAACACGCTAACTGCGGCAACAATGATGAAAAGAATCGCCGCTCGCTGCGCACGCACAGCTTTGCGGCCTTTTTTATGACTTTCAATGATGTTCACAAGTTAGTCCGTCACTTCATTTGGGCTCCACTGCACGCCCCGTTATTAGACGTATGTATCCTAGGCCCGGTTTGCGGCAACTCAAGCCGAAAAACAACAAAGTGGATGCCGATGAAAAAAGCATCTTGCCAGCGATGGCCGGGGTCGAATCTCCCGCGCCTCCGGGAGCCCGGACGGCTTCCCGATGGTCACATTACAGAAGTGACGATGCGGCTTGGTGTTGCCGCGGCAGAACCGCGCCTCTCTAGGATCAACCGCGCGCCCTTGGCGGGTCAATACTGGCGCCGATGTTTTACATATCTTTACTCGGCTTGACGTCCGTTGATGGTGAGTGCAGACGTTCAGGACGCTCGCATCGCGGCTGGCGCTGGATGCGCCTTCTCGTACTCCGCAATCTCCGCCTCGTGTTGCAGCGTTAGCCCGATATCATCCAGCCCATGCAGCAGGCAGTGCCGCACAAATCCGTCCATCGGAAACTTGGCGCAAAATCCCTGCTCGTCCCGCACCTCGCACTTCTCCAGATCGATCGTAACTTCGTAGTCATCGATCTCCTGTGCCCGCCGTATGAGCGTTGCCAGTTCGTCATCGATTACCCGTACCGTCAAGAACCCGTTCTTGGTCGAGTTATTCGCAAAGATATCCGCGAACGATGACGAAATCACGGCTCTGAACCCAAAATCTGCCAATGCCCACACGGCATGCTCGCGCGACGATCCACACCCGAAGTTCTTCCCTGCGACGAGCACGCTCGCACCGTCGTAACGCGGTTCGTGCAAAATAAAATCCGGATTCTTTTTCCCATCCGCCCCAAACCGCCAGTCGTAGAATAGAAACTGGCCGAATCCCGTCTTCTCGATCCGCTTCAAAAACTGCTTGGGGATGATCTGATCGGTATCGACGTTCACTCGATCCAAAGGCGCTACGCGCCCGCGATGCACTGTAAATGGTTTCATACGATTCGCCCGTTGTTTTTGGGTGGCGCAGCGTTTTGAAGCGTTGCGATTAACTCCTGCGATCTGATCAAGCCCTCAGTCCCTGAAGTGCAAATCACTGAAACTTCCAGTTCCGAATATCCGTGAAGTGCCCCTCAATCGCCGCCGCCGCTGCCATCATCGGACTCACCAGATGCGTTCGACCTCCACGTCCCTGCCGCCCTTCAAAATTCCGATTGCTGGTCGAAGCGCACCGCTCTCCCGGCTGAAGAATGTCGGGGTTCATCCCCAGGCACATCGAGCATCCCGACTCTCTCCACTCAAATCCGGCATCCCGGAAAATGCGATCCAACCCTTCCTGCTCGGCCGCCCGCTTCACCGCCTGCGATCCCGGCACTACCATCGCTCGCACCTTCGAACTCACGCGATGCCCTTTCGCAACCCGCGCCGCCGCTCGCAGATCCTCCAACCGCGAATTCGTACACGACCCAATGAACACGCGGTTAATGCCGATATCCTCAATCCGTTTTCCAGGCTGCAGATCCATATACTGCAACGCCAACTCTGCCGCTCGCCGCTCCGATTCTCCCAGCCCTTTCACCTCTGGCACGCGTCCGGTCACCGGAGCCACCATCCCCGGATTCGTTCCCCACGTTACAAACGGACAGAGCTGCGCCGCATCGATCTCCACGACCTTGTCGAAAACCGCATCGCTATCCGATGGCAAGCTCCTCCAGTAAGCCACCGCCTTCTCCCAGTCGGAGCCTGTCGGCGCAAATCGCTTGCCTTTGACGTAATTGATCGTCGTTTCATCCGGCGCTACCATCCCGGCCCGCGCGCCAGCTTCGATGCTCATGTTGCAGAGCGTCATGCGGCCTTCCATCGAGAGCGCACGTACCGCTGGCCCCGCATACTCAATCACCTGCCCGGTCGCTCCATCCGTCCCGATCTGCCCGATGATTCCCAGCGCCAGATCCTTCGCCGTCACGCCGTCAGCCAACCGCCCCCGGACATCGATCTTCATCGTCTTCGGCTTCTGCTGCGCCAGGCACTGCGTCGCCAGCACATGCTCCACCTCAGACGTGCCAATCCCAAACGCCAGCGCTCCAAATGCCCCGTGAGTCGATGTATGGCTGTCGCCGCACACAATCGTCATTCCCGGCTGCGTCAGTCCCAGCTCCGGACCGATCACGTGCACGATCCCCTGATCCGGCGAATCCATATCAAACAGCCGGACGCCGAACTCCTTGCAGTTGCGCTGCAACGCCGCAATCTGGTTCGCCGCGATGAGATCCGTGATCGGAGTTCCACGTGGCTCTGTGGGTATGTTGTGGTCCACGGTGGCCACGGTCCGCAGGGGCTGACGGACCTTCCGTCCTGTAGCGCGCAGCCCATCGAAAGCCTGAGGCGAAGTCACCTCGTGTACCAGATGCAGGTCGATATAAATGATGGGCGATCGCCCGGCGGGCGAAGCCACCAGGTGCGCCTCCCAAATCTTCTCAAAAAGTGTCCGTCCAGCTGCCATAGATTCAGTTAAGACTTTGATGGAAAAGAGGAATGATCTAGTTTTTCACAGCACGGCAGATGTGGGCAAGACGGAGGGGGCTGGCCCAGCTTTTGACTTTGTGCATCGCGCCCTCACAGGTCGGCTGCCGAAAGCTGGGCCAACCGCGCGACGCTATCATGAAATGGAGGTGTTCTGGCCGGCTGCCAGCAGCGGGGGAATCCATGTCTCTTACGCAGGAGCACAAAACGCGTTAGTGATCAATGGAGGCTTAAGGGATACCAGCGTTGGCTACTCAGCGAACATTCGCTTCGGTCCAGGGGTGTCATCCTCGATTGAGTCCTCGCACATGACCATCGCCGAACTTGGCCTTATGAGGGGAGCGGCAGATCCAATGATGTTGTTTCCCGCGGGAACGACATTCACTCCATACTCGATCCTGCACAATGTTTCGGACGACCGTGTGGTTGTGAAACCAACGCTCTGGTGGATGGAAGCCGGCTCAGCGGATTCTGCACCGCTGCCACCCCTCACCTTGGCCGCAGGAGAGAGCCGCAGCTTGAATCTGGTGTCGTTGATTGCTGCCACGCCTCTGAGCAATTTCAATGGGAGTTTCAATATCGAGTTCGATGTGCAAGGCAAACGAGGTGGGCTGCTGTTGGCCGCAGGCAGCGTAGACCAGAGCAATACTTATGTTTTTGAGGTGACTCCTCGCGGTATTGAGGAAACTGGCTCGAAGTCACTGGGATACTGGAGCACGGGGAACGGCGACGACACGCGATGCAATTTCCAAAGTCAAATCCGGCAATTTCGTCGACGCAGATGTGGATATGATCCGGAGAGGAGGAGCAGTCGAAGCGATACCGATGCTAAAGCAGGAATTCGTCCGCGTTCAGGATGTTCTTCGGAAAGCGACGATCGCTCGCGTTCTAATCAGGCTCGGAGACAAAGATGAAACCTACTGGAACTTCCTAGTCGAACTCGCAACACCGGCTTTAGAGAGCGATGCGCCTGATTTTATGGGCTACGACGCGGAAGGAAAGTCTACACCAGGACCCACACCCGCTTTTATTGCATGGGCAAAGATCCATAACACTGTTCCGAATGGTCCCGAGGGCACAGCAGCAGAGAATTCAATGTACATGTTTCCAGCTTGGGTGCTGGCATTGGGTTTGACTGGGGACTCGAGGGCCATCCCACTGCTGCAACAAGCTTTGTCATCCCCCAATCACATGATTCAGATCGCCGGGGCCAAAGGACTGGCCGAACTCCAGGACAACTCAATCCCCTTGATTATTGATGCGTGCCGAAGATCTCCCGCGGAGGCCGCATCTTTGATTGCGCAGTCCCTCGTCTATTTCGACGGCGCCGACGCACAGAACGCTGTCGACAAGTACGTTTCGAAGGGTACGGCCAAAGTACTTCGCGAAGCCAAGGCTCGGGGACAGCGAACTCCGTTTACCTATTGACTTGCTGGTAACTGATGTACCGGTTGCAGCCGTATTCTGCCATGAAGTTATTATTGACTGTCAGCGGTTTGATGATGCTGTCCTTGCAATCGCTTGCTGCTGGCGTGACAACCACGACCGAGGGTAACGTTGCGGTGGAATGGAATTCTGCCGCCGTCCAAGGCATTCGCGACGCCAAACTAGGTACTCCGGTGGTGGCTCGCGCGCTAGCGGTTGTTCAAAGCTGCATGTTCGATGCTTGGGCTGCCTATGACGAGCGGGCAATCGGGACTCAACTCGGGGGCGCACTTCGCCGTCCTGCTCCCGAGCGGACACTCGCTAACAAGGAACAGGCGATCAGCTACGCTGCCTATCGAGCGCTCAACGACATGCTGCCTGTAGACACCAACTCGGTCTACATCCCGCTGATGAAGCAGTTGGGCTACGATCCCAACGACAACTCCACCGACATCGAGACGCCGACCGGGATCGGTAACGTCGCTTGCGCCGCGGTGCTGGAATATCGGCATCATGACAAATCGAATCAGTTGGGCGACCTGGCTCAGGGACCTTATTCCGACTGGACCGGCTATCGCCCGGTCAATGCGGGTGGCACCGTGCCTGCGACACTGCCGTTCGGCAAACCTCTGAACCCTGAGCGATGGCAGCCGTTGACGTACACCGACTCCAGCGGAAGCTTGATCCATCAAATGTTCGTGGGAGCGCAGTGGTGTTACGTCACCCCATTCGCCATGAGCAAAGGCGACGAGTTTCGCTCCGTCGCGGAGCCCGGTCCACCGAAGTACGGCTCGCACGAATATGAAGAGCAGGCGGAGGAGTTGATTGCGATCAGCGCGGCATTGACCGACCGGCAGAAGATGATCGCCGAGTACTGGTCCGACGAGCCCAACTCGCAGCAGCCGCCCGGCCACTGGATGCGGTTCGCCCAGTGGGTGTCCGAGAGAGATCATCACTCGCTTGATGATGATGTGAAGATGTTCTTTGCCTTGAGCAATGCCATGTTCGACGCGAGCATTGCCGCCTGGGACGCAAAGCGAGCCTTCGATTCAGTTCGGCCGGTCACGGCGATACCGTTTCTCTTTCGCGGAAAGACCATCCGCCGCCTGGGGCGGCCCAGGCAAAGGTGCCGTCGAGATGGACGGCTCACTGTGGATTCCTTATCAGCAAGCCACGTCTCCAACGCCACCTTTTCCTGAGTATGTCTCCGGCCACAGCACCTACAGCGCCGCCGGAGCCACGATCTTGCGACTCTGGACCGGAAGTGACCACTTCGGGAATTCCGTAACACTAGCCGCTGGAAGTTCAAAAATCGAGCCCGGAATCACGCCTGCTCGGACACTAACTTTGCGCTGGGAAACGTTCACAGACGCCGCAAACGAAGCAGGAATGTCGCGTCATTATGGTGGAATCCATTTTCGCGCAGCCGACCTTGCAGGGCAACGCTTGGGGCGGGTGGTCGCATACCAAGTTTGGTCGAAGACGCAAAGCTACTTCAATGGCAGCTTTGCAGGGTCGCATGCGCTGACAGAGGGACTCAAGATTGATCCGTCCCAACAACAATAGATATATCAAGCCAGAGATGCCAAGCCGGCTTATCGCAGGTGAGGGAAATCACACGAAACTGTGACCTCCGTCCTTGTGCTAAAAGATCAACCAAGCAGATCATTGCCAAGGCGAAGTGGTACAGGCAGGAGAGAGTCGACACGACCTAAGTCCTTGTGGCTCAAGATTTTGCCCCTAAGTCATTGAGCCCCATAGATTACTTCGAGATTTCCCCCTAATTCGATGATTCCAATAGACCGGGAGGGGGGAGGGGTATACCCGAATCCATCCATTTCCCAAAATGAAACTCATTGCTGAAAGCTGAGAGCTGAACGCTCAATGAATCGTCTGCTCCGACTTCCGCACCGGAGGAGACGTAGTCGATCCCTCAAACTTCGCCGCTCCCAGCTTCGTGATCCACAGTCCTGAGTGAATATCGTTGAAGTACATCAGGCTGTTCAGCAGCGGACTGTCGCAGGTCACCGAACAAGGCTGACCTCCCCACGTAAACGGCAGGTTCGGACGAAACCCTTTCGAGTCGCCGGTCCAGAAGCGTGCGATCTCACGTCCTTGACGATAAAGATCGCGGCGCCCTTCCGGAGCTTCGTACTGCGCGACGTCCTTCGGATGTTTGACGTCGGAAATGTCCATCACATGGCAGATCGCCCGCACGGGAATGCGGTCGCGATCTTCGATATGGCAGATCGCCGGAAATACTTCATCTCCCACGGAGAGCTTGTAGCGGAACACACTATGCGTTCCCGCAAGCCACAGTCCACTCTCGCAAGATTGTCGTTGCTGGCCCCGAACAGCAGAGGCGTCCCCAGAATCGAAGAATAATCTGACACAGCCTTGAGATGCTCATCGTGGCTTTACACTACGTTCCTAAGGGACGTTTTCGGGTATGATTCCGAGCCAATATCTATGGCGAAATACCTTATCTATGCCGCTCTTTCCCTCGTCGTCCTCTATGTGGCCTTCGTGAGCTATATCTGGTGGGCAATGCATCAGCCTCCCGAAACCTTCGGTCGAGTGATGAAGCATATGCCGGATGCGGTCTTTTTGGTCGCTCCGTTCGAAACGATGTGGACGCATGCTCGTGCGGGCCATCTGCAGCCGGGAGACGCTGCGCCCGATTTCTCACTGGAGAGACTCGACAAATCCGCGATCGTGCAACTCTCGGCGCTTACGGCGAAGAAGCCCGTCGTGCTCGTCTTCGGCAGTTACACCTGACCTCCCTTCCGGCGGGAGGTTCCCGCTCTCAATAAGCTCTACGATCAATACAACCAGCAGGTCGCTTTTCTTATTGTCTACATCGTAGAGGCGCACCCGACGGATGTCTGGCAGACGCAGAGCAACCTGAAGGACAACGTTCTATTCGCAAGCCCCAAGGATTTTGACGAGCGCAACAAAGTCGCGGGAAGTTGTGTCCGCAAGCTGGGAATCAAGTTTCCCGCGGTGATCGATGGTTTCGACAACAAGACAGAAAGCGCGTACACGGGATGGCCGGATCGAATCTATTTGATCGATCAAAACAATCGCGTCGCCTACAAAAGCAAGCCCGGCCCATTCGGATTCAAGCCGGACGATCTCGAAAAAGCGCTAAAGAAGATCACTGGGACCAGCTAGCGCGGTTTCGTGATTGCTCCCTGAGACGCAGACCAAACCAGCGCCGCATACTTCGCGAAAACACCAGTGGAGTAACGCGGCTCAGGAGCCTTCCAATCGGCCATCCGCTGGTGCAGAACGTCGTCGCTGATCTCAACTTGGAGGAGCTGCTTCTTCACGTCGAAGTGAATGGTATCCCCATCGCGCACTCCGGTAATCGGCCCGCCCAGCGCGGCTTCTGGGGCTACGTGTCCGGCCATCAGGCCTCTTGTTGCGCCGCTGAAGCGTCCATCGGTCAGCAGAGCGACCGAGCCGCCGAGTCCCTCGCCCACTAACGCGGCCGTCACTCCCAGCATTTCGCGCATGCCAGGACCGCCCTTCGGGCCTTCATTGCGGATCACGACCACATCCCCTGCCTTAATCTTCTTCGCGGTGACGGCGGCCATTGCATCTTCTTCCGATTCGAACACGCGCGCCGGACCGCGATGCTCGAGCCGTTCGTGTCCGCTGATTTTGATGACGCATCCTTCGGGCGCAAGATTGCCTTTGAGAATTACGAGACCGCCAGTCGCCTTGAGCGGCTTATCCAGAGGTACGATCACTTCCTGCTTGGGTGTTTCCTTTGCCTTCTCGGCTTCTGCGGCAATCGTTTGTCCTGTCACGGTTCTGGCAGAGCCATGCAAGTACTTCCCGCTCATGAGGCGCTTCGCCAGCAGGGCGATTCCACCCGCGCGGTGCATATCAGCGGCGACAAATCTGCCGGACGGTTTCAGGTCGGCAAAGACCGGAGTTTTTTCGCTGATCGTCTGAAAGTCGTCGATCTCGAGCGTGACGCCAGCCTCGCGGGCAATCGCGAGAAGATGAAGCACAGCATTGGTGGATCCGCCAGTCGCCGCTACGGAAGCAATCGCGTTCTCGAAGGCCTCGCGGCTCAAAATGTCGCGTGGTCTGAGGCCGTGCTTCAGTACGTCCATGACAATCTTGCCGCAATCGAAGGAAACCTGATCCTTCTGTGGATCCATTGCAGGAACGCTATTGAAGCCCATCGGTGAGAGGCCAATCATCTCCATCACCGTGGACATCGTATTGGCCGTGTACTGGCCGCCGCAAGCGCCGGCTGCTGGACAGGCGGCATCTTCAAGTTCCTTCAATTCCCCGTCGCTCATCTTGCCGGCGACGTGCGCGCCGATCGCTTCGTAGACGTCCTGGATCGTGACGTCTTTACCGCGATAGCTGCCCGGCGCGATCGTTCCGCCGTAAAGAACCACGCCGGGAAGATTCATGCGCGCCAGAGCCATTCCTGCGGCTGGGATTGTCTTGTCGCAGCCAACAACGCACACCACGGCGTCGAACATCTGCCCGCGGCAGACCAATTCGATGGAGTCTGCAATGAGTTCGCGACTCACCAGTGACGCGCGCATGCCCTCGGTGCCCATCGTTTCGCCGTCAGAGATCGCGATGGTGTTGAACTCCATCGGCGTGCCGCCAGCGGCGCGAATGCCTTCCTTCACCTTGGCCGACAGACGGCGCAGGTGGAAATTGCACGGCATGGTTTCGATCCACGTGTTGGCCACGCCGATCAGCGGGCGGCTAAGATCGGCATCGGTGAATCCAACCGCCTTGAACATCGAGCGAGCGCCGGCGCGATCGCGTCCTTCAGTGATTCCACGACTGATATGTTTGAGATCCATAGAAGACCCGTGCAATGAGAATGGTGGGGCGAAAAACAAAAGCATAAACCACGAAGGACACTAAGGTACACGAAGGTTTTTTCAGATTCAGATTTCCTTCGTGAAACTTCATGTCCCTCGTGGTTCAACACCCTGACAAAAACGGGGAACCCGCTTGCCGCAGGTTCCCCAAAATGCATGACGCTGCCCAGGGATCGTCATGCTTGCCCAATCAAAACCTTAACCAGTTACGCGCGGGCAGCCGCGCGCGATTCCTCAATGCTCACGCCCGCCGGAGGGTGCGGCGAATTCCACGCTACATTTGCCGCAGCTCCAGAACCGACCTTGATCACGTCCGCTATCGCGTACCACTCGCGATAGAGCTGGCCGACCTGCTTCTGATTGACGTCGAGCACCAGAGTCACCTGATGATCGTGCTCGGCAGCTTCGGCACTGACGTAATGCAGATCGAGCCCACGGCGTGAGGCAGCGTTCAGGATGCGCATCAATGTTCCCTGTGTATTGCGGTAGCGGATGTGAAAGGCGTTCATGTCTTCGTCCCCAAAAATCGATTGCAGATTAAAAACCTTGAGTGCAATCCAAAATCTGAAATCTAAAATGCCCCTACTGCGTCGGTTCTTCTTCCAGCAACATCTCTGACAATGCTGCGCCTGCCGGAACCATCGGAAAAACGTTGGCTTCGGGAGCGCAATCAAACACCAACAACTCCGGATCGGGTGAATGCAGGAACCGGTCGATCTGGTCACCCGTATCCTGAGAGACCGGGAATTCACGCATGACGTCTTCTTTCATGCGGAAGCTGTGAATCTTGTACGCCTTCGCGATCTCCACAAAGTCAGGATTGTCGCTCAGGTCGGTCTCAGCGTAATTGCGTTCGTAGAAAAGCTGCTGCCACTGGCGCACCATGCCGAGATACTTGTTGTCGATGATGACCATCTTAATCGGAAGCCCGAGACGGTGAACCGTCGCCAGTTCCTGAATGTTCATCTGAAACCCGCCATCCCCGGAAACGCAGAGGACGCACGCGTCGGGCTTGGCAAGCTGGACGCCCACCGCGGCCGGAAGAGCGAAACCCATCGCTCCCAGCCCACCGGAAGTGATGAAGCCGCGCGGAGAGTCAGAGTGAAAGCGCTGGGCAGACCACATCTGATGCTGGCCCACATCCGCCAGAATCACGCTGTCTTCAGGCAAGCGGCCAAAGAGTTCATCGAGGAAACGGATGGTCGGCTGCGCGAGGCCTCGCGGATCGAGTTCCGCGCGCTCCGGACCGCAGGCAACAGCCAGCCACTCTTTGAAATCAGGAATCGAATGACGACGAAGTTCCGCATCAAAGGCCGGAATTGTGTCGGCAAGGTTCCCAATAACGGGAAGATTGCATGGGCGTACACGATCAAGCTGCGCGGGATCAATTTCAAAGTGCACGATCTTGGCATGAGGGGCGAAGCGAGTAGGATCGCCGGTCACGCGGTCATCCAGGCGGGCTCCGAAGACTAACAGGAGATCAGTCTCATGCAGCGCCGTGTTTGCGGCACGCGTGCCATGCATGCCCACCATGCCGAGGTAGTACGGCGCTTGCTGCGGAACAGCGCCCAGGCCGTGGACCGTGGCAAATGTGGGAATGTTGAGATGATCGAGTAGCCTGCGCAACTCGGGAATTGCTCCGGAAATCTTCGCACCGGCACCGACGAGAGCAACAGGCTTTGTCGCTTGCTGCAGCAGTGCGACGATCGTATCAGTGAAGCCTCCATCCGCCTTGGCATCGGCCGGTCGAGCGTGCGGCGTGAACTTCACCGGCCCGGAGAATTCCTTCTTCGCCTTCAGCATGTCGGTGGGAATATCGATCACCACCGGGCCCGGACGTCCGCTGCGCGCCCAATGGAATCCTTCGGCAATCACGTCGGGGATTTCATCGATTGTGCGCACCAGACGGCTCCACTTCGTCAGGGAGAGCGTTACTCCGAAGACGTCCGTCTCCTGGAATGCATCGGTGCCAATCAGCGCGCTGCGTACCTGGCCGGTGATACACACCAGAGGAACAGAATCCATCTTCGCGTCCGCGATACCAGTCACCAGGTTGGTGGCGCCGGGGCCGCTAGTTGCCATCGCTACGCCGACTTTCCCGGTAACCCGTGCGTAGCCTTCAGCCGCGAACACTGCGCCCTGCTCATGCCGAGTCAGGACGTGGCGCACACCACTTCCGTCGAGTGCGTCATATAACGGCATGATCGCCCCGCCCGGATATCCGAAAACGAGGTCCACGCCCTCGGCGCGCAGGCACTGCAGAACGATGTCGGCTCCCTTAAGCATTGACCACCTGTTTCGGGGATTCTTCCGGGGCGGCTTGCTTCTTGCCTTCTTTTGGCAGCCAACTCATCATGCCGCGCAGTTGCGCCCCAACGATCTCGATGGGGTGCTGTTTTTCCTTCTCACGCAGCTTGTTGAAATTGGGGCAGCCCGCCTTGTTTTCTGCGATCCATTCCTGAGCGAACTTGCCGGATTGGATGTCGGCCAGCGTCCTTTTCATCGCCAGACGGGTAGCGTCGCCGACGACCTGTTCGCCGCGGGTCAGATCGCCGTACTCGGCGGTGTTCGAGATCGAATAGCGCATGCGCGCCAAGCCGCCTTCATAGATGAGGTCGACGATGAGCTTTACTTCATGCAGGCATTCGAAGTACGCGATCTCGGGAGCGTAACCGGCTTCGACCAGAGTCTCAAATCCCTTCTTGATCAGAGACGTCAGACCGCCACAAAGGACTGCCTGTTCGCCGAAGAGGTCGCTCTCAGTTTCTTCCCTGAAGGTGGTCTGCAGGACTCCGGCGCGGCAGGAGCCGATGCCATGCGCGTAGGCCAGGCCAAGCTCGTGGGCATGGCCACTCGCATCCTGTTGGATGGCGAGCAGCGCGGGAACTCCACGGCCTTCGGTGTACACGCGGCGAACCAAGTGTCCGGGACTCTTGGGCGCGATCATAACCACGTCGACGTCGGTGGGCGGAACGATCGCTTTAAAGTGAATGCTGAAGCCGTGCGAAAAGCCGAGAACTTTTCCGGGATGCAGATAGGGCTTGATGAGGCTGTCGTACAACTCGGCCTGCGTCTCGTCCGGAGTGAGGATGTGAATCCAGTCAGCGCGCTTAGCAGCCTCGTCGGGAGCGACCACTACCATGCCGTCGGCGCGCGCCTGCTGGGCGCTCTTACGCGTCGGGTCGAGGCCCACTATGACTTTGTGTCCGCTGTCGCGGAGATTCTGGGCCTGCGCGTGTCCCTGGCTGCCGTAGCCAATGATTGCGATGGTCTTGCCCTTCAGGGCATCAGGCCGCGCGTCTCGTTCGTAAAAAATAGTAACCGCCATCGTGCTCCTCTCGTTGCAACAGGGGAGGCGAAAAAAACGAGCTTCCCGGGGGATGAAATCGGTCGTGCAAACCGACCGGTCGGTCGGTATTCGGCAATGGTACCCATCCGCCTCGCCCCAAGTCAAGTGCCTTTTGATTCGTTACCTAAAAGCACAACGCCCGCTCGGTGACTGAAGATGTGGGGTGATTGTCCGAAGAGTATTCATGAAGATTTTGTTGTGGTGGCCGATAGAGATTCAAGGGCGATCAATGCAGCAGAAAGGCCGGGTTCTCAGCGCGCATGGCGGCCAAGCAGGAGGGCCGCCTGCGAAGAGTGCTAAACGTATGAAATCAAGGCGTTTAGGAAAAGATTGTGACTATGAGGTGGTGCTGCGATCGCTGCAGATCGAGCTGGTCAAGCTGCAGGAATGGATCCGCCATCGCGGGCTCAAGGTGGTGGTGCTGTTCGAAGGGCGTGATGCTGCCGGAAAGGGCAGCGCAATCAAGCGGATTACCCAGACGTTGAACCCACGCATCTGCCGGGTCGTAGCCCTCAGCACCCCCACCGAGAGGGAGAAAACGCAGTGGTACTTCCAGCGTTACATCGCGCAGCTGCCCGCGGCTGGGGAACTCGTGCTCTTTGACCGCAGCTGGTACAACCGTGCCGGCGTCGAGCGCGTCATGGGGTTTTGTAGCGAAACGGAGTATCTGGAATTTCTTCACAGCTGCCCGGAGTTTGAGCGAATGCTTGTGCGCGCCGGGATCATACTGATCAAGTATTGGTTTTCGGTCAGCGACGAGGAGCAGGAACGGCGCTTTCAGGACCGAATGAACGATCCCACGAAGCGCTGGAAGCTCAGTCCGATGGACCTGCAATCGCGCTCGCGCTGGGCCGAGTACTCCCGCGCGAAAGACGAGATGTTCGCTGTCACCGACATCAAGCAGGCACCCTGGTACGTAGTGAATGCCGAAGACAAAAAATCCGCGCGGCTGAACGTCATTCGGCACCTGCTTTCGCTGATTCCGTATGAAGACCTCACGCCCGAGCCGATCAAGCTTCCGCCGCTGGACAAGACGAAGTACGTCCGCCCGCCGATTGAGGAGCAGAACTTCATTCCTGAGGTTTATCGCACCTAGAGCGGAACAACTTGCAGTCGGGCCGCTCGGCTTCGCCTTTGCTGGACAGCCGGAGGCGCTGTCTCTCCACAAGCTCATGTTAGCCGCGAACTGGCAATCCTTCCGGCAACTGTTTACCATGACACGCGATGCCCCGCGAGACTCTGGTTGATTCCCGGCAGGAAATCCTGCGCACGGCGGCCCGCCTGTTTCAGCAGCGCGGCTACGATGCGACTTCGATGAACGATGTCGCCGCCGCTCTTAAGCTTAGTAAGGGCGGCCTGTATCACCACTTCCAGAGTAAAGACGAAATTCTCTTCGAGATCATGAATCATGCCATGGAGATCACCGAAGAGCGCGTACTGGCTCCTGCACGCGCCATTGCCGATCCCGAGGCTCGTCTGCGCGCGCTGATTCGTCTGCACATCGAGGTTGTCCTCAGTCCGCGCGACCGCGAGATTACTGTGATGCTGCACGAGAACCATCCACTTCCTCCCACGCTGCGCAAACGCATCAACACTCGCAAGAAGGATTACATTCACTTCGTCGAAAACCTGATGGCGGAAGTGCAAAGAGCCCGCCAGGCGAAGGGTGCGGTCAGTCCGCGTGCCGCCGCGTTCGCGTTGCTTGGAATGATCAACTGGATCTATCAGTGGTACAAGCCGGAAGGCAGCCTGCAAGCGCACAACCTGGTGCCGCAATTCACCGAGTTGGTTTTCGGGGGAATCCTGGCGTGAAGGCGTATTTCACCAGAGTCGAAGAGATCGATCGTGAGCGCGCCAAAAGCGGGAAGCTGTATCACGAATTCCTGAGGGTTCCAACAACGAGCGCTGGCTTGTACGTCCTTGCAGCAGGAGCGGCCGATCCGCAGCGTCCTCATCGGGAAGACGAGATTTATTACGTGATTCGCGGCCGTGCCCGCTTCCGCGCTGGAGATCAAGAGGCCGAGGTCTCGGCGGGAAGCATCCTCTTCGTTGCCGCGGAAGTCGAACACCGATTTTACGACATCACCGAGGAACTTGCGGTGCTGGTTTTCTTCGCACCCGGGGAGAGCTGAGGCGCCATTTCAGCGTTCTGTTGGCGATTTCCTCACTTCCGCGTCATCTGCCTCTGACGAAGTTTTCTCCACAGACAATTGTTCCAAAATCGATCGCAAGGCACGCAGAACTTCGTCTGCGGCAGTGGGCTTCAGAACGAACTTCAGCATTCCGTCCGGAGTGAACTGCGCTCCTCGCTGGCCGGAAACGAATCGCGCCAGTTGCTCGGGATCGACCGCCGCATTCTGCGGGAATTTGAAGCTCACGGAATCGCGTTTGCGCTCAACTGCATTCACTCCCACACGCATACAGAGCAGCTTGAGTGAAGCGTAATCAAGCAGGTTGCGGACGGCCTGCGGTGGTTCTCCATACCGGTCCTGCAGTTCGGCTCCGACGTCGGCCAGTTGCGATTCGGTTTCGACACCAGCCACGCGCTTGTACATCCGCAAACGCTGGTTTTCTTCGGGGATGTACTCGGCCGGGATGCGGATATTGAGTCCGAGGTTGAGTTGCGTCTCTGCCTCTTCCGCTCCTGCCTCTCCCTTCATCTCGCGGATGGCGCGATCGAGCATCTGGGTATAGAGCTCGAATCCGATCGCTTCGATGTGGCCGCTCTGTTCACCTCCCAGTAGATTTCCTGCGCCGCGTAGTTCGAGGTCAAGAGCGGCGATTTTAAATCCCGCTCCTAGATCGGAAAATTCTTTGAGCGCCGCCAAACGCCGTCTTGCGATCGGCGTGAGTTCGACTTCTCGTGGAATCAGCAGGTATGAATAGGCACGCCGATTCGAGCGGCCAACACGTCCTCGGAGCTGGTAGAGCTCGGAAAGCCCCAGCCGGTCCGCGCGGTTGATTAGGATGGTATTGCAGAGCGGAATGTCGAGCCCGTTTTCGATGATCGTCGTGGCTACCAGGATGTCGGCTTCGTGATGCATGAACTTGAGCATCACCTTTTCGAGTTCGCCCTCTGACATTTGTCCGTGCCCGACGATGACGCGTGCCTTAGGCACCAGTTCCAGTAATTTCGCCGCAATCTCCCAGATGCTTTCCACACGGTTGTGAACGAAATAGACCTGGCCTCCGCGTTCCAGTTCCTGTTCAAGGGCCGACTGGATCAACTTGTCATCCCAACTTGCGACCACGGTCTGAATCGCCATGCGGTCTTTGGGGGGCGTCTCAATCACGCTCATATCGCGCAGTCCCACTAGCGACATGTGCAGCGTTCGTGGAATCGGTGTCGCCGACATGGTCAGCACGTCGACTTGTTTCCGCATCTGCTTGATTCGTTCCTTATGGCGCACGCCGAAACGTTGTTCTTCGTCGACGATCAGCAAGCCGAGATCGGAGAACTTCAAATCCTTCGAGAGAATGCGGTGCGTCCCGATCAGAACGTCGATCTTTCCACTTTCCGTCCGCTGCAGAATTTCTTTCTGCTGCTTCGGATTGCGGAAGCGGCTGATCATCTCGATCGTGACCGGAAACGGTGCGAAGCGCTGCTTGAAGGTCTCGTAATGCTGGAATGCGAGTACTGTGGTCGGTGCGAGCACAGCAACTTGCTTGTTGTCGTTGACGGCCTTAAACGCTGCCCGCATTGCGACTTCCGTCTTGCCGTAGCCAACATCGCCGCAGAGCAGGCGATCCATCGGCTGCGACGATTCCATGTCGCGCATGACATCGGCGATCGCGTCTGCCTGGTCTTCCGTTTCGTTGAATTCAAAAGTGTCTTCGAACTCGCGGGCAAACTCATTCCCGGCCGGAAATGCATGCCCCTGCGCCATTTTTCGCTGCGCGTAGAGCTTGAGCAGCTCTTCGGTCATGTCTTTCATGGCCTTCCGTACGCGCGCCTTGGTCTTGGCCCAGGCTTGCGTGCCGAGGTGACTCAATGCCGGCTTCGCACCCTCGGACGAACGATATTTCTGGATCAGGTCAAGTCGGGTCAGCGGAACATACAGTCGTGCACCCTCGGCGTATTCGAGGAGCATGAACTCGGCATTGCCGTCGCCCTGGTTGATCTCTTTCAGCCCCTGGTACTGCCCGATCCCATGTTCGACGTGAACGACATAGTCCCCAACCTGCAGATCGCGGAAGTCGGAGAGAAAGGCCGAAACCTTCGACTTCGTCCGCTGCGGGCGAGAGGCCACAGCCTCTGACTCATCGAACAGATCGCGCGCCCCGAAGATCGCCAGATGGGCATCGGGAAAGATAACGCCATCAGGCAAGTACGCTTTGGCGAGCGTTGCGGTATTTACTTCTCCTGCGAAATAGCTCGTCTCATCAGCGTAGCTCTCGCCTCCGCGCGTGCGGCTGCCCAGCCGGAAGCTGACGTTGTACTCAGCGAAGATGTCGGCCAGGCGTTCGACTTCTCCGGTGTTGGGAACCGAGAACAGAACCTGATTCCCCGCACTCGTGAGCCTTTGCACTTCTTCCAGCATGGACGGGACTGCGCCGTGAAACCGCGGAGTCGGCTGCGTCAGGATGCTCACAGATTCCGAGTCGTCGCTCCGCGTGATGCCAAGGTGCTCTACGTCGGCGCCGTTGAGCGTAGAAACCTTGTTCCACCAATTCTCCGGAGGAAGGTAAAGATCCGTGGGCCGCACCAGATTGCCCACTCCGCTGCGCTCATGCATTTCACCGACGCGAGTCCAGAATCGTTTGAATTCCTCGTGGAGCAGATCGGGCTCATCGAGCAGGACTGCAGCCCGTGGGAGCAAGTCGAATACAGTGCGATCTGCCCCGGCGACCGGAGCGTAGAACTCCCAGCCCGGAAACACCGTGACTCCGCCGGAACGAACTGCTGCTTCCACGATCTCTTCGCCTCCGGTAATTCGCTTGCCCGACAGACGCGCGTGAATCGCGCCAAGGAGTTGATCCGTCACCGGAGTCTCAGTCAGCGGTAGCAGCAACGCCTCATCGGTGGGATTCGATGAACGCTGCGAAGTCGGATCAAAGCGGCGGATGGACTCAACCTCGTCCCCGAAAAACTCGATGCGCACCGGGCGCTCCGCCTCCGGTGAGTAAACATCCAGAATTCCACCGCGCAGCGCGTACTCTCCGGGCATCTCCACCACATCGGCCGACTGATATCCAACCGTGTTCAAGTGTCCAAGCAGATTTTCGACATCGAATGACTCACCGCGCCGCAGCCTGCGCGCAAGATCGGTATAGTACTCGCCGGATCGCTGCAGCACCGCAGTCGCCGCAATTGGCGACACTACAATCGACGCCCGTCCGGTCGCGATCTTCCACAGAGCAGTGGCGCGTTCTTCCTGCAGTTCAGGATGCGGCGAAAGATTCTGGAACGGAAGCACGTCGCGGGCCGGCAACGACACAACCGAGTCCGGATCGCACGCCGCCGTGAGTTGGCAGAATCCGCGCAGAACGGGGACAAGGTCCTCGACTGCCCGGTTGTCGTTCACGACCATGATGACGGGCCGATCTGCGGCGTGACGCCACAAAACGAGCAGCAAGGCCTTGGCGGTCGGAGAAAGTCCGGAGACACGAATTCTCCCCGTGCCCTCTTTCAGGTGGGAGGCTACACGCGTAAAGCCGGGAAGCAATTCAACGTCCGCGAAGAGTTCACGGACGAAGGGAAGCAGCATCGCATCTTGATTTTAGCAAAATTTATGGGCGTGCCGGAGCCACAGACTGAACCTAGAAATTGAAATCACCGTCGAACCGCCAGAGCCGGCCCACCGAGTTGTAAAACGTTCCATAGAAGAGCGACGCCTCGTTCTGCTGTACGTCGCGCGGCTGGGCATGATTGATCACGTTCAGGATGCTCAATCCGGCACGAAACTGAATCCGATGACCGCGAAAGGTGAAGTCGACCGGATACAGAAACTTCACATCGAATCCCACGAAAACCGGAAATCGTCCGGCCGCGTTGCGCTGTCCAACATAGTTCCAATCAGCGTCGATCCTTGAGTAAGGAAACCCGGAATGCACGTCAAGCGTCGGCACGAAATCCAGTTTGTACGGTAAGCCGAAGACTCCCCAGAACAGCCCTCGATTCGGCGCATCCGAAGAAAGAAGTCCGTACTGATTCGGGCGAATCAAAGGATTGGGAAAATTTCCGAAGAACAGGTTGTAGTCGTTCAGATCGCCCCGTGCGATCGAGCGCACGAAGCTCGCAAACAAAGTTCTGCGTTCCGTGAACCGCCATCGAACCATCCAGAGGAATTCCTGATAGCTCGTCCTACCGGAGTTCCTTAACTGCAATTCGCCTGTCGAACCCGTTTGCACCGGGTCCACAAAAAACTCACGCAAACCGCGCCGGCCTTCATAACCGAACCGAAAGAGCACTCCGTGGAGGAGTTCGCGATCGAACTGCAGCGTCCACCCCAGGCTGTAAGGAACCTGTAATCCTCCGTTCGCGGTCGCGATGACATGGTTGAAGGTTACCGGGCCATTCGCCACGGTCACTCCGTCGATAGCGTAGTCCGTGACCGTCTGTGCCGGAAATGCGCGAAACAGCGCAACATTGAACGGAATCTTGTCGTAGAAAACGCCTACTCCTCCACGAATCGCAGTTCGGTGGTCGCGTGTAGGTGAGAATACAAATCCAATGCGCGGCGCGGCATTCCACGTTCCGGTCGAAAGGCTATCGCGATCCAGCCGCACACCGAGGTCCAGCGTGAACCACTTGTTCAGTTGCCAATTGTCCTGTGCGAAGATCGCGATCTCGTTGCTCGACATATCGGCGGCTGGCGCTCCGCCGTATTCAATCCGGCTGGCAAGCGATTGGTCCTCGCGCAGAACACTGACCGGAAGATTATCGACAACATTTGCGTCGCTCGAAAATGTATACGCATAACCAAGAGTCAGTAGATGCCGGCCCTTGAACTCCATCGGCCGCACATGGAGGGATTGGGACCATTGATAGAGCCGTGTCCTCCGGCGTTGTGTCTCAAAAAAGCTCCCTGAGTTCTGTTCAGGGAAGAGCACCATTTCTCCCACGCCCGCATCGGCGGGAAACACATGCACGTCGAGTCGCTTCGCCGAAAACAGCGACTGCATGAACCCGCCATTTGCCAGAATCCAGCGATCGGTAACGGATGTGAAAAATGTTCGTTGATGATAGTTTGCTGTGACCGGCTGCGGATTGAAGGTATCGATGTTGGCGAAGTCCGTATCTCGTGGATCGGTAGTCAGTACCCCGGTGACCCGATGGTTCGATGCGGGCAGCCAGTCGAGTTGCGTGTAGGTCGTCGCGCTTTTCTCGACGCGTACGTTGTCTGGATTGGGCAACGATGGAGTTCGTATCACGTCATAGCCAACGGCCAGCGATTGAAAAATGTAGAGCTTTCCACGCTTCAACGGACCCGAGTAGGTGAAGTGCGGCGATGCGCTTTCAATACCATGGATGTGGTAGTCGATCCACCGGAAGCGTGGAATCGGATCTTCAAACAGAGCCTTCCACTCATCCGTACCGCCGCGTGTCGTAACTTCGACTACTCCGCTGGAGAACCTGCCGTATTCAGCGGAGAACGGATTCGACAGCACACGCACCGACTGCACTGCGATCGATGGAATCTTGAGCGCTGTCTGCCCAGTAAACGGATCAACTACGCTCGCGGAGTTCACCAGCGTGCTCGACTGGTTAGCGCGTCCGCCTTTGATGTGAATCTCGCCATCCGCACCCCGCACGACTCCGGGCAGGAGCGGCAGCGCGTCCTGGAAATCCTGATTCGCCTGTACCAGTGACTTGAGTGTGTTCGCATCGAGCGTGGGAGCGCCGCCGTTGCTCGATGTCACATCCACGTGCGTCGATTCGGCTGAGACGTTCACCGTCTCGTGGTGCTTCGTAATTACGAGTTGGAAGTCGAGTCTGTTTTCACCTCCCTCGAGCGTGACTGATTTCGTGATCGTCTCAAATCCGCTGAGCGCTACGCGCACTTCATAGTTGCCCGTTAACACGCCCTGAAACACATAAGCCCCGAGTTCGTTGGAAACGGTTACAGTCTCATTCCCGCTGGCCAGACTCCGCAGGGTGACCGGTACATTCGGCCAGACTGACTGCGAGCCATCAGCCGCGAGGGTATAGATGGTTCCGGTGAGTTTGGCAGTCTTCGCCGCCGCGGTAATGGAAACTGCAGACACAAGCAATATGATCGCCAGCACTCTGGAGACGAGCGTCCTGTCACGATCATGTGAGCGGAAAGTGGGAAGACACATCAGCGCCCCCGAGCAGAGCGGCCTCACTGCGAAGGGTCGTTCGTATGATAGTCCGATGTGGTAACGGTGGTTTGGTCAGTGTTTGACGGGCTCAGATGGGTAGCCTTGCCAGAGATATCCGAGCGCCTCCGCGAGTGTCTGCCGCACGACAGCGCGGTCTACATGCACCGCGTTCCGCGCAAACACAAACTGATAGTGGTACCCCTCTTCGGCAAGCACCTTCGCCATTCGCTCGTTCGCCAGGACCCAGTCGTGCATGTCATCGCGTATCACGTTGGGATTGAGAAGATCCTTGTCGCCCACTTCCATCCAGATGCGGATCGGCTTCGGGGAATTCCCAGGAATCAGATGCTCATGGAATTCCCACGCGCCATGCGGCGTTTGCGGATTGTGCGGCCATTGCTGATTGATGAAGGTTCCAGAGTATGCGAGCACGCGGTGATACAGCTCCGGGTGATACCACGCCATGATCATCGCGCAGGCGCCTCCGGAGCTGTAACCCATCGTCGCTCGGCCATCCGGATCCTTCGTGAGTGTTACGTGCGCTTGCGATTCAACCAGCGGCAGGACTTCCTTCTCGACAAACTCGGCGTACACCCCCGACATCGTGTCGTACTCCAGGCCGCGCTCGCTCCCTTGGGCGTCGCCGCCCCCGTTGCCAATCGAAATGCCAATCATGACTGGAAGCTTGTGCTGCGCGATCAAGACATCAAGAGTCGAAAACAGGAAACGGTCCGGGCCGTCCGCGCCGACGATGAACGGCGCGACGCTCCCCGCCACATAGGCTTTTGGGACATAAACCGCTACCTTCCGCGTGTAAGGAGCGGGATGGCTCGTGGTGACGATCAGCTTGGCAGGATCGGAAGGATCGGGAGTCCCGAACGTATTTGGTTCGCGCCCAATTCCCGGATAGATCTTGCTATCCGAGGATTTCATTGTGAACTCGATAACGGTCCCGTTGCGTACTTCCCCTTCCGCGGATATTCCAGAAGCATCATGCGTCGGACCGATGATGAAATTCCCGTCGGCATTTGTGGGCGGGATAGAACTGTCCGGAAGTTCCTTGGCTGCAACGTAACCCGGTGTGTGCGGATCGCGCGCCGGCGGAGTTGGACGTTCTTGTGTGAGTGGTGACGTTACGCCGCCGGTCGGAACGGCAGCGATCGCCATCCCAAAGATCGCAGCACTCAGAAGACAACGTGTCGAAGTCATGTAGTTCAGTCGTGAGCGGCGCGGCCTCGAATCGCGAGTTCCGCTCCCGCGGGCTGGTCTGAGAGCGTCACGTGCAGCACGTGTTGCTTCGGGTCGTAAGTGGTCTTGAGCGGATAGGCACTGCCCGACACCCTGGCCTCCGCATGAGCGGACGGCCAGTCGTACACAACCACCTCAATGAACTTCCACCAGGGGGTGAATGTACCTTCACGCGCATGGAACGTCAACTTGACCGACTTGGCATCGGACTCGCAACTGAATGCCTGACGCAGGAACTTGCCCTGCTGATAGTCGAACGTGTGTCCGTCGTCAAGGTAGATCGATCCGCTGCACTGCGGCCCGGGATAGACGCGAAGCTCCAGTGGACCGGCGGGTGTTTCATCCGTGTTTTGGATCAGTGGCTGGAACGGCAGCACGGTGCCTCCGCGTACGTATACGGGCATGGTCTCAAGCGGAGGATGGATCGGGTGCGGTTCCTGGAACTTCGCGCCTGCTCCGGCATTCGCAATATCCACAATCGAAGGACCACTTGGCTGGGCGGCCATCTTCTCGCCGGTCCAGAAGTCGTACCATGGCCCAGTCGGAAACGACACGACGTAAGGATCCATCGTTTCTGCAAAGGGTGGAGGAGCGACCAGTAAACTTCGCCCCAGCAGAAACTCCGTGTCCATGTGATCGAATCCTGTCGTGAAAACTTCCGGAAATTCAAGAAACACGGGCCGCATCAACGGCAGGCCCGTTCGAGATGATTCGTCGGCGAGCGTGTAGAAATACGGCAGCAGCCGATAGCGCGTTTCAATATAGCGCCGCCGAACTGCCTCCGGACCCGGCCCGTTGGCCCATAACTCGTGCGGCGCGCTGCCTTTCACCGCATGGTCACGGCAGAACGGAGAAAATGCAGCCAACTCCACCCAACGTGTTATGAGGTCCGACGCCGGCGACCCGTTGAATCCGCCGACATCCGCG
>Ga0335085_10002605_pt1 | contig 33319 bp, 36 predicted proteins | sample Lox_Sample_45_FD_206712 | JGI IMG/M metagenome (GOLD analysis project Ga0335085, IMG submission 206712) | Soil microbial communities from Loxahatchee National Wildlife Refuge, Florida, United States - Lox_Sample_4.5 | ecosystem: Environmental > Terrestrial > Soil > Wetlands | place: USA... | reverse complement strand
TAGCTCAAGAAACTGGGACTGCCCTTCTGGCTGGCCGGCTCCTACGCCGCCCCCGAAAAGCTGGAGGAGGCCCTGGGAGTGGGCGCCGCCGGGGTACAGGTGGGAACGGTCTTCGCCTATTGCGAGGAATCGGGCCTGGCGGACAGGATCAAGGACTGGGTCATCCACAAGGTTTTGGGCGGGAAAATCGAGGTTTTTACCGACCCGGTGGCTTCGCCCACGGGGTTCCCTTTCAAGGTCGTGCAGTTGGAAAACACCTGCTCGGACCCGGCCGAATACGCCCTGAGGCCCCGTATCTGCGATTTGGGCTACCTGCGCACGGTTTTCAAGCGCAAGGATGGGACAGTGGGCTACCGCTGCCCAGGGGAACCGGTGGAAACCTACCTCCAAAAAGAAGGCCAGGCGGAAGACACCCCAGGGCGCAAATGCCTGTGCAACGGCCTGATGGCCAACATCGGAATGGGCCAGCCGCAACGCAGCGGATACCAGGAGAAACCCCTGGTGACCTCGGGCGATGACATCGCCCGGATCTCCCGGTTCCTGGGCGAATCCAAGCTTTCCTACACGGCGGCCGAGGTGGTCCATTACCTGATGGGGAAACTGGCGCCGATGAACCCCGTGGCCTCCGGGGGATAATCCCCCCGGATTCCGTTGCAAACACCCAACAGTTTCAGCGAAAGTTGGATGCTCCCGCTTCCCGCTTGCCTTTTTCCAGCCGCCGGAAAAATTAAACCCCGTTTTTATGACAGCCCTCATGCGGCCGGATGTTGGTTCGTTTCATAATCGTCAACAGGGAGATAAGAAGTCAGGTTTGATTCGTCGGAACGGGTCGTGGGAGTCGTCAGGAGGGATTGGCATGAAAATCCACCCTTCCCAGACCGTGGGACAAATCGCGGTCAATTTTAAAGAAGCCATCCCGGTATTTGAAAAATACAAAATCGATTATGCCACCCAGGGCGGCCGAAGCCTGAAGGACGCCTGTTACATGGCCGGCATCCCCTTTGAAAAAATCCTCCAAGAACTGGAACAGCTTCCCCCCCGGGGTGAAGAGTGGTATGCCGCGGAGCCGGATTGGCGCAACGAGCCCATGTCCGAATTGACGGCCCACATCGTGAAGACCCACCATGTTTTTGTCCGCCGGCACCTGGAAAAAATCGAAGAGTTGTTGGACCGCCTCGCGGCGTCGGATCTTCCGCCGGGAAGCCCGGTTTCGGCCATCCTCGGTTTTTTCCCCAACATGGCTAAGGACCTGCTGGCCCATCTGCGCGAGGAGGAAGAGGTGGTCTTCCCCTACCTGGTGGAGGTGGAAATGGCCCTCCAACGCGGAAAGCCCGTGCCGACGCCCTTCCGGGAATACAACTCGCTGACCCATCCCATCCGAATCCTCCAGGCCGATCACGGCATGATGGGCCGGGAGTGGATGAAGATCGAGGAACTGACCGATTATTTCAACGCGCCGCCCGGCGCCAGCCAGGACCTGTTGGACCTCTACCGGGCTTTCAAGGAAATGGACCTGGACAACCGGAAACATTTTCACCTGGAGAACAACATCCTTTTCCACCGGGTCCTGCAACTGGGGCTGCTCAACAGGGAAGAAGAAAACGGAGGGCCAGCCGGTCCAACGCCCCCCAGTTGACGGCAGGGGGTGAAGAAGGGAAAAACCATGGCGAGGTATGCTTGGGAAAAACCTTATTTTAAAAACCGCGAGGAGGCGGCAAAACTCCTCGTTGAAAAACTCAGTGAGTACCGCGGGAAAAATCCCCTTGTCCTGGCTATCCCGCGGGGAGCCGTGCCCATGGGACGGATTCTGGCCAGGGAGTTGGGCGGGGAACTGGACGTGATCCTGGTGAGGAAAGTCGGGGCCCCCGACAACCCGGAATTCGCCCTGGGCGCGGTGGGGGAGGGCGGCGAGCTTTACATCGCGCCTTATGCCTCTTCATTCCATTATTCGGATGAAGTCATTGAAGCAGAAGCCAAGAAACAGGTCCAAATCCTCAAGGAACGCCGCAAACTTTACACGCCCTATCGCCCCTCCGTTGACGCGCAGGGGCGAATTGTCATCCTGGTGGATGACGGCATTGCCACCGGCTCGACCGCGATGGCGGCCCTTCGGGAACTCCACCGCCGCGCGCCCCTGCGGATCGTCGTGGCGACGGCCGTGATCCCGCCCGAAGTCGTGGAAAAGCTGCACCAGGAAGCCCACGAAGTGGTGGCTTTGGCGGTAACCTCCGAATTCGGGGCCATTGGGGAGTTTTTCGAGGATTTCAGGCAGGTCAGCGACGAGGAAGTTGTGCGAATCCTGAGGGAAATGAACCCTGGGTCGCCCAATCCCAAAACCGGCAAAAAGAAATAAAATCCTGGCCGACCGAAAAATAAAAGGGCGGGAAGAAATCTTCCCGCCCTGTAAACCGGCCTTTGAAAATAGCCGAATTAGGCGCTGGCTACCGAGCTTTTGCGCCAGCCTTCGGACCGTGCTTCAGGCATCTTCTTATAGAGGTTGTTGAGATGGGTCTTGAGCGTGGCCTTGGAGATGAACAGCTCCTTGGCGATGCCGGCGTTGGTGAAGCCCTGGATGCACAGGTTGGCGATCTCCAGCTCCCGGCGGCTTAGGTTACGCTCCTGGAACCGTTTGAGCCAGGCTTCGTATTTCTGCCGCAAGGGATAAAGCACGATCATGCGGCGGGCGTTTTCGGTGAAGAAAAGCACGTCGAAATGCTGCTTGCCGACCTTCCGGTTGGACAGGAACTGGAACCCCTCGGCGGGAAGGGAATGTCCCATCGATTTTTCGCAATCCGAAACGCAAGTGCGGGGGCATTCGGTGCCCACGTAATCGCCGCAGGACTTGCGACAGGCGGGGTTCTGGTAAAACACCTCGCCGCCCTCCTTTTGCATGCAGATGACGGCGCGGCTGCCGTCCAAGGATTCCTCAAATTCCGAGATCATTTTCCACCCTCCCCTCCGATTGTCGGCAGGCCGCCGAAAACGGACAATGGCTCCCTGCGCCTTCTTGTGAGAACGCGGTTTCAAACCGCGTTAAGAGGGTCAGGGGCCCCTACTAAAGTTAAAGGCTGGGTCCCCGCCGGGATTTGTCCACCGCGCCCTGGGCGTTGGTGGACCCGGCTAGGCCCACGGGTTTGACCCGCGGGCACATTAAACGCCATTTGACCGGGAGGAAGTATGACGCAGATCACCGAAAACACGGTTTTGAACCCCCAAAATTACTATCGGATGCCATGGTCTTTATCGGATAACGGCATTTTTTGGCTGGAAGTGACGTCCCAGTGCAACTTGACCTGTGAGGGGTGCTATCACGAGAACATCCTGGGCGGGCACAAGAGCCTGGCCGATATCGAGGAGGAATTCAGGGTCATCAAGCGCCTCCGGAAGGTGGACAGCGTCTCCATCGCCGGGGGGGACCCGCTTCTCCACCCCCAGATCCTGGACATCGTGAGGATGGTCCGCCGGTACGGCTGGAAGCCCATCATGAACACCAACGGCCTGGCCTTGACGCCCGAACTCTTGAAAGACCTCAAGAAGGCGGGCGTATTCGGCTTCACCTTCCACATCGACACCACCCAAAAACGGCGCGATTCCCACGCCGAGAACGAACTGGAACATATCGCCCTGCGCCAGAGCCTGGCCGAGATGGTGGCCAAGGAAGGCGGCATGGTCTGCGGTTTCAACCAGACCGTTTCCGAGCAAACGCTGGGACAGATCCCCGCCATCGTGCGCTGGGCGGAGAAATATCCGAACCTGATCAACACGATGGTGTTCATCCTCTTCCGCACGCCCGGGATGAGCGCTAATTTCGACTTCTACGCCTTCGGCAAGAAGGTGAATTTATATGAGACCTACATCAAGACTTCCTGGGGCGGGGAGAAGAACCTCAAGGCGGGCGACGTCGTCGCCAAGATCCGCGAGGCGGATCCCCTCTATGAGCCGGCGGGTTATTTAAGCGGGACGATCGAGGCGGGCGAAATGAAGTGGACCCTGGCCACCCGCATCGCCAGCGGGAGCAAAACCTTGGGCTACACCAGCCCCAAGTTCATGGAGTTCGTCCAAAACTTCCACCACCGCTTTTACGGCACCTGGCTGAGCTATGCCTCGAAGTCCCTGCAGAGCGCCGGGCGGTCCACCCTGCTGTTCCTGGGTTGGGGGGACGCCAAGATGCGAAAGGCACTCTTCCGTTTCCTGTTTTCCCCCCTGTCTTGGTTCAAACGCGTGCACCTGCAGAACTTCGCCATCATCCAGCCCGTGGACCTTTTGGCGGACGGCCGCATGAGCATGTGCGACGGCTGTCCCGACATCACCGTGCACGAGGGCCAGCTTTACTGGAGCTGCCGGTTGGAGGAAATCAAGAAGTTCGGAACCTTTGTGACGGCCGTCCCCAAGGCCACCGGCCAAGCGGAAAAGAAGCAGGAGGCCAAGGCCGTGGCCCATTCGGGAAAGGCTTGAAAAGATGAATTCCCGGAAGGGAGGGTGAGTGGATGTCCTCAACGGCGATGCTTGCTGACAAGCGTTATACCCACCAACAGGAGAGGGCGAACGGTGTAACCGCAGGCACCGGCGCGGTGCTGGCGGCTGCCGGGACAGCGCTCCTCATCACGCTGGCCTGTCTCAAGGGGAACGCGTGGCATATCGTGAGTTTCAGTGTCTACGGCGGCACCCTTTTCCTCCTCTATCTCATCTCCACCCTTTACCACAGCCTTCCGCCGTCGAAGGCCAAACAGGTTTTCGAGGTATTAGACCATTCCTCGATTTACCTCCTCATCGCCGGAACCTACACGCCTTTCATGCTGGTGACACTGCGGGGCGCCTGGGGTTGGTCCCTATTCGGCGTGGTTTGGGGACTGGGGGTCGCGGGGATCGTCTACAAACTGTATTTCACGGGGCGGCACCGGCTTTTTTCCACCGCCCTTTATATCGGGCTGGGTTGGATGGCGGTGCTGGCCTTCAAGCCCCTGCTGGCGGCCCTGCCGTTAGGCGGCGTGGTTTTGCTGGTATTGGGCGGGATCAGCTACAGTTTCGGGACGGTTTTTTACCACGCGAAAAAACCCTATTACAGCCATGCCGTCTGGCATCTTTTCGTGCTGGCCGGGAGCCTTTTTCACTATTTCGCCATCTTGGTCTACGTGCTCCCCGAGAGGGCTTGAAAAATACATTTCGTCCCGCGCCTTTTGATGAAACGGGTTCTATGAGCCCGGTCATGCTGGCTCCACCCCCCCGTGGCATAAGGTGGGGGGCGTCAATTGCCGCCGGGGAAACTCCACCGGCTGTCAGGGCCGAATATTCACCGGGGCTGTCCCTTCGGTTGAAATGAAAGTCCGCTGAGTTTTCGCGGTATTTGCTCCGTCGCCTCCGGCCCATCCTTGAATGAACTCGGGACGCTTTTCCAGCCGAAGAAAGACACTTTTGCCGTATCGATATCCGCTTCGTTGGAAAGGAACCCGTTGTGCCGAAAACCCACCCGCGTTGTTTGTTCGTCTACCCCCGCTTTACTTCCCAATCCTTTTGGAATTACCGTGCCACCTGCGAAGTAGTGGGCGCCAAGTACCCCGCCGCGCCCCTGGGACTCATCACGGTGGCCGCCATGCTTCCGCCCGAATGGGAAGTGAGGCTCGCCGACCTGAACGCGGAGGAACTGGACAACCGGGACGTGGAATGGGCGGACATGGTCTTCCTGGGCGGCATGATCGCCCAACAGCCCGACCACCTGGGCCTTATCGATTATTTCCGTTCCTTGGGAAAAAAGGTGGTCGTCGGCGGGCCGGACGCCACTTCCAGCCCCCATCTTTACGATAAGGCGGATTACCTAATCCTGGGCGAGGCGGAAATCACTATGCCCCAATTCCTGGCTGATTACGAAAGGGGGGCGGCCCGCCACCGTTACGACGCGGGGGAGGAGAAAGCCGAGATGGCCCGCAGCCCTACGCCACGGTTCGACCTTCTCAAGTTCGAAAACTATCTCCATGTGGGCATCCAATGGAACCGGGGTTGCCCCTTCATGTGCGAATTCTGCGACATCATCGAGCTCTTCGGCCGGGTTCCCCGGGGAAAAAGCGTCGAGCAGGTCCTCCGGGAGCTCCAAGCCCTTTACGACCTGGGTTACCGGGGCCATATCGATATCGTGGACGATAACTTCATCGGAAACAAAAAAGAGGTCAAAAAGCTGCTGCCCCACCTCATCCAATGGCTCAAGGAACACCGATGGCCCTTCGAGTTCAGCACCGAAGCCTCCATGAACCTGGCCGACGACGAGGAGCTGATGGGGATGATGCAGGAGGCGGGGTTCAACTGGCTCTTCGTGGGCATCGAGAACCCCGACGAGGACACCCTGAAAGCCACCCAGAAGCGGCAGAACACCCACCGATCCATCGCCGAGAGTATCCATAAGATCATGCGGCGCGGCATGATCGTGAACGCAGGCTACATCATGGGCTTCGACGGGGAAAAGGAGAACGCGGCCCAGGCCATCCTGGACAACATCGAGGCCACGGCGATCCCCGTCAACATGATCGGGCTCCTTTTTGCCCTGCCCAATACCCAGTTGACCCGGCGCCTCCAAAAGGAAGGGCGCCTGGACGAGAATTTCGAGGTTCCCCCGGATAAGACCGCCTGCCAGTGCGTGGCCGGGCTGAATTTCGCCACCATCCGCCCCCGGTTTTCCATCCTCAAGGACTTCCGCCGAGTGGTCGAGGAGGCCTTCCGGCCCGGGAAATATTTCGGGAGGATCCTGCGCCTGGCCCTGATGCAGGATTGTTCCCTCAAAAGGCTGCGGATTCCGTTGAAAAACCAATTGCGGGACATCCGGTCCCTGCTCCGCCTGACGGGCCGGTTGGGTTTTAAAAGAAACACCCGGGTTCATTATTGGAAGACCCTGGCGGTTTGCCTTTTCCGGAACCCCAAAGCACTGCGCAATGCCGTTTCCCTCATGGCCCTTTACCTGCACTTCGAGACCTTCCGGGACTTCGTACTGGGGCGGTTGGATGATGAGATCGTCCTGTTGGAAAAAGAAGGAGACCCCCGCCGGTCGAAGGCGATCATTCCGGGGTTCCCCGCGCTGGGGCCTCCCCCGATCTAAGAAGCTGCGCGGCGGGAGGAAGCCTCCCCCCATAACTGGGCCAAGGCGTTCCAAAGGCTTTTACGAACCGCCAAGGGATAGGGGTTCCCGGGCGGCAGGCCCCTCATCAGGCGCCAATGGGCCTCGCCCAGGTTGTGGTAGGGCATGCCCGGGAACAGATGGTGGGTGGCGTGGAAACGCAGGCCCACCGGCGCCCAGAGCGGCGTGGTGAGGAAGTTTCCCGGCACGTCGATGGAATCCAGGAACTGTTCGGAAAAAGTCATGACGTGGTCCGGCGAGTTCCGGTAGCAATGGGCCACCAGGGTTCTCAGGCCGTTGGTAAAAAGAATAAAGACCGCCGTTAAGTACCATAAAAGAAGAACCTTCCAGGGAAGAACCTTCGCCACCATCAGCCCCGTTCCGGCGGCCGCGTAGGCGAAGGTCATGAATTCTTGCACCCACCAAATATGCTTTTCCCTTTCGTCCGGCAAAGGGCGTTTGAAACCCGCCCCGACCGCCAGGGAGGACGCCAGTTCCCACAGGGGTTTCCTCAAAGGCTGAACAATGTAGGAAAGAGGCGTCAAAACCAGGAACCGGAAAAGGAAAATTGCCGGGGCTAACAGCATCGTGGCCAGGAAGAGTAGGATTCGGTAAGGCTTCTCCAGGGCAAAATCGAAATATTCGTGGTCGTCCTTAGTGCCGTAGAGCCGTTGCTTGTGGTGGTCAATATGCACACCCATATAAAGAAGGGAAGGGACCATCAAGGGGAAACCGCAAAGCAGGTTCCAGACCCCATGGAAGGCCTGGAAAGTGCCTTTCTTCAAATGGGTCAGCTCATGCACGAAGATGACGGCCCGATAGAGGCAGATGCCCGCCACCAGGAAAGACACGAGTTGGCGTCCGGAGAACCAAGGGGATTTCACGGCCAGGACGAAGGCTGCCCAGCCGACTAGGTCGCTGAACAAGAAGTCGGTCCAATAAACCCAGTGGTTCGGCTCAAACAGGTCATTGCAGATTTTCTTGGCTTCGGCCATGGGGAATTCGGTAGTCGTAGAAGTCATTTCAAAACCTCGTGGTCGTTCATTAAAATAAACTAATGGGTACTATCCACCGTCGAGGTGGATGTTTTAACTTGCAGGTGGCGTTATAAATAATGATTTGAGTCATATTCCCGTATGCGATCCCCTGTTGAGATTCAACAAACGCTCTTTGCGTGGTAAAAAAGGCGGAATGATCCATGAAACGCGAAAAATTCCTCTGGCCCTTGACCCAATCCCACCACCGGGCCCTGATGACAGCCAAGCGGATAAAGGAGAGGCTGTCGGTCGCCGATGGCGGGGAAGAGGAGATGGCGGCGGAAGTCCGGCGGCTTTACGAAGAGGAGCTTCGCCTGCATTTTTGGGACGAGGAGAAAATCCTCGCCCTTTATGAGGAGCGCATGGGAAGGGAGGAGCCGGAGCCCCAGAGGATACGGCTGGAACATCGCCGGTTGGAATGGCTTCTGGCCCGCGCCGACCGCCCAAGCCTTTTGGAACTCGCCGAGCTTTTGACGGCCCATGTACGCTTCGAGGAAGACGTGCTTTTCGGCAAGATCGAAATGGCGATGAGTGAGGGTGAGAAGTTAACGGTGGATGCCCTTTTGAAGGCTGCCCCGGCCGTCCAGACTTGCGCCAAGGAGTAACCGATGTCCAGCTGGAGCTGCCCCCACCAAACCACCGATTATTTCTGCCAAAGGGTCAAGAAGACCTGTGAGCCGGGCATGAAGGGCTGCGTCCTGCGCGGCAAAGTGCATTTTGCCAAGGATGATGAGATTGCCCGCCGGATTGAGGCGGAATTAAAAAACGGCCTAAAGGGAAATGAAGCGCCCTAAAATACCTATTATGAAAGGCATCCCTAAGACCGAATATCCTAAGCTTATAACGGCGACGGTTTTCGCCGCGGCTATGGGCTTCTTGGAAAGTGCCGTTGTGGTTTACCTTCGGCAGTTGTATTACCCCGGCGGGTTCTCCTTCCCGCTGAAACCGCTCATGGACAACCGGATCATGGCCGTGGAGGGGGCAAGAGAACTTTCCACACTTGTCATGTTGTTGGCCGTGGCTTATTTGGCGGGCAAAAACCGGAAAGACCGGTTCGCCTATTTCCTACTAACCTTCGCGGTTTGGGACATCTTTTACTATGTCGGGTTGAAAGTCGTGTTAGGCTGGCCTGAATCCTTTCAAACATTCGACATTTTATTCCTTATCCCATGGCCCTGGGTCAGTCCTGTGCTGGCTCCCGTCGCGGCGTCTTTGACGATGATCGTTCTCGCCTTGTGTCTTTTGCGCGCCAGGGGAAATCCAAACTACACCGAATGGGTTTTGTGGGTCGCGGGAAGTTTCGCGATCCTGGTGACATTTCTGGAGGATTATGGGCGGATCATTCTGGAAGGCGGATACTTCAAAGATTTCCTAAACCTGGCCTCAAACCCCGGGCTCAAAGCCTCGCTTTCGAGCCATGTGCCCGGAAATTATAATTGGTCCTTATTTATCGCAGGGGAAATCATCATTTCGACTGGAATTTATGTTTTGTACCAAAGGTGCGGCAAGTAGCTTCATCCTTCTGCGTAGCTTTTTAATCCCGTCTCGTTGAGAAGCTCGACGTTGCGATGTTCATCCACATTGATCAAGCCATCCCCTTCCAATTTCGCGAAGGCGCGGGAGACCACCTCACGCACGGAACCTAAACGCGCCGCCAGGACCGAGTTGGCGGGAAGCTTGAGCTTTTTCAGCCGTTTTTCCTTGAATTCCCTCAGCAGGAAGGCGGCGAGGCGCTGGTCCACTTCTTTGAGGGAAAGGGATTCGGCCAGGGCCGCGGTTTTTCGCAGGCGGGCCGCTAAAAGCTTCAAGGCCGAAAGAGCGATGGCGGGATGCTTGAGGCAAAGCCGGTTCACGTTTTCTTTGGAAATAAAAAGGACCTCGCTGTCTTCTTCGGCGACAACTGTGGAAGGGTAGGGCTTGTCGTCAAAAACGGGCACCTCGGCAATGGTGGTGCCGGCCTTTTCCACGTGAATGATTTGCTCCCGCCCCTCCGCGTTTCCCCGGAAGGCCTTTAAGGAACCCTTGGCGATCACGTAAAGCCCTTTGGCTTCCTCACCGGCATTAAAGAGGGTCTCGCCCTTTTTGAGGGAGTGGGCCATAGCAGCTTGGGCCAGGGCCCTTAATTCCCCTTCTGAAAGGGACCCGAAAAGCTCAGTTTTCCTCAAAGCGTCCAATTTTTCCATGGCAAATCATCATAACGGCGGCAAGTTTGGCTCTCAAGGAACATCATTTGGGTGACTTAGGTCACGGCAGTTTCCACCGCCCCCGTTTAACTTGTTGTCAAGGAATCCACAAAGGAGAAAAAACATGAAATTGGAGATATCTAAAACCGTCGCTGAAATCGCCGTGGAGATGCCGCGCTCCATTCCCTATTTTGAGGAACGGGGAATCGATTATTGCTGTGGAGGGAAAAAGAGCCTCCGGGACGCCTGTTCCAAGGTCGGTATTTCGGTGGGAGAGGCGGTGAAAGCCCTGGAAATGATCGCTCAAAGGGAAGAAGGAAAGGATACGGCTTCCCATTGGCCCAACCTGGGGACGCTCATCCAATATATTTTGGATAAGCACCACACCTATACGCGGGAACAGTTGGCCCTGGTTTCCAAGCTGGGTTCCAAAGTCCTGGCCGTCCATGGAAACCACCATCCAGAGTTGGCGGCGATCCACCGTCTTTTTGAAGAAATGGCGGAGGAATTAATAGACCATCTCCTGAAAGAAGAGCAGGTGGCTTTTCCGTTTCTTCGAGCCTTGGAAGGGGAAGGGGAGGCTATGCCCTTTCCTTATGTGGCGTTTCAAAACGGACCTCAGCGAGTCTTGCTGGGAGACCATGAGGCGACCGGGGAGCAATTTAGGGAGCTTCACAGGCTCACCAAGGATTACACGGCGCCGGCGGATGCCTGCGTGACCTTCCGCGCCTTTTACCAGGGTTTGGCGGATTTGGAGGCCGACCTGCACCGGCATATCCACCTGGAAAATAACGTCCTTTTTCCGATGGCGCAAAAATTGGCTGAAAAGGGCTAATGGAAAAGCTGATTATTTCATCCGTCGGCCGCGACGGCCCATTATTCCGCCTTCAAAAAACATCTAAAGGCCGAACAAGGTTTAAGCTTCAAGGTGAACCTCCCCAAAAAACTCCAATGCGATATGATTCAGGAAAACTTCCATTGCGAAAGATGGTCATTTGTCCTGTTGCCGAGAATAGGGTGTTTGCCTAGATTGTTAGGCGCGTATAGGCGAATTCTTGCTTGCAAACGTTTCCTTCCTTTTATACGCTACCTTGGTTGTCGTCCCCCAACCGCGGGGGTGGAGAACCGTTTCTTGAAAGGATTTTTTTCATGTTTGAAAACATGCCCGAGGCTATTTCCTCGTTTGCGCCGGACATCGACTCCCTTCTTAAGTTGATCTATGTCTTGACCGGCATCTTTTTTGTCGGGTTGGAAGGTTATTTGGTCTATCTGGTGGTCCGGTACCGCCATAAAAAAGGACAGGCGGCAAAATACGAGCATGGCAGTCGCGCGCAGATTCAATGGCTACTAGCCTTCACGATGATCATCATCGTCCTGGATTTTTTCATTGACTTCAAAGGAGCCCATATTTGGAGTGAAGTGAAGGAAAATCTTCCCGCCTGTGATTTAACCGTCAAGGTCCAAGCCAAGCAATTCGATTGGACTTTTTTCTATCCTGATAAGGACGGGAATTTCGGGCCCGACGCCATTTCTTCCTATCGCGAGCTGCACGTGCCGGTGGGCAAGAAGGTCCACGTCATCCTTACCTCCCTGGACGTGATCCACGACTTTTTCATGCCTGAAGTCCGCTTGAAACAGGACGTGATGCCCCAGAGGTTCATTAACCAATGGTTCGACACCACGAAGGTCGGCACCTATAACATCGTTTGTGACGAGTTGTGCGGTTTCGGCCACACCCGCATGACGGCAGTGCTGCACGTAGACGATCAGCAAACCTTTGATAATTGGCTGGCCGCAAAAGAGAAAGAACAGCATGGAGGAGCCCAATGAGCCAAGACCACGGACAAGAAGCGCACGGCCAGGAACACGAGCACAAACAGAGTTTCCTCAGTCATTACATTTTCTCGACCGACCATAAGATGATCGGAAAGCAGTTCCTCCTGCTTTCGGCCATCATGGCCTGCTTCGGCGGGTTCATGGCCTATTTGATCCGCTGGGAGGTGGCCTTTCCCAACACCCCGGCGCCCTTTTTCGGGTTAGTGACGCCGGATAAGTTCAATGCCATCATCACGCTGCATGGAACCATCATGATCTTCTTCGTGGGGATGCCCTTTCTCTCGGCTTTTCCCTCCAACTTCCTGGTGCCCTTGATGATCGGGGCGAGGGATATGGCTTTTCCGAAGCTGAACATGGCTTCTTTTTGGATCACCTTTACGGGAGCCGCGCTTCTGATTTCGTCCTTCTTCGTTCCCGGCGGACCTGTGGCGGGGGGCTGGGTGGGTTATCCACCCCTTTCGGCAAGCTCCGAATTTACGGGCGTCAAAATGGGCGCAATCCTTTGGATCCTGTCCTTGGCCTGCGCGTTGATTTCCTCCAGCCTGGGAGGATTGAACTATCTTGTCACCGCCGCCACTTTGCGGGCGCCCGGAATGACCCCCAGCCGGATGCCGATGACGGTTTGGTTCCTTCTGGCCTCGGCCATCACCTTCTTCTTTTCCGCGGGCCCCATCATCGCGGGCGCCTTCATGATGCTCATGGACAACGCTTTCGGCACGGGGTTCTTCCTCCCGGCCAAGGGCGGCGAGCCCATGCTCTGGGAGCATCTTTTCTGGTTTTTCGGGCATCCTGAAGTTTACGTGCTCTTCTTCCCGGCTTTGGGATTCGGTTTGGACATCATCGCCACCTTCACCCGCAAGCCCGTCTTCGGCTACAAGCTCATCCTTTGGAGCACGGCCATCGCGGTGGCTTTAAGCTATATTGTGTGGGCCCATCATATGTTTATGTCGGGCTTGAACCCCCTGCTGGCGACGCCTTTTTCCATCACCACCATCCTGATCTCCGTCCCCTTCGCCATCATCATCTTCTGCATGTTCGCCACGCTCCGGCACGGGTCCATCCGACTGGAACTTCCCATGCTTTGGATTCTCGGCTTTCTGGCGACCTTCCTCATCGGCGGATTGACCGGCATCTTCCTGGGCTCAGCTTCCGCCGACATCTATCTGCATGGAACTTATTTCGTGGTGGCCCATTTCCACTACACCCTTTTCCCCTCGGTTTTCTTCGGTGGATTCGGGGCGGTTTATTACTGGTTCCCTAAGATGTACGGAAAAAAGCTGAACGAAAAATTGGGTCTGCTGCACTTGGCCCTGACCTTTATCTTCTTCAACGGCACCTTCTGGCCCCTTTTCAGGGTCGGCATGGGTGGGATGGTCCGCCGTATCGCCGATCCATCCTTTTACCCCCAATACCACCAATTCCAGGGCCTGAACGCCTTCGCCACCGTTTCGGCGATCTGTTTGATCGCCACCCAGGTGATCTTCCTTTGGAATCTTGTCCTGAGCTTGGCCCACGGCCCGAAGGCGGAAAAGAATCCCTACCAATCCAACACACTGGAATGGATCGCCGATTCTCCCCCGCCCCACGGCAATTGGGGGGACACTCTTCCGGTCGTGACGTCCGGACCTTACGAATACAGCAAACCCGGGGAATCGGAAGATTGGAATCCCCAAGCCACCAATATCCCGGTTTAAGGAGTCGATTATGGAGAAGAATGTTTCGGTGCCCGTGGTTGGATTTCAACCTGGGGATCAACTGCCGACCGGCCACTATTCGGGACCGGTCGGACTGACCCCCGGCCGGTTGGGAATTTGGGCGTTGATTGCCTCGGAAATCGTGCTCTTCGCCGGTCTCCTGGGGTCTTTTATCCTCATGCGGCTGATCAATCCCGGCTGGGCGGAAGAGGCCCGGCACCTGAACCTGATCGCCGGTACCCTTAACTCCCTGGTGCTTTTGACCAGCAATTTCTTCATGATGAAATCCTCCAAGTCGGTCGCCGAGGACCGGGCGGACGACGCCCGGAAATTCATGGTGTTCACCATGCTCTCAGGGCTCGTCTTTTTGGGGATCAAGGCCTTTGAGTATTCGGGTGAATTCGCCCATGGGGAGTTTCCCACCAGCGGAGGTTTTTGGTCCTTTTACTTCCTGATGACCGGTGTGCACGCGCTTCATATCATCGGCGGGCTCATCGCAATCTTCCTGCTCTGGCGCATGGCTCATCACGAACCCCTGACTTCGCTCAGCAGTCGGGCCAATATCACGGGCATTTACTGGTCCTTCGTGGAAGTGGTCTGGATTTTCCTGTTTCCCCTGCTGTACTTATTGGCTTAAGGAGGCCTCATGAATTCGAAAACGTCGCCTAATCACGTTGTTGTTTTTTCCAGTCTCGTGGTTCTTTCCCTTTGCGCGGTGGGCATCACGTTACTGCACCTTTCAACGCTGGCTAACAACCTGGCCATCTTCTCGGTGGCAGTCGTAATGGCGGGATTGGTCCTGTTCCAATACATGAACCTCAAAAGCGAAGGGGCCATCATTTAGTGGGTGACGGTCATTCCCCTGGTACTTTTTGCCATCCTTGTTTTCCTGTTGATCCCGGATGTCTGCCATTTCTCCCCCGAATTCTTGAGGGGTCTTTAAAACGCATTGGGGATGAGAAAGTCCCCTTTTCCAACAAAGGTATTCCAATGACGGCTACCACCATAGATTCCAACCAAAGAAACCTTCTTTCGGCCAAGCTGGGAATCCTGCTTTTCATCGCGACTGAAATCATGTTTTTCGGGGGGCTCATCAGCTCCTTCGTCATGTTTCGTTTCAGTCCTGTCCAGTGGCCGCCGCCCGGCCAGCCCCGTCTTCCTCTGGAAGTCACCGCCGTGAACACACTGGTGCTCCTTTTGAGTGGCGTGACTTTTCAGACCGCCTATGGGGCATTGAAGGCCAGCCAAACTGAAAAGTTAAAAAAACTCCTGACGGCTACAGCGTTGTTGGGCGTCCTTTTCCTGGCGATACAAGGATTCGAATGGATCCGTCTTTTGCACTTCGGACTGACACTGCATGCCAGCATCTTCGGCGGTTTTTTTTATTGCCTGGTGGGAACCCACGGTCTCCATGTTTTGGGCGGCCTTATAGCCCTGCTCTGGGTCTTGAAGCGGGCCTGGGCCGGTGCCTATGATTCCAACGGGGCGCTTGGGGTTGAAGTTTGCAGAATTTACTGGTTTTTTGTCGTAGGTCTTTGGCCTGTTTTGTTTGCCCTGGTTTATTTGTAAAAAAGGAAGCTGGATGCCTCTGAGGAACCACAAAATTATTATTTGTTCGGTCCCGTTTTTGGCCGCCATGGTTTTTGGGCTGACGTCCTTAGCTCAAGCCTGTCCCCGCTGCGTGGAAGCCACCCCTTTCCGGTTGGGCCTCCAATGGGCGATTGTCGTCCTTCTTCCCTTGCCTTTTACCTTGGGATTTTTCCTGTATAGGTTCCTCCGCCGGGCCTTTCCAACGGAAACCAAGTAGTTTCTTCAGTACAATCCCCTTTCCCCCAAAAAACATAGTTTTTCTGTTCTCGAAATCTTGATTCCCCTTCTTGTCCCGCGTTCAGCCAAGGCCGATCCTAATAATTGGATCCTATGGGATCCCTTTACGCCACCTACGAATCGAAAAGTGAATAAAGGTTCCTGGGAGGAGAAGGAGGGAATCATGATTCCCAAAAAAAGTTTTTCTTCACATGAAGTGACTTTCAGTCTTTTGATCCTTTTAGTGCTTGGCTCAGTGGGGGCAAGTTTGATGTATTTTTCCCCGACCACCAACAACGCGGTTGTATTAGTGGCGGCTTTTTTGATGGCAGCTTTGGTAGTAACCCAATACATGGGTTTTAAGAGGGAAGGGTGGACAGTGAGAATGACCATCGCCGTGCCCGTAATGCTTTTCGTCATTCTTTTCGTTTTGCTATTGCCGGATATCGCCCATTTCAGTATTCCTTCTTTCCTGAAGTTTGAGTAGGTAGAGATCCCACGAGTTTGAGATTCTAGAGACGGGAACGTTGTTTGGTTTGCATCCGGGATCACTCAGCCCTAATCTGCTTGGTTAAGCCACCAGCATGGGGCTGCCTTAAATCCGCGATCGCATCCCTCATCAGTTTCCAGCGAATACTCACCGTTTTTGTCATCGCTGCTCAATATGACGCTGATCATATTTGCCCTCTCGTTTGTTTTTTTAGACTTGGTATCCCCGGTTCTCCAACAAGGGGGTGGATGTTTAAAACGGCTTCGAGCGAGGGGATTATGGCTTCCAAAAGCAATTCCGCAACCCACGGTGTTATCTTCGGTCTTTTAGTGGTGTTGATGCTCTGTTCAGTGGGAACCCACTTGCTCCATTTGGAACCGCTCGCCACCAACCTTGTCCTATTTACCGTCGCCTTCCTTATGGCGGGATTGGTCGTTGTTCAATACATGGGATTGAGAACGGAAGGTCATTTGGTGAAGTGGCTCTTTGTCGTGCCGCTCATCCTTTTCGGGATTTTGGTCGTCCTATTATTGCCCGATATCGCCCACTTTGCCGTGCCGCCTTTTTTAAGATTGCATTAAATGGATTGGAACGTAGGAACAAAGAAACTAAGGAGACGTCCATGATTGCTGTTCAATCAAAACCCGAGGATGTTAATGCAGAGGGCTTTGAAAAGTTTGACAAACCGACGGCCAAAAACTGGGATGGGCTTTCCCGCATGGCATTCGCGGCTAATTGGGATCCGGAATCAGCCATTAATTGGAACCAGCCCATCGAATTGGGACAGGTAAGGGAGGGCTGGATCAACATCCTGCATTATTTCTATGAGGGGGAATGGCAGGGCTTGGAAATCATCCAGCGATTAATGAACAGGGCCGCCCATATGTTCAAGAACCCCGAAATGGTGACTTATTATTCCACCCAATGCAGCGACGAGGCCAAACATTTGTTCGTCTTCCGCCGGTACCTCAACAAACTGAATTCTCCCCCTTCCAAGCAAAAGGCCTTCGACTTGCTGGTCTGGCTGGCCACTTCCGGCCCCATGCCCGTGGAACGGTGGATACTGGGCACATTCTTCACCGAGACCCTAGCCGGGGCTATCTTTCAAAAAACCCTGGAACTGCCCGCCATCGACCCGACGGGCAAGGAAATGATCCGCCTTCAACTCAAGGATGAGTCCCGCCACATTGCCGGGACCAAATTGGGGGTACAAACCCTGATGAACCATAGCGGGCCGTTCAAGACGTGGATCTTGAAATTGTGGTGGCGCCTGTTCGTGCGGCTGGCCGTGAAAGAGGTCCGCGGCCTGAAACCATATGGGGACCAAGTTGGAATGGAACCGGATTACATCCTCCGGAGAGCGTTTTCGAAAATGCAGGAAATGGATGAATTTAAGCAGAAATTCTTGAATTATCCTTTCGCCCAATCTTTCCTCAAGGGTTGAGCATGGAGTCAAATCCCGTCGTCGATTCCTTTTTTTGGTTCACCAGCCGGTTCACCCATTGGTTTCCCCGCCGGGGTGCTTGGGTGCTGGACGGCCTTTTTTACCCGATCCTGGGAAACAAACTCCTTTATCGGTATTTTCACAAAAAAAACCTCAGGACCCTCAAGGGCATTCATTCTTTCCGACGATTATTGGTCATCGCCGACATCCACATCGGCGACGCCATCCTGGCCATGACAGCCGTTCCCGCCTTAAAGGACTTCTTCCCCAATGCCCAGGTGGATTTCGCCGTCAAAAAGTCGCTGGAAAAATTGGTCGAGGGGCATCCCGATATTTCCCAGGTTTGGCCGGTTTTTACGGGAAGCCAGTTTCCCAATAAGACGGATTTCCAGGGAATCCAAGAACTGTCCGCTGAATATGACGCGATTTTTAATTTTTGCCCTTTTTTTGAGGAGGGCCATTTCCCCAAGGAAAGCAAGGTTTTCCATGTCACCACCCATGCACCCGTTTTCGCCCGGAATGAGAGGAATCCGGACCCTCCCAACCATATCGCCTACCAAGTGCACCGGTTCATTTATGACATCCTTTCACCTTCCTTTACCATCCAACGGGCAAGGGTTTTTGAGGGTCCGCAGGTTTTCCTTTCTGCGGCAGCCCTCCACGAGGCCCGGCAATTCATGAAGTCCCTTTCACTGCGGGCAGGAGAGAGGGTAGTGTTCCTCAACCCGGATACGGCTTCTCCCTTTACCCGAATTCCTTTTTTGTTCCAGGCGGAGATTTTGAAAAACCTGTTGGAGATGCCCTGCCGGGTCCTATTGGGGGAAGGCCATACGGACAAGGGAATCGGGGAAAGACTCTTGTGGCACCTGCCGCTTCTCAAAAGGAACCGGGTGAAATTGGTGCCGGCCGGACTTTCCTTGGAGGTCTACACGGCTTTGATCGACCATAGCGATTTGTTTCTCTCAGGCGACACAGGACCTTTGCACCTGGCAGCGGCTCGGAAATTTGAAAAACAGGGCGGGAAACTCCTGCGTAACCAGACGGCGGTTTTCAGCGTGTTTGGGGCGACGCCGCCTCGGTTTTCTGGTTACGATTCAGGCCCGGGATTTCTGGAAAGCGGGCAAGATGTACCCGCAAAGGCTTACCAGTCCGTCAGTTCCTGCCGGAATGTCACTTGTGTTCATAAGATGGCAAAGATTTGTGATGCAAAGGGTTGCTTTGAAGGCCTTGATTTGCAAAGGATTTTAACGGATATCCGGCAACGGTTATCCCTAATGGAGCCTGCTTCCGTCAACGGAACTTAATGGCTCGCTTTTTTTGTGTCCCGGTGGTTTTCCAACCCTTCGGCGTTTTTGTGCCGTAACCACTCGTAGCCAGAGGAGTGAGGCGCTTTTTCGCAAGTGAAATGAATAAAGTTATACGCCCTTCTTTTCCACCGCCGGTGTTGTTCCGCGAAAAACGATTCCAAGATATTGGAATCCCTCATGACGATGCTTCCTTTAAATAAAGGCTTCTTCACCACATTTATCATAGCGGACAAAACCCAGCGCCCTTATGAGCCCTGTCATTCTGCGGCTGTTCAGAAATAATCCTCGCACTACGGCGAAAGATTCGTCCAAATGAGGCTGCCTTTCGAAAGGGTATGATTTAGATCATTATGACATGAATCATATTATGGAAGTCTTATCACTCCTACCATGAATTGGAAATTTGTTTCGCTCCAAAGGAGCCGTCCCATGTTTCACATCCAACCCGCCGCCGGTAGGAGGCCCTTTATGCCGCCGAAATCCTTTATCGCCAATCTCGATGTGTTTAAAAAAATACCGACAGCCCAACTAGCCGAAATCGAAAAAAAGATGGTAGAGAAAAAATATGCCAAGGGTGAATCCCTTTTCTTGGAAGGGGACCCGGCAGAAAACGTTTGGTTCGTCAAGGAAGGACATGTGAAGGCCGTCATTCATACCACGGGTGGAAAGGACCTAACCCTTTGCATGGTGGGCGCCAATAGTCTTTTCGGAACCTGCTGTTGTTTTGGGGGAGGACAATACCCCTGCCACACGGTGGCTGAGACGGAAGTGACGGTAGTTTCCTACCCGATGCAGGATTTCCTGGGCCTCATTGAAAAGCACCCTGAAATGTCCAAGGCGGTCATCCTGCAGCTCTCCAACAGGTTGCGCCAATCCAAGGATATGCAGACATTCGACAAGGAAAGTGTGGAGAAAAGAATTCTCCACGTGCTGGTTAACCTGGTTTCTGAGTTTGGAAACACAATACCGCTAACCCGGCGGGAGATTTCCGAAATGACGGGAACCACGGTGGAAACCTGCATCCGAACTTTTTCCATCCTCGAGAAAGACGGCCTTGTCTCAAGCGCCAGAGGAAAGATCACGGTAAAAAATATTCAGGATTTGACGATGAGGCTGGAAGAACTTTAGCAACCGATAGCCATCACAGGCCCGCCGTCGTCAGCTTTGGCTTTCTAGATTTAATGCCAGTGCGGACGACGGAGGATGGTCTGCTTGCGGGGGTCCTTAGAGAATACCCCGGAACGCTTCGGCGGGCTTGCAATCGAGAGCTCGAACAATGTTGAAAATCTTTGTAATCGAGGGATTACGCGAACCCTTTTCAATATAACTGACGTAGACCGGGTGAATTTTGGCATGTTCAGCCAGTTTTTCCTGTGTCCAACCACGCTTTTTACGGATGGTCCGGAAATTTTTGCCTAATTTTTTCAGATTGATTTGTTCCATTCGATCCCCCATCTTCATAATTTAATTGACCGTTTACAGTTCATCCATAAACGATCTGTTAGTTAGCCACCCGTCAAGTTCGGGCAAACCCAAGGTTAGGCGAAGAAAGCCAATGCCCTTATGATTTAAATCATAAGGGATATGAAATTGAGAATTAAGTGAATGGTCAAAGAGAAAAAGGAAAAATTACTGGGAGAAGAACTCGGAAACCCCAAAATTTCGCTAATTTTGGTAGATGAAATTTTCAACCCAACCGTCCGGTTTGGTTATCACAAGGCTTGTTTCAGTTGCCTTGAGGTGTTCATGAAAATGGGCCGCCCCGAACATCCGGCTCATTTAACTTTGGATACAAGCAAAAATAAGATGGATGGGTTTGTCATCGCTCGGCCTCAAGACGATCGTATCGCCTACACCAAATGCCCCCAAGTGACCGGTCTGATGATGCTCCGTCCGGCGGTCATCCATTGAATGGAACCAGTGGTTAGATGCCCTTTCTAATCCCGGTGGGTAAAGGAACCCGCTATCAGATAGGTCGCCGTCTCAAAACCACGATGGTGAAGGTTGGGAAAGCCAGTACGACATAATCCTCGGGCTTTTTGTTTTCAAATTCATCCAACAGCAAAAAGGGATTGAGTTGGTTTAACCGGGCCCCGAGGAGACGCTTGAGCTTTACCCCCGCGCCGTCGGTAGTTGGCATTCCTTGGACGATTTTGATTATTTTCACACTTGTTCCATTGAGTCCCCCTTTGCGTGAGACTATTAGGTAGAAAGGTGATTGATTATTTGAAGGGCAGGTTTTTGATCTTGTTTGGCGAGGGAGTTTGAGAATTTTCAACGGGTTCCAAAGGACTTACAACCAGGATTTAGGACGGAAAAACAACAAAAAAGAGCTGGACTGGGTGCGGTTAACCCCATCCCGATTCTGAAAAGGTAAATATAAAAGAGTACCAATTTTAATTTGTGTTATTTCTGTTGATTCAAGACAATAAAACAACGAAATCGCTTAGGGCCCCAAGTTAAAATGCTTTCCGGTGGACCCCCTTTTAAAGTTAAACCAGAATCACGAATGATGATTTTAATCATTTTTAAGGTCCAATTGGCTCCTATAGTTAAGACAGTTTTAATTTATGTATCTACTGACGCCCTCCGCCTAATTCTCTGACAAGAATTAGCTATTTTCGGGAAACCTCCTTTCTAAAATCCCGTCCTGTTATCCCAAATGCTTGTTTTCAAAGGAGCTGTTCAATGAAAAAAGTGGCTGTAACCGGTTTGGGTGTGATTTGTCCTTTGGGTGGGGATGCTGAGTCTACTTGGCAGGCTATGGTGAAAGGAAAAGTTGGGGTTGAGAAGCTTCAGTTAATCGATCCAAGCCCTTATCGGGTGAAAATTGGCGGAGAAATAAAGGACCGGGAAAAAATCGACATTTTTGAGAAGGAGCGCCCCGGACAATACGAAAGATCTGCGGTTTTATCCATTCTAGCGGCACAAGAGGCTTTGAAAGGGAGTGGATTAATCCCCACGGATTTGGAAAGTATACGACTGGGAAGTTTTTTTGGAACGACTATGGGAGAGGTTCAACTGGCGGAACGATTGTCGGCCGACCATTTCAAAGACCCTTCTGCGGGCGTCAGCCTTGATAGTTTCCGCAAAGTTCAGGGATCCCATATCGCTTTCGCCGTACTTGATTTCCTTGACTTATCCGGTCCCACTATGGTGTTTTCCAACGCTTGCGCCTCAGGCAATTACGCCATCGGCTGGGGTTTTGATCAAATACGCCAGGGATATTTGGACGCCGCATTGTGTGGCGGGGTCGACGCCTTCTCAAGGGTGGCTTTCACCGGGTTCAACCGTCTCCTTTCCCTCACTCCGGACAAATGCCGGCCTTTTTCGGCCAACCGCAAAGGGTTGGCAGTGAGTGAGGGAGTAGGGGTTTTGCTTCTGGAAGAATGGGACAGGGCCAAGGCCCGTGGAGCCCATGTTTTCTGTGAGATATCAGGATATGGGTTGGGCATGGACGCTTTCCACATGACCTCACCTCACCCGGAAGGGCAGGGAGCTTACGAAAGCATCCTTCGGGCCATGGCCCAAGCCCATCTTGCGCCACCGGAAGTCGATTTCATTTCCGCACACGGCACGGGCACCCCGGCCAACGATAAAACCGAATCCATCGCGATCAAAAAGGTATTTGGGGCGGATTGCCGGATTCCGGTCGATTCCATCAAATCCATGATCGGCCACACGATGGGGGCGGCAAGCGCGATCGAAGCTGCTATGACCTGCCTATCCCTGGATCGGGGAATTTTGCTGCCCACCATGAATTGGGAAACAATGGACGAAAACTGTATTGCCGACTGCGTGCCCAACCAGTCCAGGCCTTTCCAGGGCCGGGTGGCCCTTTCCAATTCCTTCGCCTTTGGCGGCAATACGTCCTGCCTGGTCCTTTCCAAGAAGGAGGCCAACCCATGAAGCCTCTTTTTCTTTTGAGCAAGGGGAGAGCGGTTTTGGCTAAGGACGATTTGAGGGTGGAGGACCTGCCATCGGAATTCAAAAAGGATTTTCCTGACCAGGATCCAAAATATATTGACAAGGTCTCCCAATTGGCGGGTATTGCGGCCGCCCGCGCCCTGAGGGAAAGCAAAAGCCCCATACCCGATCAGCTTCGGAAAGATTTCGCGGTCATTGTGGGAACGGCCTTCGGGGCCATTGATAGCACGATCGACTTCGACGCCCAAGCGCTCGCAAAAGGCCCGAATGCCGTCAATCCCATGGATTTTCCCAATACGGTGGCTAACGCGGCGGGGAGTCGGATTGGAATCTGGATGCAGATGAAAGGGCCTAATGTCACCTTGACCAACGGGGAAACCTCCCTGCTGGATGCAATGGGTTTTGCCTTGCAAGGCTATAATAACGGTCTTTTCCAACATTGTTTCGTCGGTGCGGCAGACAAGGTACCGGATTTTTTGAAATCCCCGGTGATGCGGACTTCCACCGACGTTGAAATCCAGGAAGGAGCCTGTTTCTTCCTGGCTTCGGCATCGGAGGAAGTAAAGTCGCTGGGCCGGGTCACCGATTATTTCGGTTTGCAACTCAAAACTGATTTTGCCATCCCGATAGCGTTTCGACAACGGTTTGACGAATTCTGGGACGAGGTAAAATGGCTGGGCGGTCCAGAAGGTTTACCCTTGGAGGGTTCTTTCCCGGCGGGGCTGGCCCGTTACCGAACATCGGCCACGGTTCTGGAATTCGGACTGGGCGGTTTTGAAGCTTTGAACGCTTTTTGGTCGGCCCCGGCTTCTTGCGGGGTCGTTACAGCTTTTTCTAAATCAGAGCGAAAAATGTCGTTTATTAAGATCCGAAAATAGGGGGCGTAAAAATGGAATCTGGTGAAATAAAAGCCAAAATCAAACAAGTGGTCGGTGGAATGTTTGACATGGAAGTGGAAGCTGTGCAGGACTCCAAGCCCTTTACCCAAATGGCAAAATACGATTCCATGCGGGCTTTAGAGTTCCTGGCAAAGTTGGAAAATGAGTTCGGAGTCATCATTGACCCGGACCTCCTTCAAAAAATGCAGACCGTAGAAAAATCGGCGGAAGTCATAGGGGAACTCCTTCATGCCGGATAGCGCCCCATCCGTCGAAATCTGGGCCTTGGATTATCTAAAGCAACGATATCCCATCCTGATGGTCGACCGTGTCTTATCCCATGAAATCAGCAAGAAGATACGCGCCTTGAAGAGCATTACGGTGAACGACATCCATTTTAAGGGTCATTTTCCAGGGGCGCCGGTATTTCCTGGCGTTCTGACCATTGAATCCTTTGCCCAAACGGCGGCGATCCTTATCCGAATGGAGGATGGCGAAACACCCGGCGTTTACGATGTCATCGGCTCTGTACTCGAGTTTAAATTCTTTAGGCCTTTGGTGCCGGGCGACCGGCTGGAAATACAGATGGAGATTACCACGGCCATCGGTACGAACCGGATTATTGCGGGAAAAGGTTTTGTCGGCGAAGAGATAGTCGCTTCCGGAAAATTCACTTTTGGAAAGTTCAAAAAAACATGAAAAGTGTGGTTATTACCGGCGGATCGTCTGGAATCGGCAAAAGCATGGTGGAAACCTTCGCAAAAGCTGGTTGGAAAACTCATTTCACCTTTCATGCGAATGAGGCCGCAGCCCGTGATTTGGAGCGACGATTCACCGGAAGGGCGAAGGCCCATCAGTTGGATGTCGCTAAGCGTGAAAATTGCGACGAGTTCTGCAAAATAGTGCTGAAGGAGGAAGGGGGCATCGACGTCCTTGTTAACAATGCTGGAATCACAAAGGATAAGCCTCTTTATTCCATGAAAGACGAAGACTGGCTGGAAGTTTTGCAAACAAACCTTTTCGGAGTTTTTTACCTGACGCGGCGGTTCGCCTTTGACATGATGAAGAAGAAAAAAGGAAGGATTATCAACATCTCCTCCGTTTCAGGGATCCAAGGGATTCCGGGCCAGACCAATTACTCTGCCTCTAAGGCGGGCATTATCGGTTTCACCAAGGCCTTGGCTAAGGAAACGGGGCCCACGGGGGTGACGGCGAACGTAGTGGCGCCTGGTGGCGTAGCCACGCCCATGATTGAAAAAATGTCGTCCGAAGCCAGGGAAGCCCTTTTGAAGTCGGTTCCCTTACGACGATTTTGCGAGCCTGAGGAAGTGTCACGGGTCGTGTACTTCCTGGCGGAAGAGGCCCCGGATTACCTGAACGGTAGCGTGATTGTCCTGGATGGGGGCATGGGATCATGACCAGAACTTGCCTTGGGGACCGTTTGGCTTTGGGGCTAGGGGATGAGGAAGTCCATCTCCACATTTTGAAGGTTCCTGAAGGCAAGGAAGGTGAAATTTCTAGGTACTTCATCCAAAGTCTTGCTTCTTTCTACCTCAAAAGGGATCCGTCAACCCTGGAATTCCATTGCGGCGAAAAAGGGAAGCCTTTTTTGGCTAAAACAGACTTGCGGTTCAACCTTTCCCACACGGGAGGTCTTATCGCCTGCTCCTTTGCGAAACGGGAGGTCGGTATAGACGTTGAAAAAACAGATACTAGCCCTTGCGGCAGGGACCGGTATCGGCTATTGGCGCAACGGTTTTTTTCCCGGAAGGAGCGACAATACCTTCAAAGCCGACGATCCGAAAATTGGCCGCTTGAATTTCTTAGAATCTTCACTCGTAAAGAAGCTTACATTAAGGCCTGTGGGAAAGGATTGAGCCTACCCTTCACCCAATTTACTGTTCCCTTGTCGGTGGAGGAAGTTTCCCGGTTGCATCCATGGGAATTTGCCGGGTCTTCGGAATGCCTGGCCGGTTATTGCTTGTCGCTTGTCGTTGAGAACTCAGAAGGGAAAAAGCTTCATTATCGACATCAATTTTATGAGTGGGATGGGATGGCGTCGGATGGGTTTTCGACTTCCGAGGGCTGCTCCGAAGGATATTTTCTCCGAGTGTCTTGACCTATGAGCCACCCAAGGACGAAGAAAGAACCCGAAAAACGCCGATACTCTCAGTGGAAATAAAGGATTTTTGATGTCCATCAGTACGGGTCGAGATACCTTCATCGTATGCCGCAACAGCCAGGGAACCGAATTCCGCGCAACCTTATTGCGGCTTACCCGTTACACCGTTGTTTTCGAAGTTTATAACCCCTACAGCATCCTTCAATTGTCCGAGGTCTTAACCGACTTTCGGATGATTATGAACGACCGCATGGTTTACTCGGGCCGAGCGGTGGTCAGCAGCCTGGTGAATACCGGGATCCTCCTTGTTTGCGAGTGCACCCTAGAGGAGAGTTGGCTTGACGTCGACATGTTCACCTCCATCCACCAAAAAGACAAACTACAAAACGAATTCACGGACTTTTTGAAAGAATGGGAAAAAATGCATCACATCGTCCCGGACTTCAAGGTCGTGGTTGCGGATATGCAGACCTTTTTGATGGATATGCGGCGTTGGCTGGAGCAGGTTGAATTGAGCATCCGTTCCGAACCCGCTGGAGACCGGGTTCAAGCGGAACGGGAAGCCATTATGGAACTGAAGAGCCCCATTACCCCGGCGGTGGGCTCATTGTTCGAACGGTTCGAAGAAACCGCCGCCAAGATACCGCAGGACCTCCAATCTCTCCACCAATCCTATAGTAAGCGACAACTTCATCCGATCATCCTATGTTCCCCTTTTGTTTATAGGAGCTTTCAAAAACCACTGGGCTATGCGGGTGACTATGAAATGGTCAATATGATGCTGGGTGATCCATTACAGGGGAGTTCCCTGTTCGCCAAAATCGTCAATTTCTGGTTCGTGAACGCGCCCCCTTGTGAAGCCCACCGCAACCGTATCAAGCATTTGGTCAAAAGGCTGAGGGAAGAAACCGAAAGGATCGCACGTGGGAAACGGAACGCGCGAATACTGGACATGGCCTGTGGACCGGCCAGGGAAGTACAGGAATTCCTGGCGCACGACGAAGCCTGCCAGAAGGCAGAATTTGAGCTGTTGGATTTCAATGATGAAACCCTAGAATTCACTGGAAAAACGCTGGGTGAACTTAAACGTCGACACCACCGGGTGACCCCAATCCAAATGGTTAAGAAATCGGTGAACCATATTTTAAAAGAAACGTTTAAACCTGTCGTCGGTCCGCCCCAAAAGACTTATGATTTCATCTATTGTGCCGGCTTGTTCGACTACCTTGAAGACCGAATTTGCAGGAAGTTGATGGACTATTTTTATGGCCTACTGGCTCCCGGAGGCCTTTTGCTGGCGACGAATGTAACGCCCCTCAATCCCTTTAAAAAAGTCATGGAAAGCTTCATGGAATGGCATTTGATTTACCGCGACGCCCGGCAGATGGAGATTATTCGGCCTGAGATGGCGCCGGAAGGATCTTGGACGATTCAAGCGGATGTCACGGATATCAATGTTTTTCTGGAAGTAAGGAAACCGATGGGGGCCTCCACCGAAAAGCAAAACCCGCCAGGATAAACATGACCAAGGTAAATTCATATGACGCCATTATCGTGGGTTCGGGCATTGGCGGGTTAGCCGCGGCGGCGGTTTTGGCCCGGGTGAAAAAATACAGGGTTCTCGTTTTGGAACAACATTTTAAGTTGGGTGGGTTCACCCACACCTTTCAGCGACCGGGGGGATACCATTGGGACGTGGGACTTCACTACGTTGGAGAAATGGAACCGGGGAGTCCGCTTCGGAAAGCCATGGATTTCATCACGGGAGGGCAGGTTGATTGGATCAAAATGAAAGACCCCTTTGAAACCTTCCTTTATCCTGGTCTGAGGTTTGAGGTTCCTTCCGACCGCGAACTATACTTAAAAAAACTGTCCGCGCTTTTTCCGATGGAATCCAGCGGCCTTCGGGATTACTTCAACGATTTAGACAAGGCCGATGCTACTCTTAAGAGTCTTTCAAACGGTGCCGATCATACTCAGGATGAGCTAATCCTTCAGTCACTTCGATTCTATTTGGAGTCCCATTTTAAGGATGAGCGCCTCCGGGGACTGTTGGCTTCCCAGTGGGGGAATTATGGTCTGCCTCCCCGGTCAGCGAGTTTCGGAATCCACGCCACGATCATCCGGCATTATTTGAAAGGCGGATATTATCCTATCGGTTCCGCTGCAAGGCTGGCCTCCTCAGTGTCAACGCTCATCCAGGGTGCCCGCGGTGATTTGAGGGTGCGGAACCGGGTTGTTCGAGTTATGGTTGAAAACGACAAGGCTATGGGTGTGGAAGTTGAAAATTCCCGGGGACGAGAACTTATTCTGGCGCCGGAGATTTATTCCAATGCCGGAGCGGTGGCAACCTATGGAAAGCTCGTTGCTGATCAGCACGTGGGATGGAAGGAAAAAGAAGAATTGGAATCCACCTCCACCTATGGAGTCGTTACCCTTTATTTGGGTTTAAAGTCCCGCTGCGAACATCTGGGAATTCACGGCCAAAATTTTTGGATTTACGACAGCTTTGACCACGATTCTATTTGGGAGAGGCGAAATGCCCTGGTTGAAGGAAGCCCTTCATCTTGCTATCTCTCCTTTCCGGGAATCAAGGACCCATCCGCGTTGAAACCCACAGCTGAAATCATTGCTCCGCTCGATTACGATGTTTTCCGTTCCTGGGTGGGGAAGTTGTGGCGAAATCGAGGGTCCGAATATGAAGCGATGAAAAATCGGATTACTGAGGCTCTTTTAGATTTTGTGGAAAGTCGTCTTCCGGGTTTTCGGGCCGAAGTAGCCTATGCCGAGCTCTCCACGCCCCTCACGGTCGAAAGTTTTACGGGCCACCGAGAAGGGGGTATATATGGTTTTCCCGGCATTGCACGAAGGTACGGTCTCAAAAGTTTGAGGCCCAGAACGCCTTTAAAGGGCCTTGTGCTGGTGGGAGCGGATGCGGGAAGTCTTGGAATTGCAGGGTCGATGATGTCCGGCATCATGGGCGTGGCTACTCAGCATGGAATGGGAATTTTATTCAAAGTCTTAACAGTTAACCCATTTGTCCTTTCGGATAAACTAGAAAAGGTTTAATGCATGAGTCGGTATTCCGGGAAGATTAAGGATTTGATGAAAAAGCCTCTTGCTGAAAATCCAGAGATTGAAAGAGCATTCAAGGATTACAGCCAGGCCGAATGGGCCAGGTTGTTCAGAATCATATGCTGGATAGGGATTGTCGCTATGCCAGCCGGCTTTTCCCTAGATGTTAATGTCTATCCACAGTATGTCCCGTATTTCCTACGGCTCAGGTTGTTGTCGTCCGTCGTTATCGCCCTTTTCATGGTTTTTTTTTACAGTCGTCCCGGCCTTAAGTTTCGGCATACTTTGTTTTTAGCCATGCCTTTGGTTCCTCAAGCCGCCATCGCCTGGATGATCTATGCCACAGAAGGATCGATTTCCCCGTACTATGCTGGGCTTTGCGTTGTTCTCGTGGCTTTCTGCCTTGTCCTGCCCTGGACCTTCCAGGAAGTGGCTAGTTTTTCCTTGGCTACCCTCGGAATGTACCTGGCGGCTTGTGTTGCCCATGGTGGAGTTTCTTTGAACGGAATTTTTTTCAGTAATTTTTATTTCCTTTCCATGACCGCACTTTTTGCAACGATTGGGAGTTATTTCACCAGCCGTCTGCGGGTTCGGGAATTCGTCACCAGGTTTGAATTGGACAGGAACAAAAAGACGCTGGAGCAAACCAACCAAAAACTGGTCGAACTGGATCGAATGAAAACCCAATTTTTCGCCAACATCAGCCACGAATTGCGGACGCCCCTGACACTATTAATCGCGCCCCTGGAGGAACTCCTGCGCCAAAATTCCTTGGACGCGTCCGGACGGGAAACTCTTAAATTAATGCAGGGAAACGCCATGCGGTTGTTGAAACTTATCAACGACCTCCTTGACATGGCCAAACTGGATTCGGGCCGGATGGGAGTTAAAAAAGAACCACTGGCTGTGGAGGAGTTCATCAAAGGCCTCATCCAATCGGTACAAGGCGCGGCCAAGGACAAAAGAGTACGGCTTTCACTCAGTGTTTCCAGGGAAATTGGGACGATCTTTGCTGATGGAGACAAGCTGGAAAAGATCATCCTAAACCTTCTTTTTAATTCGGTGAAGTTCACTCCTGCCGGAGGCTCGGTGGAATTATTGGCGGCCTTACAGGAAGGCGCGCTTGTCCTCCGCGTGAAAGACACGGGCATGGGAATCTCGGAAAAAGACTTGCCGCATATTTTTGACCGATTCTGGCAGGCGGATGCCTCCGCCCAGCGGAAATACCAGGGAACGGGAATCGGCTTGTCGCTGGTCAAGGAAATGGTGGAGGTTCAAGGCGGCACGGTGGGGGTCGAGAGCCAGTTGGGAAAGGGCACTACGATAACAGTTCAAATCCCGGCCGAGAAAGTTTCCGAAACAGCGCCGTCGGAAGTAGGAGACATTAATGCCGAACCCAAGGCAGCAGGTCTTACGGAATCGGTGGAATGGCTGCAAAAGCTTTACCGGCGGGCCGAGCTTTTCCCTGCCATCACTCCCGTAGCAGCGACTTTGAAATCGGATGATTATGGAAAGGCGAAACGGCCACGGGTGCTGGTGGCTGACGATGAACCGGATATGCTGCGTTTCCTCAAGTCCCAACTCGAGAAACATTACGAAATCATCGAGGCAGTGGACGGTAACCAAGCAATGGAAAAAGCCAGGCAATTCCTACCCGACCTGATCCTCTTGGACATGATGATGCCCGAAAAAGACGGGATTGAAGCCTGCAAAGAACTGCGGGGACTGGTTTCCACCCAAGCCATCCCGGTTGTTCTGTTGACGGCCCGGGCGGATGATGAAACCAAAATGGCCGCCTTGAGCGCCGGTGCGAGTGACTTCCTGACAAAGCCTTTTTCCACTTCTGAATTGCATATCCGGGTGAAAAATCTTATTGAATCCCACCAATTGCAGATGGATTTGGCTCGTCAAAAAATTGCACTGGAATCGACACTTGAGCAGCTGAAGGAAACGGAGGCCCAACTCGTACAAAATGAAAAGATGGCTTCCCTTGGGCGTCTGAGTGCCGGTATTATCCACGAGATTAATAATCCCCTGAATTATGCGAATTCTGCCCTGCATCTTCTTAGGAAGCGCGGAGAACTCATGCCTGAAACGGAAAGGGATAAATTCGTCGAAATCGTCTCGGACATCACGGATGGAGTGGGCCGGGTCCAACGAATCGTTTCCGATTTGAGGACCTTTAGCCACCCTCATTCAGGGGGAAAAGATTGGTTCCCGTTAAAGGATGTGGTCGCGACCTCCCTTCAATTCCTGAGCCATGAGCTCAAAGAAAGGGTTGAAGTGACTGTCCAAGTTCCAGAGGAACAACTCGTGATGGCCGACCGGAACAAGCTCGTACAAGTTTTCGTGAACCTTCTCCAAAATTCGACGGATGCCCTTAAGGCAAAAGACTGGAATGGGGACAAGCCGACGATCACCATCAAAAGTCGCGCCGGTGCTGGAAGGGTGTGGGTTGCGGTCCGGGACAACGGCATGGGCATCTCTCCGGAGGATATGGGAAAAATATTTGACCCATTTTTCACCACGAAGGATGTGGGGGAAGGTATGGGGCTGGGTCTCAGCATTTGCTACAAGATAGTCCATGAGCTGGGTGGGGAAATCACCGTTAAAAGCGAGAAAGGTCAATTCACTGAATTCGTTTTGGAGCTTCCCTCCAAAACCTGAAGTGAAGAAGGAGAGAGATATGGACTCTTTTTATGACTACAAAAAGTATTTCATTCTTTACGTGGATGACGAGGAAAAATCCCTTAAATACTTCCGGGAGACTTTTTCGGAAAAATTTTCCATCCTAACCGCTTCGAACGCCGAGGAAGGTTTCAGGATTCTAAAAGACCACCAGGACCAAACGGCCATTTTGATCACCGACCAGCGAATGCCGGGTGAAAAGGGCATCCAGCTTCTGGAAAAAACCAGACAATTGAATCCCCGAATCCTCCGTATCCTGGTGACTGCTTATTCGGACCTAGAGACGGCCATTGAATCGGTCAACACAGGTGCCATTTACAAATATATCACCAAACCCTGGGACGTTCCCCAGTTGGAAGTCACTTTGAAAAGGGGCGTGGAATTTTTTATCGTCCAATCCGAGAGGGACAACCTGCTCCGGGAGAAAATGTCGGTTTTGTACAACGTGATGCTGACGGACCGCATCCTCAGCCTGGGCATCCTGGCGGCCGGGTTAAGCCACCATATCCGGAACGCCATGGTGGCGATTAAAACCTTTCTTGACCTGGCGCCAAAGAAAATGGAGGAAGAAAACCTTGATTTGGCCCAGCTTCGAAACCCTGATTTCTGGAAGGATTATTACCAAAAGGTCCAAGGTCAAATGGACAAAGTAGTAAACCTACTGGGAGACCTTTGGGAATCCTCGGAAAACAAAGATGTGGACTTATCCGAAAAAATTCAGATAAACAAGGTGCTCGGGGAAGCGATCGCCCAGGTGCGTCCTGAATTGGATAAAAAGGCCATTACGATTGAAAACCTTGTTCCTGTCTCCCTCCCTGAAATGAAAGTTGACAAGAAGAAATTCCAGCGCCTTTTTGAGCTGTTGTTAAGGGACGAGGCAGCCACCCTCCCCGATAAGGGAAAGCTGAAATTTACAGCACAGGCCATCGGGTCCAAAGGCGGCCCTCTCGAAATCCAGGTTGAGTTGGAAGACAACGGGCCGGGGTTGCCGCAGGATGCCTTAAGGGCCTTATTCGACCCCTTTTTCACTCGTAGCGGGAGTCCGCAGGAATTCGGGATATACTTGATGACCTGCTTTTTCATCGTCTATCACCACGGTGGGAGAATTTCCGCCAAAAGCCTAGGAGGGCGGGGAAACGTCTTTACGCTCACTTTTCCTTTGGAATCACAAGCCAAAAGGACTTTGGCCGAGGAGAGGGATTTAATGAGCAAGGTATTGATTAATGAATCCTTGTGGGAAAAATTATTGGCGGGTAACTGATCGTTTTTTGGAAAAACGATTTCGACCGAAGAACCAAGGAAGGTAGTTGAAGATCATTTTCCAGAAATAACATTTTTTCGACGACTGGTTTAGGACAAATTTGAGCCAAATTGAATTTCTTCAAAAACTTTTCCAAATATTACCTATCGACGGCGAGTTAGATCCCGATTTTTCCCAACTCGAAAAAGTTCTTCAACATCGTTTGGGCGTTCAAAAGGTTGCTTTCGCTTACCGGTGTGAGGATGGATTACGTAGTCATAACCAAAGCGGGATTTTTACACCCGCCCTTCAAAAAAAAATCCAGGGTCATTTTAATCGATCGCCGAGGCCGTGGAAATGTCCTGCGGGGGAGGGATTTCCATGGCTTGGTTTTTGGCCGGTTCTTGTGCAAGGGGATTGGGTCGGCTGTTACGCCTTGGGAAAGAAAACTGGAGAAAAAAAACTAAATCCCGAAGAAGAGAAATTAATGGAA
>Ga0335085_10002604_pt1 | contig 33319 bp, 29 predicted proteins | sample Lox_Sample_45_FD_206712 | JGI IMG/M metagenome (GOLD analysis project Ga0335085, IMG submission 206712) | Soil microbial communities from Loxahatchee National Wildlife Refuge, Florida, United States - Lox_Sample_4.5 | ecosystem: Environmental > Terrestrial > Soil > Wetlands | place: USA... | reverse complement strand
TTTGCTGAACGCGCCGAGCGGGATCACCGGGATCAGTGTCACACCCAACAAGCCGTCGCGGACGATTGTGGCGGAGTATTCGGGCATGCCGGCGAGCGGCGCCGTGCTTGATCTCTGCGGAACGGTGAATAATCAGACTAGCGCCGTCACGAGTTGGTTTTCGACTGCCACCACAACGACTGCGAGCGATTTGGTCTTTGGCATAGCAGACACAAAATCCACTGGAAACGGCGGCTACCAGGCGACCGGGCTGTGGACGGGACGCCTTGTGCAACATGACACCGTGGACGCCGATGACAGTTTCGTCGAAGACCAGATCAACGTGGCTTCGGGTGTCTATACAGCGACGGGAACGACGACCATATCGGTGGACGAATCCTCTGTGGTGGTGGCCTTCAAAGCCAATCTGGGACCCGTGTCGCCTAAAATTACGAGCGCGAACAGCGCAACGTTCGCGGTAGGTTCCGTTGGAACCTTTGCCGTGACCGCGACGGGAACGACGCCGATTATATTCACAGAGACGGGAGCACTGCCGTCGCCGGTGGTACTGTCTTCCACTGGGGTACTGAGCGGGACGCCTGCGACAGGAACGGCAGGCACCTATCCCATCACGATTACTGCGGCGAATGGCACGCTCCCGAACGCGACACAAAACTTCACTCTGACGGTCGGCCAGGCTCCCGCGATCACCAGCGCGAACAGCACGACGTTCACAGTGGGCGCCGCCGGAACGTTTGCGATAACAGCGACCGGCACCCCAGCCCCGACGTTCACGGAGACGGGCGCCCTTCCCTCCGGCGTTACGCTGGCGACCACTGGAGTTCTATCCGGAACTCCGGCGGCGGGCACGGGCGGAACCTATACGTTCACGGTCACCGCGCAGAACGGTGCCACGCCGAACGCGACGCAAAGCTTCACGCTGACGGTCAACCAGGCAGCCGCCATCACGAGCGCCGCGAGCACGACATTTACAATCGGAACGGCAGGGACGTTCACGGTGACGGCAACGGGCTTCCCGGTACCGACGATCATCGAGAGCGGCACACTGCCGTCTCTTGTGGCGTTCAACAACGGAGTGCTCAGCGGAACGCCCGCGGCAGGGACGGCGGGCGGTTATCCCATCTCCTTCACGGCAAGCAACGGCGTCGGCGCACCTGTAACGCAGAACTTCACGCTCAATGTGAACTCCGTGCCGGTGGCTGGCCCGATTGCATTCGTGCGGGCGGCCGGAAATACTGGAGAATCGGTCAAATACACGGTAAGCATCACGCCTACTGCCGGGGATTTCCTCGGTGTCTTTGTCTTTCAGATTGAAGCCGCAGCCACTCCCGCGGCCATGACCGACAACCTAGGAACCGTCTACACCAAAGATTGCGACCTCACCTACAACCAGGGTTCCGGGGTGCGGCGGCTCACCGTCTATCATTTGCTGAACGCGCCGAGCGGGATCACCGGGATCAGTGTCACACCCAACAAGCCGTCGCGGACGATTGTGGCGGAGTATTCGGGCATGCCGGCGAGCGGTGCCGTGCTTGATCTCTGCGGAACGGTGAATAATCAGACTAGCGCCGTCACCAGTTGGACTTCCACCGCCACCACGACAACCGCGACCGATGTGGTTTTTGGCATAGCGGATACGAAGTCCAGCGGAAACGCCGGCTATAACGCCAGCGGATTGTGGACGGGTCGCCTCGCCGAGCACGACACCGTCGACGCAGACGACAGCTATCTGGAGGACCAGGTCGCCGTGCCGGCGGGAGTGTATACAGCTACTGGAACCAGCACCGTATCGGTCGATGAATCGTCCGTTGTAGTGGCGTTCCGAACGATCGCGGCGCCGCCCAGCCTGACATCGGTGGCTGTGAGTCCGACCTCCGTTGTGGGCGGAAGTCCGTCGACCGGGACCGTCACGCTGAACGCCGCGGCGGCCACTGGCGGGACCACTGTCACGCTGACCGACAACAACGCGGCGGCCTCCGAGGCCACCAGCTTGACCGTGCCCGCGGGCGCCACGACGGCCACATTCCCCATCGCGACAACCCCAGTTGGGGCTTCGGTCTCTGTCACGGTGTCTGGGACGCTTGGCACAGTCACCAAGACAGCAACCCTAACGGTTAATCCCCCGGCGCTTTCTACGGTGTCGGTAAGTCCCACCAGCGTCAAAGGCGGGACATCATCAACCGGAACAGTCACGCTAACCGGCGCGGCGCCCGCAGCCGGAACCGTTGTCACGCTGACTGACAACAACGCGGCGGCCTCCGAGCCGGCTAGCGTAACCGTGCCCGCGGGAGCGACAACCGCGACCTTCACCATCACCACGACGACCGTGACCAGTTCCCGGAGTGTCCGAATCTCTGGGAGCCTGAACGGCACAACGAAAAACGCCACATTGACTGTCACGCCGTAGCTCGCCGCATGGTGCGAGAGCAATGGCGGCGATTCCAGTCGACGTGCGTTGACACAGGCCACGCGGACGGGCAAGGTGGATCAGCGGTGCCGATTTGCCTTGCTGTCTCCGGGCGGTTCAAGAGCCGGCGAGGGAAAGGGAAACAATGGAGAGGCTGAAGGGAGGAATCACTCGCCGCGAATTTGTCGGCGCAAGTTCGATCGCCATCTCCAGCCTTTTTTTCGGATCATCAGAAAGTGTAAATGCGCAGCAGAAGAACCCACAGTGCATCGACGTGCACGCGCATCTCTGGCCGGACGAGTATCTGAAGGTGTTCGCGAACTATGGCGGCAAGAAGATGAGCCTTCGGCGCGAGTTGTCTTCCGGCGTGACGGAGCCGGAAATCGAAAAGCGCCTGGCTCTGATGGATGCGGCGGGAGTCGATCTCCAGGTGTTGTCCGTTGCTCCCTACGTACCGCACTTCGAGGATCGAGCGCACGCTAAAATCGCTGCCCGGAAAATCAACGACCTACAAGCGGAGGTCGTGCGGCGCTGGCCGAAACGATTTGCGGCGTTTGCGGCGCTGCCCTTGCCCCATGTGGATGAGTCGCTCGAGGAAATCGATCGGGCCATTGGCCAGCTCGGCATGTTTGGCGCCGTGCTGACCACCGACATTCTGGGACGGTCCGTCGCCGATCCAGGATTTTCGCCCGTCTATGAAGAACTCCATCGCAGGAAAAGCGTGGCCTTCCTTCATCCGAGCGGCAGCGGAATCCTTTCCCCGTTGATTTCCGATTACAAGATTACCTCGATGGTCGGAGCGCCCACGGAAGTAACGGTCGCCATCGTCCACCTGATGATGCAGGGCATACCCGGCCACTTTTCCAACCTGAAGATCATCGCAGCCCACTTGGGCGGCGCGCTGCCGATCTTGATCGAGAGGCTGGACAACACATTTCCCTCGGAATATCCGCCGATGCCTGAAAAGCCAAGCCTCGCGGCGCGCCGCCTGTGGTATGACACGGCGAGCTACGCGGACGAAACGGCTTTGCGGGCGGCAGTGGAAGCGTTCGGCTCCGACCGACTTGTGCTCGGCGGGGATTTTCCATACGCGGACGGAACTTCCTACGAACGCAATATCACCTATATAGAGGATGCAGGCTGGAAAGACGCCACGGCCGCCGGAATCCTACGACAAAACGCATCCGGGCTCTTTGGTCTTGCCTAGTCCAACCGGCGAAAGGCGTTCCGTTTGTCGGTCCACATCGTTGCGAAACTGGCGTCCAATCGGCTCCTCGCCTGCGTGATCAAGGTAGAAACGCACCGCGAGGCCTAGCCAAAACGTGCGCCATCATCCTGCAATTCTGCCCTCTGACCTAGACCCGCAGTGTGGCTCTTGTAGAGAGAGACGGCATTATGCTATGTTGCGCGGTTTATAAATGCGGTTTGCAACCGAACGGGATCCACCCCTTAGGCACTTTCGGCAATGCATCCGTAGCAACTGCGCCTCCGTTCAGGCTGGCCGTTGGCCGCCTCCCGGCTATGGACTAAGGCAAAGGGACTCCGCTTCAGAACGGCCTGAGCACACACCCGATGGACACATAAAACATGGATCCATCCTCTCCCGCCCCGAATCCGGTCGACCGCCTGTTGCCATGGCGCGCGCTATTTTCCTACGGCTGGCAGCACGTACTCGTTATGTACGCCGGGACGGTCACGGTTCCCTTGATCTTCGGCACGGCAATGAGTCTTTCCTCCCGGCAGCTTGTGGCTCTGATCAATGCCGATCTCTTCACGTGCGGATTGGCGACACTGCTGCAGTCGGTCGGCATTTGGCGGTTCGGCGCGCGACTGCCACTCGTCCAAGGGTGCTCCTTTATTTGTCTGCCAGCGATGATTCTTATTGGGAAGCAATCGGGCCTAGCGACCGTCTATGGGGCGGTCATTGGCTGCGGATTTTTGACCATCCTGATCGCTCCAATTTTCAGCCGACTCTTGCGCTTTTTTCCTCCCGCTGTCATCGGCTCAGTCATCGTCTCCATTGGACTTTCGCTCATGCCCACCGCGGCGATGTGGCTTGCCGGAGGCAATCCTCAGGCCACTGATTTCGGCAGCAGGATCAATCTCGGGCTGGGTCTTGGAACGATCGTAATAATTCTCGCGCTCTATGGTTTCGGTAGCGGCTTCATCTCCAACTTGAGCGCGCTGTTGGGCATGTTGGCCGGCACGGGAGTCGCGATTCTGCTCGGCCGCGCCCATTTTGAACAGGTTGGCGCCTCGAACTGGATCGCCGTCACGAAGCCGTTCATGTTCGGCGCCCCCAAGTTTTCTCTCGTGCCTATTTTGGTTATGGAGATGGCCATGCTCGCCGTGATGACCGAAACGACTGGCAATTGCCTGGCTATCGGGCGGATGGTCGATCGGCCTGTAACTCCGCGCACCCTGGCCGATGCCTTCCGGGCCGACGGTCTGGCCACGATGCTGGGCGGGATGTTCAACAGCTTTCCCTACAATGCGTATACGCAAAACACTGGGCTCATCGCGCTTTCAGGCGTGAAGAGCCGGTACGTACTTGCGACGGCGGGCATCATCATGTTCCTCATGGGTTTGTTTCCCAAGCTCGGCGCGATCATCGCGGGGGTGCCAAAGCCGGTTCTGGGAGGGGTGGGCCTGGTGATCTTCGGCATGACCATTGTGGCCGGAATCCAGGAACTGAGCCGCGCTCAATACGAGGGGACGGCCAACGGTCTTTTGGTCGCGGTCTCGATCGGAATGGGGATCCTGCCTACGGTACTGCCGAACCTCTTCGATCACTTTCCCGTTGTCGTGCGGCTCCTGCTCGGGAGCAGCGCCGTCCTTTGCGGCTTTACGGCGGTTACGCTGAGCATCTTCTTCAACCGCGTCGCCAAGCCGCTGGCGTCAACTGCCGCCGACGATCCCGCACCCTTGGACGGTGTCTCATCATGAGCGCTTCCACCGCCCCGACCGAAACCGATTTGCGGCATTTGCGCCGCTGCATCGACCTGGCAAGCCAAGCCCGCGCTGCCGGCCAGCTTCCCTTCGCCGCCCTCGTCGTGGACGAAAATGGGCAAGTCCTGGTAGAAGCGCAAAACCAGTCGCGACCGCCTGAAGGCGACCCGACGCAGCATGCCGAATTGCTTGCCGTCAGCCGGGCGGCAAAACTGCTTCCGCCCGAGCGATTGGCCGGAGCGACTCTCTACACCAGCACGGAGCCCTGTTGCATGTGCGCGGGCGCGATCTACTGGGCCAACATCGGCCGTGTCGTCTACGGTCTTTCCGAGCATGGACTGCTCAAGCTGACTGGCGCCAATAAGGAAAACCCCACTCTTTCGCTGCCCTGCCGCGAAGTGTTTGCCCGCGGCCAACGGCGCGTCGAAATCATTGGCCCCCTTTTGGAAGAGGAGGCCGCCAAACCACAGGAGGGGTTCTGGCATTGATGCTTCGGCCGCCGACTTTCTCCAGGATATTAAGTGAACTTCAAATCGCCGGTTCGATCCAAATTAAAGTAGCGTCTTTCGCCGGATGGGTTCGTCCCTTCACACCGTGTCCAGTTTTCGTGCAGCATCCAGTCTGTAGCTCGCCCCGTCGATCGTAGTCCCGGACAGCTGGTGCAGCACGCTGGTCAGGCGCGACAGGATGTCGCAGGAGTAGTTCGTCGCGGCCAGAGGCCGAGCCACTTGTCCGATTGCCGGTCGCTGACGATGGCCCGCTGGAAATGCGGCAAACGCGGAAAGCGAGTTTTGGAATCTACGAATTCCCACGAGACGATCAGGCGTGCCGGCCACTCTTTCGAGAACGCCGGGCCAGCGGGGCTTTGCGCTTGCGGCGGAATTGCGCCGGCGGATCACCAAACTCCCTCTTGAACGCCCGGTTGAAGGCCGCTTCCGAGCCGTAGCCCACCGCTGCGGCAACTTCCGCGACACTGTCTTCAGTGGACTGAAGTATCTCCGCCCCCAGTCTCAGCCGCCATTTGGTCAAGTACGCCATGGGGGACTCTTTTAGAAAATGGCTGAATCGCTCCGCAAGCCGTGTGCGGGACAGACCGATGCGCTTTGCCAGATTCGCGACGGTCCATGGAAGCGAGGGCTCCTTGTGCAGAAGAGAGAGGGCTTGGCCGATGATGGGGTCACGTGCGCCTGCAAGCCAGCCGATCTGGCCGGGAGGCAACGCGTTGATGTACCGCCGCAAGGTCTCCACGAACAGCAGTTCAGACAATTTGGCGAGCACGAGCCCGCTGCCCGCATTCGATCCGTTCATTTCGCTGACCGAAAATCGGATTGAGTTTTCGAGCCATAGCCCCGACGGTTCGTGAGTGACATGCACTTTTAGGATCTTCGGCAAACCGGCCAGAAAGACCTCACTCAGCCGTGGCTCGCAGGCCATGTATCCGCACACGAATTTGGTGATTTCGCCGCCGCCTCCCAAGCGGGCGAATTTGAGTCCCTGAGTCAGGTTTTTCCCAAATGTTTTCAACGAGTCGATGGGTTTTTCCGGCGAGCCGTTGCCTAACAGGTGGGCGTCGCCGTGGGGAAAAATTACGATGTCGCCGGAAGTCAACTCTTCCCGCCTCCCTTCCGGCAGCCTCGCATAGGCACGCCCTTCGGTCAGGAAGTGATAAATGATCAGGTGTTCTGCAACGGGGGAAAGATAGGGTGCGATAGCGGATGATCGGGACGAGCTGATACACCAGGGAGCGGAAAACTCGCCGTTGAAGAACAGCGCCCCCTGAAACTTAACGGCTCTCAGAACCTCGGAAAGCACATCCATCCGAATTGCACCGCCGAATTGGGCGTTTGTACCAAAAATATGGGACGATCGATCAAGTATTTAGAACTCTGCTTGCCGCATAGTAGACCCGGATCGCGGCGAATTCGGATCCAAAGCGAGTGAATGAAAGGAGACTATCAGAATGAACGCGATTGCGAAAGAGATTCAGACGAGCGAGGCTGGCCCCAAAATCGCCGGCTTCGCGGGCCGTCGTGCCGAATCACTAGCCGATCGTATCGAGAAAGGCGCTGCGGGCTTGGCTGCCTTTGCGGAAGGACTTTCGGAAGCGGAATGGCGTACGCCGGTGCCGGAAAGCGGAAAGGATGGCCGTTCGATCGGCGTCATTGTGCACCATGTTGCGAGCGTCTATCCGATTGAGGTTGATCTCGCGCGGGCAATCGCCAGCGGCAAGGCCGTTACGGATGTCACGTGGGAGGTCGTCGCCCAGTTGAACGCCAAGCATGCCAGCGAGCATTCGCGGGTGACAAAGGCCGCCACGCTCGAACTTTTGCGCCGCAACAGTCTTGAGGCGGCCGCCGCAGTACGCGGGTTCACAGATGAGGAGTTGGACCGAGCGGCACCTTTCTCTCTGAGTTTCGGCGCACCCGTCACGGCGCAGTTCGTCATTGAAGATCACGCACTGCGGCACAGCTGGCACCACCTGGCGCGCATCCGCAAGGCCCTGGGGCGATGAGCGCGGCACGGAAAACGTCCGGGCTGCTGAATCTGACGGCTGCCCTGGCACATCCGGATCAGAAATCACTTTTGCTGCCGACGTGATGCCGGCAGTCAAGAAACAAGAGCGGCAGGACCATCCGAAAGCTATGGACAGGATATGGGAGTGATGATGAATCCAAACAAAGCGTTATGGGAAAAAGGCGACTTTACCGAGATTGCCGCGTTTATGCGTCAATCCGGAGAAGCGGTCGTTCGTTCCATCGGGATAACTCCGCCGCTGCGGGTTTTGGACCTTGGCTGCGGAGATGGCACCACAGCGGTTCCTCTCGCCCGCTTGGGAGCTGAAGTGGTAGGAATCGATATTGCTAAGAACCTTGTCGACGCCGGAAATAAACGGGCTGCCCAGGCGGGTCTCAGCCGGCTGAAATTTCTGGAGGGAGACGCGTGCGACTTGCAAGGAATCAGCGACCATTCGTTTGATTTGACCCTCTCCGTGTTCGGCGCCATGTTTGCACCCAAGCCCTTCGACGTAGCGAGGGAGATGGTTCGGGTCACGAAAGCAGGCGGCCGCATTGTGATGGGCAACTGGATCCCAAACGATCCGACGTTCGTGTCGCAGCTGCTGAAGATAAGTTCCGCATTCACGCCTCCACCTCCGGAAGGCTTCGTCAGTCCAATGACCTGGGGCGTGGATACTCACGTCGTCGAGCGATTCGGCCAGGCTGGAGTCCCCAAGGAAAAGATATCCATGGTCAAGGATACGTACTCCTTTCTATCGCCCGACAAAAGCCCTACATACTTCATCGAATTATTCAGACGATTCTATGGCCCGACCATGAACGCATTCGAGGCGGCTCAAAAGAGCAGAAAAGAGGAGGAGCTACACAACCAACTTTTGGAACTGGCAAAAGCACAGAACAAGAGTACGAACGGCGGCACTTCCATACCCGCCACCTTCTTGCGAGTCACGGTCTGCCTTTGACGGCGATCGAAACGATTTGCGAGCAAATGACCTGTGCCCGGAGTAGCTTCCATGGAATGAGCGAAGGTGGTGGAGAACTCTTGATCCGATGTTCGGTAGTGCCGGTCCATACAGAGGCGCCTGTCTGGAGCACCCATTCTCAAAACGCGAAGCGACCAAAGGGAATCCTATTTCGACAGAAGGCGACAACATCTCCGACAGTGTCAATAATCCAGGCGGATTTCACGCGTACGGACAGATCACAATCCAGTCTGAGGACGCTGCCGCCGCAACGAGCTATGGAGTCACTTCGAATTTAAAATGCAGCGCAGGAATTTTGTTGCCCGGGTGATCATCCGCATAAGTCAGCTGCGGCATCCGATACAGCAGTTGATTTTCCGTCGGCGGTCCTTGATAGATACCTGGGAAAAGATCTATGAGGTGCGTTCCCGGTTCGCCCGCCGCTTTGAACGTAATGATCACGTCGCCCTGAGTATTGAAGCCACAGGCATATCCCATATAGGCGTTATCGTACGTCGCCGCATACAAGTTGTCGTACTCGGTCCAGCCAACACCCTTCAAATGAATCGTTACCGGCGTTCCGGCAGGTCCGGAGAGCGGTTCCATGCTCACGATGGTTGTCTCGATGGCATAGTAAGCGCGCCCCAGTGGCTTTTCGTGATCGCGGAGTTCGAGGCCATGCTCCCCACCTAGATCCTCCGGAATCGTCAGAGGCAATTCGATTGTCCCATCGTTGTCCACTTTGACTTTCGCGATCAGCTTTTCCTCTGGCTCAAATCCGTTGCCACTGACACGGCTGCCGACGTACGTCTGCCAAAAAAGATCCAATGTCGATTTCGCCGGGAAGCCGTCGCCACGCAGCATGATGTGCGTGCCAACAGGCCCTTGCGTCGGATTGAGGCTCAGTTTTCCATTTGCAACCTGGATCTCAGGCTCCGGTAAACGGTATGGCTGATATTCGTCCGCATATGCGTCGGGCGTTGGGGATCGGCCCGATGTCGTGCGGAACGTAAAATCGGGGCGCGGCAGGTAAGCGTTCGGCGCCTGTTGGAAATTGAGATAGCTTTGCCCTTGCCACCCTGTGTAGATCTTTACGAAGTGATCGCCGACGGGACCCGCAGCGCGAAAGCGTGCCACGGCTGAGCCGCGTGTACCGGCAGCCGTGACGAATCCGACTCCCCGATTATCCCAATCGACGACCCAGGTGTTCTCCATCGTTCGCCAGCCGAGTCCTTTGACGTGCAATTCGATCGGCGTTCCGATGGGACCGGACAGCGTGGTCAATTCGAAGCTTTGAGTGACTTCCACTCCATTTTGTGCGACGACTTTTCCATCGATCGTCGCGATGATGTCGTGAACCCCGCCATAATCTTCGGGAATCGCAAAAGTCGCGTCCAAGCGTCCAGTGGCGTCCACGAGAAACTTTCCGAGGGATTGGGTTGTCGCGGAATATTTCCTTCCGCGAAAATAGTAATAGTCCTGGATCACCCAGCCGCCGCTCACCGTGCCCCATTTGAGGTCAACCGTCTTGCCGGCCGGCAGACCTCCAACGGTAGCTCGAACCTTTGCGCCTACTACGGGCCTGTCGTACGTCAACTCCAGCTTTTGCACGGAAGCGGTATCCGGCGTGGGTGCTTGCGAAAGGCTTCCCGGCGGTGTGGCAGGGAAGGCGGGGCACAAACAGAAATAGAGAGCAAGAATTGGGAGCGCGGCAGCCCCGAAGCGCGGTGAACTGCTCAGCAGAAACTTCTGTCTCATGGAACGATCGTTAGAAAGGACTCTTCGCCCCCTTGCGGCATCCAGTCGGCCGTCCGGCCATATTTGTCGCTAGCCGTGGCAGAATAATGAACGGTGCCGGTCGGAGCATCATCCGGTACCTTCCATTTCACGGTCCACATGCCGGCATGAACCGGCATGGTGTTTCCCCTGTCGTTCTTCTGCGGTATTCCGCGAAACAGCGCAGGGAGGTCATAAGTCTTGCCGCCGAAACTAAGATGCACCATGATCTTGGCCGACTCTTCGGGCTTATTGGTTCCTCCGTCCACAGCATACAGGCGGAACCCAACATTCTCGCCCTTCTTGAATCGATTCTTCACGGTGCAGGCTTCGTGCTCCGGCGCGGGCGCGAACCAGGCCAAGTCCGCGAACAAAACCAGCTTCCCCGCCGGTGCGGTTGATTGTGCGGTTGCGGGCGATGTCGCAAGTAGGCCCATGAAAATCGCCAACGCGGCCAGTACAACGGTCGTTGAAGTTCTCATAAACGCGACCCTAGTCCAATTCCAGGTTTCTGTCCACAACTTTTGATTGGGCCGATCATGGATGGACAACCCGCATGCCGAGACATTCGTGCGCCGGCGCCGGATGAGACTTCGCGCCCGAGCTCGAGGCGAAAAAGGATGACGGCAAACGCCTCGATCCAGCCGAACCGCAACGAGGATGTTCTGTGATTGACATATGCAGGGATCAAAGTGTAATGAATTGCATTCATAACCGCGCGGAGATCGTGTAGTTCCTCCCAAGAGCGGGACACGACGGATAAAGGGGAATAGATGCATCATCTGCTTCGCGCGCAGCAAGTCCGCCTTGTGCCAACCTACGCGGAGAACAGCGAATTGTTCCGCCGCTGTTCCCTGGTCGACGCGTCATCCGGCTCAGTACACATGGGACTCGGGTTGTGCGAACTCAAAGGCGGCGGGCGAATTGACATCCACGTCCACTCCTTTGAAGAGAGCTTCTACGTCCTGGAAGGCGAGCCGGTGCTTGTCCTAGACGGAAGCGCCTACCCACTCACGCCTGGCGCGTGCGGCCTCGTTCCGGTGGGCGTGCCGCACGCTTGGCTCGGGCCGGCGAAAGGGAACGCGAAATGGATTGACATGCTGGCACCGCAACCGCGTGCGAAAGACGCGGGGGACGACACATTCTTCTTGGGTCCGCCGGCGAAGTTCGAGAGAAAGCCGTTCGATATCCGCGACCCGCGCTCGCGGCACTTGTTTCGCATGGCCGAGGCCGATATTGACGTCGACAAACTCAAAGCCGGCGCGAAACTCGACGCCCCTACAGTGTCCGCGAGTATGTCAACGGCGCTGCTCGCCTATAGTGGAATTGCGCTGAAGATGCTCGTGGATCAGCGTCTCGACGCGCAGCTTTCAACCATGTTCATGGTCGAATACCAGCCCGGAGGTTGCGCTCATCCGCACGACCATCCGCTCGAGGAGTCCTACGTCATTCTCGACGGAGAAGTGGAAGCACTTGCCGACGGTGCCTGGTACACTCTTCGCGCCGGCGACGCTTTCTGGACCGGGGTAGGATGCGTTCATGCCTTTTATAACAAGAGCAACAGCACCGTACGGTGGCTGGAGACCCAATCGCCCCAGCTTCCGGCAAGATACGGATACCGATTCGCGCGTGACTGGGAATACTTGAAGGAGAAGCTCGCGGCGGGCGCGTCCACGAAGAAGAAAGCGGAAAAGAAGTGAGTGGACGGATAATCGCCGGACCGCGAGTCAGTCGGTGACCACAGGAGAGTCAAGGAAAGAAACAAAGAAAAGTGCGAGATTTCGCGCCGAGTGATGGCGCCAGCGGAATGATTGGCGTTTCTGTCCTTCTCTTCTTGATTTTTTGCTAAAGAATTTTGCATTTTCCGATTTCCGGCAGACCAACGCCGAACGGAATTCCACTGCAAACCGGGAGCCATATGTCTAACCAAGGCAGTGTTGTCATCGTAGGCGGAACTTCAGGACTCGGACTTGCGCTCGCGAAAATGCTTGCGGCGCGCGGAGACGAGGCCATCATCACCGGACGTGATCAGGCAAAATGTCAAGCCGTCGCGAAGGAAATCGGAGGCCGCACCAGGGGCCTGGCGCTCGACCTTGCGATTCCTGGCGAGATCGCTGGCCGGCTCGCGGACGTCGGCACGGTAAAAGGCCTGGCCATCGCCGCCATCGAACGCGGCGACAACAGCGTGCGCAACTTTGATATCGCGCGCGCGTCGCGGCTTGTAACGGTCAAGCTCGTAGGCTACGCTGAGGTCATTCACGTGCTCGTGCCGCGCTTTACACCCGACGGCTCGATCGTTCTCTTTGGCGGCCTCGCGAAAGAGCGGCCGTATCCGGGTTCGACGACTGTGACCACCGTGAATGGCGGCATCGCCGCAATGGTACACACGCTCGCGGTGGAACTCGCTCCGCTGCGCGTGAACGCGATTCATCCGGGAATCGTTGGGGACAGCCCCGCCTGGAGCGGAAAGCCCGAGGCTCTTGAGCGGGCGAAAGCTCGCACGCCAACCGGACGGCTCGCAACCATGACCGACGTCGCCAACGCCGTCGTCTTCCTTTTGGAAAACCAGTCGGTCAACGGCATCAATCTATATGTGGACGGCGGCTGGCTGCTTCTCTAAATACAGGACTTGGGTGACCGGGAAGCTCGCCAACCGATTCGGTACAACGTCTGCGAAATCGATTGCGCCTCAGCACACCGGGCTCGTCGGGCGGAAAAAACGTGCGCTCGAAATCCCGCTCATCTCGTTGCGCTATCCTTTGACCTCATACACGCAATCGCCGACGACCCGAAGAATCGCCGCGCAGGAATCGGTGCTCAGAGCGATTCTGAAACAGCCTCGGAGGAGGCCGAGAATAGAAAGGGCGCGGAATGGCTCAAGAATGTAAGATTGCGAAAGCGCAGTCAGTTTTGGGATTTGCCTCTCACAACGGGAAAAGAGCCTCCTACCGATACGGAAATTAGCTAAAATTCGTGGCTTCGGCGAGAATCCGATTAGATGAACCGTTACGAAGAATATGTTGATTTGCATCACACCAAATTCCCTCAAGTAAGGAGAAACCCAGTGAGCATGGCGATAGATAACCTTCAGGGCGCCCAACAACGGGCCATGGCTGGCCGGCCAAAGATCGGCGGCTTCCCCTATCTGGCCGAAACGCTACGGCGCTCGGGTGTGACGCGCAATCTCTGGTTTCTGCCCGCTTGTCAAAGCCTGTATCTGACGGAGCACGGGCCAGTCGTGACCCAGGGCGCGCCGCTGGTAATCGGCACGGTGGATGTGCCGCCGTTCGACCGGGAGGCACTCATCGCGGCATTGCGAACCGACCAAGCCGGGAGGAGCACATTTCCTGAGTTCTTAACAGCCTCGTGGCGTGCAGGAGTGATCCGCTACGATGTCAACTTCACAGCGCGGACAGTTGCCTATTACGGTGCCCATGGCGAAGAGTATATCGAAGGTTATCCTGCGGTTGATGTGAAGTAGCATCGACGACTTGCTCGGCGCAGAGTATCGTCAGATTTTCAGCAGCAGGGAGAGCAATGCGGAATTTCGCGCTTGGACGGGGCTTGGCGTTTCAAGCTGCCTTCTTACAGCTCCCGGAGTCGGATGGGAGGGGATATAGCCAAACGCCGCAGCATCCAACTTAACGGCACCCAGGGATGATCGGAGATTGACGCCAGACCGCCGCTGGCGTATGGTTTGCCCAAAGATAAGGTGGAGACCAGACACTCCATTGTGTCGTCGGCGATGGTCGTCAAAGTTGCCAGATATCGCGCGAAATAACGCAGTGAGGTATCTGCAATGCGTAATCGATGGGCCGTATTTACATTCCTGTTAATCGCAGCGCCTTCGCTCCTCGCGCAGCCGGCTCCGTCAGCCGCCCAACAGGGGAAGGCGTCGGTAACGCCCAAGCAATCGGCGGCGGAATGGCAACGCAAGCACGATCTGGCCCTTCAGTATAAAAGTCTTGCCGACTTCTATAACGCAATGAAGAAGGCCGCCGCGAGCAAGCCCCGCGCACCGTTGCCAGACTGGACGGGCATATGGACCGCGGACAGCGTGGATACTTTTCAAAATTGTTTAGGCGGAAGCCAGTGCTATTTCAGCCCCGGCCCCGGAATGACTGTAGGACCGAAGTTGACCCCGGTCGCCATTGCCGAACTGAAGCATGGTCAGGAAATGAGCGCCAAAGGGCAAGTCTACGATGACAATCTGAGTACTTGCGGCCCAGCGGGTTTTCCACGCTGGCTCACAGAGCCCTTCCTGCGCGAACAGATTGTCACGCGGGATGAGACCTGGGTGTTAACCGAGCAGGCCAACGAGATTCGCAGAATCTACACCGACGGCCGCGGCCACACGCCGGAGGCCGACCGCTATCCTCTGCCGGAGGGAGACTCGATCGGTTTCTGGGACGGACAGAAACTGGTGATCCATACCAATCAGCTTCAAAGCCGGCCTATGGGCCGGAATCAGCCCACGCAAAGTGAGGACATGGAAACGGTCGAAATCTGGGAGCGGGTCGACACAAATACCATCGCCATCGATGTATGGCTCTTCGATCCCAGGCTCTATCTCGAGCCCTGGTATGTCCAGCGCCTGTACACGCTGGTTCCCAACCAAGACAAGGAGCTGCGCATTCGCTATTGGGACTGCACCGAGAATCCCAATAACGATGTGACCAGGACGCCAGATGGCGCTACTGGCTATAAGGGTTTTACGTTTGCTGATAAACCGGATAAAAAATCCAATCACTAGGGAGGGAACGCCGATGATCAACATTTCACGCGCGACCGTATTTGTGATGGCGCTGCTAGCCCTCTCACCTCTGGTTGCCGAGGCCCACCACGGAGCATCCCAATTCTCCGACAAAGAAATTACGTTGAAGGGAGTCGTTAAGGAGTTTCAGTACACGAACCCGCACTCCTGGTTGATCGTGGATGTCACCAACAAGGACGGCTCGGTGACCACTTGGGGCTTCGAGGCTGAAGGGCCCGGAGTGATGATGCGAAACGGAATCCGCAAAAGCGATTTTACTCCCGGCACTCAGGTGACCCTCACCGTGCATCCGTTGAAGAATGGGCAGCCCGCAGGCACCTGGATTAAGGCTGTTCGAGCCGATGGCGTGGAGTTTGACCCTCGCCTCCGCCACAGCGAACCTGCTCCAGTGCCGCCCAGCAACGACACCGCGGCTCCTACTGATAGCGGCAGCGCGGCCCCAGCCCAGTAACGGCTGGGATGGACCAGCATGAACATCGATCCGAAATCCATCTCGCGCAGACAGCTCCTCAAGGGCGGTGGCGCTCTAGTTGTCAGCTTCGGTTTGTACGGGCCGCTAAGTCGTGCACTGGGCCAGTCGCAGGAAACACCAGAGCCTCGCCCATACGCGGTCGAACGAGTGGATCTCGGCACGTTTACGCCAGGGCCTGGGGACTATCTCGACCCGAAAGAACTAGATTCCTGGCTGGCGGTGATGCAAGACGGACGCATCACCATGTTTACCGGCAAAGTTGACATTGGTACGGGCACGAGAACGGCGTTGGCTCAAATCGTGGCAGAGGAATTGGACGTGTCCTTCGATCGAGTCACGATGGCCATGGGAGATACCGCGAAGACGGTGGACCAGGGGCGCACCGTCGGAAGCAACACCATTCCTAGAGGAGGGCCGCAGTTGCGGCAGGCGGCCGCGGCAGCTCGCGCCGAATTATTGAAGCTCGCGTCGATTCGTCTCGGCACCCCAGTGGAACAGCTGACAGTTACGGATGGCGTGGTCAGTGTTTCGGGCAATCCTAGGAAGAATGTTTCTTACGGCAAGCTCATCGGCGGCAAGCGTTTCAATGTGAAGATCACAGCCAAAGGTTACCAGACTGCTATGGTCGTGGCGCCGGAAGTGAAGGCCAAGAGCTATACGGATTACAAGATTGTCGGCGCTTCTATCCCTCGCGTGGATCTGCCGCCAAAATTCACCGGTGGATACACGTATACCCCGGATTTTCGAGTCCCTGGGGTGTTGCACGGCCGCCCGATTCGTCCCGTCACGCCCGTCGCCAAGCCGTTGAACGTCGATGAGAGTTCCATCGCCCACGTTGCGGGTGTTGTCAAAGTGGTTCGAGAAGGAAGCTTCGTAGGAGTTGTGGCGGAAACGGAGTGGGCGGCGATCCAGGCAGCTCGGGATTTGCAGGTGACTTGGTCAGAGGCACAGACCCAGTTGCCGGCCACCCGGGAAGCCGTGGACGCCTACCTGACAGATACAAAGCCAGTGCGAGAACTGACTACCATAAAAAGAGGAGATGTCGATTCGGCTTTCACGCAGGCCGCCAAAACTCTGCAAGCAACATATCACTGGCCGTTCCAAAACCACGGCATGATGCTTCCTTCGTGCGCTATCGCCGATGTCCAGGGGGACCAAGTCACCATCTGGAGCGGCGCACAAGGCCCGTTTACAACACGGGATCGAATTTCCACCATGCTGAAATTGCCCAAGAAAAACGTGGACGTGCATTTCGTGGAGTCCTCCGGTTGCTACGGTCGCCTGACCGCTGACGATGCCGCCGAAGATGCCGTCTTGATGTCCCGTGCAGTAGGCAGGCCCGTGCGAGTGCAGTGGATGCGTGCCGACGAGCAGGTGTGGGCCCCGAAAGGGCCGCAGCAGTTGCAGATGATTCGTGCCGCCGTTGATCCTCGCGGCAAGGTGACAGCCTGGGATTACGTGGATCGCAGCTTCCCCTGGACCGAATCGCAAGGCACCCCGCAATTAGCCGAGAGGCAGATCGGCATTGCGCCGACCAACACCGGAAATCCCAATGGAGCCGGCGGGGGCGGGGAGATTTACAACTTCGAGAACATGAAGATCGAATCCAAGACCATCCCCTGGATGTTTGCAGAGCCCACGCCTCTCAGGACCGCTTCGTTGCGATCCCCGGGCGAACCGCCGCGCGTCTTCGCTACGGAGTCCTTCGTGGACGAGATTGCCGCGGAAGTGAGCATGGATCCCGTGCAGTTCCGCCTGGCCTATCTGAGGAATGACAAGCGCATCGTCGCAGCTTTGCGGACCGTGGCGGAGAAATCTGGATGGACCGAGCGGCCATCGCCTGCGTCCACCAGCGGCGAAAAAATTCTCAGAGGAAGAGGAGTAGCCGTTAACGTGCGCAATGGCAGCATCCCCGCTGCGGTGGCCGAAGTTGAAGTGAATACTTCCACCGGAAAGATTACGGTCACGCGTGTCACCATCGCCTTTGACTGCGGCTTGATTATCAATCCCGACGGCGTGAAGAATCAGATCGAAGGAAACATCATGCAGGGAGTGAGCCGCACGCTGTTTGAAGAAGTGCTATTCGATGCCGCCGGTGTGAAAAGTCTTGACTGGGCAAGCTATCCGGTCCTCCGCTTCGGGGATGTTCCGGATGTACAGATCCACCTCATCAACCGTCCGGAGCTGCCCGCTACAGGCGCCGCGGAGACTCCGATCGTTGTCGTTCCCGCAGCCATCGCCAACGCCGTCTTCGATGCGACCGGCGTTCGCCTGCGCGAAATCCCCTTCACCCCGGAACGTGTCCTGAAAGCGCTCAAAGAGAAGCCCGCCGTTGCGCAGCTCCTATGATCATCGTGCTGGTTGAGGACAAAACTGGTTGCTGCAGACCGGGGAGCCAGCGCATCGACGTAAGCTAGGGCGACAGACTACGCCGTGTCGCCACGGCCCTGGGTGTCGGCCATGGCACAGTCCCCACCCGGCTGGCGAACCAAGTGAGCTAAAAATAGTGGCGGGAATTTCTCCCCAGTGCACACTCTCTCACTCGCCTTGGTACAAAAATCGGCCAGGTCAAGATTAAATCCGGAACTTTTGGTTGCTTTATTCCCGTGTTGCCGAAGTGACCTGGGCGACTCCCACGATTGCACAGATGATTCCCGCAGGAAATGAAAGCCCCGCCAGCAATCCAGGACCTACTGGGTTGGGGTTCGGGTCCCCAATCCCCAACTTGGAAAGGATAACGATGATGCCTAGCGGAGCTGTTCCAAAAATCAAGAGCGCCAGCCCAATCTTGATGGTGCGATTCCGCAGACAGTTGGTGAGAAAGGAAGAATTCGATCCCGAACCATGAAAGGGAGGAGCCGTCTCATCCCAGCGTACCTCCGCCGTACTCGAACTACCAGACCACCAAACGCAGCACCGGATCCATCCGGATCGCTCCCGTCCATCCCTACCGCGCACTCTGACGTAATAAACAGGTTGTTTGGTGAAGTTCCTCCAGAAAAATGGCCCGGTAAATAGAGTTCTCAGCTCCGAGTGAAGAATCTGATAGCCGTTGGCAGCAGCCCATTGTTCAAGGATTGCGCGGGCTTTGGAATAAGTCACCATCACATAGACGATGGCCAGGACGAGAACGAGCAAGACCTGTATCTGGGGAGACATTACGACAATCATAGGACAAGAGTTCAATGAAGGGGCGCGTTTTCCGAGACACAATTTCCATCTTTGCTCCCCGCAATGTGCCACGCCCCAGCCGATCAGCTCGATTACAGGTAAAGAATTACAGGTGAAATTGAGCTTTTGAGACTCGCGAAAATGTGGTTAAGCCCATCGTTTTGAAGTGGTAGGCCCATGGGGACTCGAAGCGCAGACTTTTGCCGTGTATCTAGGGTGTCGTTTGGACGATCAAAATGGCAATCTCGGTTTATGCCGAAACTCTTGTCGCGCCTCACAGAGATATTTCAATCCTTGGAGTGCTCCTTTTGGAACATCTCTCTCGCACAAAACCTGCCAAGTCGAGGCTTTGCGCTAGTATGTTAGCAAGTCCGCAGACTCCTATGGTCTTAGAGATAGCAAGAGCGCGAAACGACGAATCCTCCCTGGACAAGGCTGCGCCGTTTCTCCAACTGATTGCGCTGTTCGGGATTCCTGCAGCGGGTTGGGTTGGCCTCGTTTTTTTGCTGCAACTTCCCCGGATCCTTTATGGGCAGGCTGTGCCGCTGTTTTTCGCCGCTGAAATCGGCGGCTGGGTCGCTGTGGTTGTTCTGGTCCTGGTGTTACGCGCTTGTCTGGCGCTGCCCTCGGCGCCCACCGGCTTTTACAGAAACATGCTCGATTTCTTTGCCATGGCGCGCTGGCACGCGTCGGTGAAGGCGGCGCTCGTCGGGCTGATCGTTCTAACGTCGGCATGGTATTTCCGCACCGACCGTGATTTCTTCTTCCTACTCGGTATCATGGGCCGTCGAGTGCTTGCGTCTGGCGATTTTCGCGACGACATGGATCGCATTTTGGTCGTGTACCAATTGGCGCTGACGGGCGGAGTGCCGCTCCTGTTCGTCTTGCACATGCTCACCCGCTGGAAACCGAAAAACCAAATCCTGCCGTGGGTGCTCCTGCCCGCGCTTTTCCTGGGCACGGCTATTCTCGTCGTGGTCATCGGGACGATCATGCATTTTGCGAACTGATTTGGACGCTTCTAGCCGCCTATGGCGAAACCCGAAAACGCTGCCGTTCGAGAGCGCTATGAGAAGCACATGGCCTCGGTCCAGTGAGCAGATTCAATCCCGGCAAGGTGGTTGCGACGCCCGGTGCTCTCGCTGCTTTTGAGGCATCGGGCGAATCGCTTTTTGATTGCCTCACCCGGCACCTTTCCGGCGATTGACGTGCGATTGACTTTGAGGGCGCCCGCGAGAACGAACTCAGTCTCAAAAGACGACTGGAGGCCGATATCGGCCTATATGCTCAGAAACGGAACGAAGATTTGGGCAATTACGGAAGCAAGCAGGAATTCAACGTGTCCGCTTCTGTTCGAAGAACATTGAAGTTGTTTGCATAGACACACTGGTGGAACCTGCTGAGCGCATTCGTACTCCTTTGTGGCGAAATTAAAAAGAGCGGCAGCACTGGTATTCAAGGCGAATTCGCGGCGGCTAGGCGCGATAGGCGGTGCCGTGAAAAAAAACACAATGGAGTACTCACTGGGCGACAAGCTTTTCGGAATTCTCTTTTGTGGCGTTGTTCCTTTCGTTTTAGCTACAGCGGCGGTGGCGAGCGGGGTTCTCCAGAAAGCTCAGATGCTTTTTGTCGCGCCGTTCGTGACGGTCCTCGGCGGCTACGGCATTTGGCAGATGAACTTTAGTCAGCCAATCGCGGTAGTCGCTGGCATGAAAAGGATTTCAACGTCGTCATTTAGCGGCAAACTTTTTACGTTTATGTTTTCGGGCTTTCTGGCTTTCTATTTCGTTTCGGGGCTGACGCACGGGTTTCTCCAAAAAGCTCCGATGTTTCTCGTCTGGCCGTGCGTGATGGCCGTCATGTTCTACATAGGGCGGAGGATAACCCGTCGGGATCTCATGGATGAGGTATATGACTGCGGTGATTGTCTCTTGGTTAAGAAACGCGGTGAAGAGGATACGGTCCTACTCTCCAACATCAATTGGGTCAACTTCTCCATAGCCCGGCATCGCACCAATCCCCGGATCACTCTATGCCTAGACACGCCAGGGAAGTTCGGGAGAGCAATTTCTTTTCAGCCGCCCACACACATATTCCAGGGTTCTACAAGTGAAATTGCGGAAGATCTGCGCGTTCGGGTTGATAAGGCGCGATCAGCGCATGCAGTCTAGCCTCTCGGTCAACTGGACCTCCTGCAGCCTGCGCTCTCAACGGGGGAAATCACGCGAGTACGTATTCTTTGCTTTGGCTGTCAATCGTGTGGGCGCGATTTGTCATTCTGGCGAAATTTTGCCGAGCCATGGCAAGCCGAGGAAGCCTTTGTGGAATTCCACAGTGACAGTTTTCCCCACAGCGACGCGCTTATAGACGCCCGAGTCAACTTCAAGCTTTTCCTGGCTCCTGCCTGCTCGCCACGAAGAAACATACACCCGATAGTGAGTCCCGTATCTTTGGCTTCCCGTGAAGACTGCTTTGTGGATGACCGTGGCATTTATTTCGCGAGGCGGCACCCTGTCCAGCGCCCCGTTCAGGAGAAGAGCAGCCGCCAGGACGGCGAGAGCAACACCCGAAAAAACAGACGCCCGAGGTTTTAGGCCTACCAGAAGGAAGAAGAGAAAAACGACCACGATCAGCGGCAAGTAACCATCCAACAGGGGATAGAGTCCGTAAGCAAAGTAAGTACCAAAGAGTCCAGGCGCCAGCGGAAAAAAATTCCACCCTGTGGCTCGGCTCCCAGCCGAAGTGATCGGAGTCCAGTGAGAGTTTGGCCCCTCGCTGCCTTTGGGTTCAACTCCGCTTTGTAAATATTCATTCACTTCAAGACCAAACACCTGTTTCAAATTCTAACCGCTCTGGTGACGCTTGCTGAGGTGTCGTTAAGCGTTGATGCCTCATGAACTAACTCACTTCACGAGCGAGCCAAGATCTTGGGTGATTACGCAAACAGACCGTTCAAGCGCCGCTGCATGGACATTGGAAAGCCGGGCCAAAGTGGGGGCAAGAAGTTCCGCCAACAATCCGCCGGTGGCGTGGCCGGATTGTGGCAGCATCAAGTTCTCCATAAAAGCGAAGTCGGCAACGACCCGCATCACCTTGGGAGCCGGAATCGCATCTTTTGTTGGCCCTGCTTTCGGTGTCCTTCCTTATGTGAGTAATTTCGAGATTTTTCCGAATTCGTTTCTCGGGGATGTGTGGCTCCGCGCTGCCATCGGCGCCATCAGCGTTGTATTCGACGGTTTTGCGATCAGCAGAGGCAGCGAAATCGCGGGCACGATTCGCCTCCTGACCAATATTTCTGTCCTCGCTTACTGGGGATTCGTAGCCTTCTTTTTCGCCACGGGTGGATCAAGGTGACTTCCTCACAATCGAACGACGGTGATGACTGTGAGCATGACGACGTTCTGCCCTGACATCCTAATCCGTTGAGCTTGAAGAAGACTGCGACGCTGCTTTCATGTTCGGCTTGATACGAAAAAAGCCGCTATGCAGGCCCTCACGAGCTGGCCCACAACTGCGATTTCGGAAGCGGAGCTGTCACAAAACGCGGCGACGTCAGGATTCCGCCCCACCCGATTACCCCGATTACAGGTGAAGAATTACAGGTGAAATTGATGTCGGATTCCGGAGCCACGAGATTGTTGGAAGATTGGCTTTCCTGCGTCGTTCAATGATGATCGAAAGCTGCGTGACTCGCAAACGGCGTTGGTTACTCGTCTTCGGGCAAGCCGAGCGCCTGAAAGTCTTCTTCTGAGTGCAGCCAGCCTTCCTTGCCATCTATGCGGACCTTCAACCATAGGTCCCGGCCTGCGGTGCCGGCTGATGCGACACCAAAACCTCCAGCATCATCCATTGGCCCCTTGGAACTGGCCGCAAGCCCACCAGGGTTGCCCTTATCCCAGTGGGTCGCGACCAAGACGGTAAGTAAATCCACCTTGGAATTCTTCTTTACTACCGTCTTCTCAGCATTTCCTGATTTTTCATCCGGACCGGGCCAGAGGCGGACGAACGTAATATCGCTGCTGTACAGTTTGTCCTCGGGCACCACGCGGTATTGGCATCCGACACCCAATTCGTCCGCGCTTTTCGGGCATTCCTGTGCAGGACTGATCTTGCCCTGTGTCCAGTCCACGCGTACCGGGAAGACCAAACGACAATGTCCAGTCCAAACCTTGAATTCCACTGCGTCCGCCTGTGTGTCTAGAGGCCGGGCCGTCTTGTAAGTATCGCCGGCAACGTAGCCGTCCATAAGGCCGCCTTGAACCTGAAGCGGTGCTCCGAAGGGCACCAATCGTCCGTTCAGCACTCCGAAAACTTGGAGCCAACCGCTAGGTTCCTCTTCTGGCGCTGAAGGCTCCGAGTAATTATGGTAACTGACCAAAAGCCCCTTTCCGTTCGTCCCCGCAAGTAGAAATGCGGAGACAGACCAGGACTCAAGATCGTCATCGCTCGCCTCCAGGTAGGGAAATGTCCTTAGATATTCAACCGTTCCAGCCGCATCGTGAATTTCCATGGCTACTACGGTGTCACCGGAATCAACGGGCGAACCGGGGCGAAGCTTCTTAGTTTGAAGTTCAATAGTGTAAGTCTGACCTGCGATTAGAAACGGTCCGAGGCGATTGGGGGGTTCGCCCGCCGGGGCAGTGGTGGAGGCAACTTGCGAGTTTACGACTTGCGGCTGAGAGCTAAACTGTTGCGCAGGAACCGACGTTTGCGAGCGCCGTCCCGTACGAATCGTGCGCCATCCGGCTACACCCGCCCCGATGACCAACACGATAACGACCAAATAACGAAGAGTTTTCATGGCGAAGGATTTCCACGGGGCAAGCCGATCGCAGCAAAGTCTTCCTCGCCGTGGATCCAACCCTGCTGTCCGTCAATGCTTACATGCAGCCACACATCCGAAAAGTTCGGTTGAATCAAATCCTCGCTCTCCTCCCAATTGGTAATGGCCCTTGCTCCGAGGATTTCCACTTTGGAATCTTTTTGTACAACCATGTGCGCCGCCGCATCAGGATTCTCGTGAGCTTCCGCAAGAAGGCGGATGAAGCCGTACTCCTCGGCGGGTCGTTTTCTGGCCGCCTCCACCCGCATATCGCAACCCGTTTCTTCCAAGCTCCCGCCAAGCATCTCCACACAGCGTTGTCCTTGGGCCAACCCTCCGTGATTCCAATCGACGCGTAGCGGAACGAAAACGTAGAAATATCCCGTCCACGCTCGCACGTCAGTCAGGTCAGGCTGGCTGATTACCGAGACCGTGCCATTCGCCGCCCTCATCATGACACCCATGAACGGCCCGCCATCCGCACTCGCGCCTACGGGTGCGGGCTTGCCGAGAGGTAGCAGCTTGCCGTTCCTCAACCCAAATAGTTGCCAAAATTCTCTCACTTGAGTAGCACTTGTCTGGGACGCTGTGGTCTGCTTCCGGTAGTAAATCACAAGGCCCGTGCCCGTTTTGCCCGAAGCCAATTGCGCCGAGGCCGAGACGTTCTGCTGGAAGTGGTCTTGTTCGACCACATACGAAAACGGTTTCTGGTAGGACAGATTTCCAGCGTCGTCATTAATTTCTACGCCGGCCAAAGTTTGCGCAAGTGCGGGGTCGTTTGTATTCGCAAGGCGTTTCTCACGCAGCACCACGGAATAATTCTGGCCTGCGATAAGAAATGGCCCCTCACGCTGCTCGGCATCTTCCACTCGGTCGCCCGCTGACGGGCTGGATTGTCGTGGAGCGGCTGGTCTAACGAGGAGGCTCAGGCACACAGACATTGCCATCGCACCAACCAGAAGCGGCGGGTTCTTCCGAAAAGGAACGTCGCCCATACGGTTTTTCCTACCTGAAGGGCTATTCTGCCGTTGGCCTACTTCACAGTAGTTTACGCGAGAACGTTCGAGGTAAGAGTAAGCAATGGTTGCCGTGCATCCTTTCCTGCAACCGCGCCAACGGGCCTCCATCTTTGACGGTGACGAAGCCTGCGCGGAGTTTCTAGTGCGATAATCGCCATCGCCAGAATTCGATTACCCCGATTACAGGTGAGGATTGGAAGAAGGAGACGGCCGATGGGAACCCCACTGACTGGGTCTTTGCGTCCGCGAAAACGCGCGTGGGCGGGCCAGCGGTTTGCAATGGAGTGCCGGGATTTTCAGCACAACGCGCCAACAACTCATGACTCCGTTCTTGCGGGTTCGTCTTTCGCATGAGCCTCTTCTCGGCTCCGGTCCTCGGTCCCGCCTCCAGCCCTCACTAAGAAAGACTCGCCCCTGGCCAACTGTGTACACAGCCGGCCAGGAACGATTGTGTTTCGGTAGCGACGGGTCGTTTTGCGCGTTGCTTCCCGCGACGGCAGGCGGCAACGCCCTACCAGCCGAATTCCTACTCAAATTTCTGTGGAACGAAGCCCGGGAGGTCGTCATCGGTGAAGCCGAAGACGAAGAACTGGTTGGGATTTGGGATCTGGTTGCCATTTGGATCCACGACCATTTGCAGGAAGTCGTTGTCGTTGGCGATCCAGAGTGTGTGAATAACGTTGTCGCTCTTCCCAAAATCGTCTTTTTTCTCGTGATGCTTCCAAAAATGGTCCCAGATCTCCGGCGTGCAGTCTTTTTCTTTGAGATCGGGGCCGAACGCGACGCCTTCGATCTTGGCGGGAATGTTGGTTGCGGCAACAGCATTCGGGCCGAGAGACGCCGCGGTCAGCGACGCAACGATATCCACCAGGAATGGCTTCTTCGGAACGGCGGCCTGGGTTGCCTCGGCTAGCGTCATTGCGCCGGTGTCAAGACCACTGATGTCCGTCGCGCCATTTAGGTTAATCATGAAAAGTTGTTTTACCACGGCAGCGTTACCTTTTGTGACGTCATCCCCACCGCTTTCACGTCCGTTGCCGTCACGTTCATCCACGAGGAACTGGTGGTCGTTGACGGCAACGATTTCGCTGACGCCCGAGCCGTTGGTGAGCACGTAGCCATATTGGTGAGTGGTGCAGCCGCACTCGATTCCCATGGTGACGATGCGCAGCAGCTTGCCCTTGCTGCCGCCATCTTGAATCAAGGAATTCTGCATGATGCCCACCAGCGTGCGGCCATCGGGTGTAATCGCCAGACCTTCCATGCCCTTATTGTCGACTCGGCCCGCGGTGTTAGCCAATTCGTTTGCGCCCACCGGGGAGAGCGTGGTTACAAAGAAGGACTCAGGCAACTGGAACGACCGGGTGCGCTTACCGGTGAAACGGTCAAATTCATAGACGTACGGACCGTACTCATCAGAAATGAAGATATGACGCCCGTCATTGGACAGGCGCATGCCTTCCGAGTCGAACCGAGCATCGTTTGGATTGCCGGAGTTCTGCGCCGGATCGAAGTTGTCGGAGCGTCCTGTGAAGAAATTCTGTAAAGAGTTGTTGATCGGCGGCGCGCCGGGACCCACGCCGAGGCCTGACCCGGTTCCGTAAACGAGCGGAGTGTGGCTCCAAAGCAGCGTAGTCTGGCGCATTTTGGGAGTCAGAGTAAACGGCAGACCGGACCCGGACGTGTTGGGCTCCAGCATCATGGTGATCGTGTGGAATCGGTTGACATAGCTTGCTGTGTTGTCAATGGCCGCGTCGAAAGTCACGGCGTTTGGGCCACGATCGGGCAGGGCCAGAAAGGTGTTGCCGGAGGCGTACGCGATTGCGGAGCCGAAACCTCCGAGCGAGTTTGCAGGAACCAGGTTCTCGAGCGGATAGGTGAGGCCGGAAAGATCGACGAAAGAACCGGCGCTAGTCTGATCAAGCGTGCCAATGGCCAGTAGAGGCAACGTTTGGGCTTGGGAACTCGGTACGGCAAATAGCGCAACGGCAAGGGCAGCCAAGACAACAAGTGCTGGAGCCTTTTTCATAGGCTTCTGATGTTTCTCCTTTAGTTGAATTGGGGACGCGAGGTCTAACTTTGCCACGGACGGACCAAGGGTAAGTGAAGACCAGATTAAATATTTGTGACAGCTCTGTGATTCGTCGGTGGATCCGGAGGATCTTGTTGACTTAACCGGGGTTTTGTACCACGTGATCGGCGCCGGTGAGGAGCTCACCCAGGACATCATCGAACTGGCCAGCGGGTACGGACGCTACGGATATCATCGGATTACGGTGAAGTCGTGAGAAGCGGGCCGGCGAGTGGGGGCTGACCGGGTGCAACGGATTTGGCGTCGGGAGGGGCTGAAAGTACTGCGAAAACAAAGGCCCCGAGGCTGGCTATGGTTGAACGGAGAAATGGCTTGCGGCGCTTCCGCTCGCGAATCCCACAAGAGAAAAAATTCGCCGCGTGATGAACGTCGTGTTTCGCCGGGGGCAGAAATCGCGTCTCCTTCCCGGGACGGATGAACAGAATCCGGCGAAGTTTGTGACGCAGTCTTCGAAGTCTACCTAGAAGGCAGTGATCGTCACACCCGAACAGGCTCTCCAAATCATGATGCAATTAGATTATCCGGTTCGGACGCTGGTGTTCCTCGTCGCCGTGACAGGACTCCGCATCAGCGAGGCGCTCGGCCTAAAGTGGCCAAACCTTGATTACGAGCGGCAGATGATTCACCTGCGTAGGGCTTGGGGCGGCTGTGAGGTAATTGACCGTCTGAAGACCGAAGGCTCGGCCGCTCCCGTCCCATTAGGTGGGTTGCTCGCCGATGAACTGCGGACTTGGTATCAGCAGACCCCGTATGGGAGGCCTGAGGACTGGGTATTCCCTTCCATGAAGCTCCGAGGCAAGAAGCCGTTGAGCGCGAGCATCATGGCGGCGGACAAACTCCGTCCCGCTGCCATCAAGGCCGGAATTGTGTTGAAGCCAGGGCAGCGTTTTAGCTTTCACAATTTCCGTCACAGCCTCGCGACTTTCCTGGTCAGCCGGGGCAAAGACGTAAAGACAATTCAGGAGCTTCTCCGCCACGCCAAGGCGAGCGCGACTCTTGACCTGTACCCCCGAGCGGTTGGCTCAGCCAAACTCGCTGCGCAGGAGGAGATCGCCACAGCGATTACGAGCACCGGAGCCGCGGCGGATTAGCTTAATACAGGTGAAACTCCTGTGGAGAGACACTCCGGGGCAGGTCGTCGAGGCCTCTTATGTCTTTGGTAAGTCTAGTGGTCTACGCGGTAGACCCAATACAGTCCCGCCGGGAAGGAAACCAGCCGTACCGAGTTGTGATTCTGGCCGGGGTAAAGGGTGAAACGGTAATCGAGCCCGGCGGGCTTCAGCTCACCGAGGAGCTTGGCGAAGGCTTCCGTGGCAGCGGCGAGACCGGGAAGGTCGTCGTCTCCCGCCGAGAGATCGAGCTCGATGGGCTTGGGCAGCGTGCGCAGTCGCTTTTGTGCTTCGGTTAGAAGCAGACGATTGTCCCAACCCAAGTACGGACTGGCGGCGACGATCCGCTGAAAGAGCGCCGGATGCTGCTCCAGCACATAGATCGCAAACAAGCCGCCGTAGGAATGGCCGAGCAGTCCCCGATCCGAAGGAACCGTGCGATAGGTACGATATCGACAAGAGGAATTACTTCATGTTCGAGGAAATCGAGAAAAGCGGGTGCGCCGCCGGAGGTAGGCTCGGGGGAAGCTTTCGTGGGTGTGAAATCGCGAGCGCGCAGTGCCATCACATCGGGGCCCGAGCCCTGGCTTACATTGACGATAATCACGGGACGCATTCGGTTCGAGAACTGGTTGTTGTCCTGGAGAAAAGCCATCAGCGGGAAGTGCCAGCCGTCGAGAACGTAGAGCACCGGATAAGACCGGCCCGACTTGGCGTAGTCCTCAGGCAAGGAAACGAGAAGATCGTACTTCTGCCCGATTTTCTTAGACGTTAGCGAGAGCTGCTCAGTGTTCGCCAGTGATACAGGCGGAGCGGGTTTTTGCGCGAAGACAGGGACGGCGGCCTGCAAAAAAATGAGAGAAGCGCCGTGAGCACAATGCCAATTCTCATCGCGTTTTGGTCACAATATACTCGAAGCTGCTCAGAACATCTACAGCACCGATAATATAACGCGTCAGACCGGTCCTTCGTAGCGACAGGATTGTTGCAGGTGAAGAATTACAGGTGAAGTTTCTGTCGGATTCCGAAGAAAACTCTCTAAAGTATTGAAAATAATGGTAGGCCCGTGGGGACTCGAACCCCAGACCTCTACCGTGTCAAGGTAGCGCTCTAACCAACTGAGCTACGGGCCTAGCGTTGCGATGGCAACCGAATAGTACATTAAGGATATTACCGTATTTTCCGCGTGATGCACAATTTGGCGCACGCCCGGCAGAATCTCCACACTTATCGCTGCGTTCAAAGCGAAGCGAGCGGAGTTTCGCCACGCGTCTCGATCCGGCTGATCCTCGACGCGGTGGAATGAGAATGTGACAGAATGTTTGAGTTCGATGGCCGCGGCGGAATCGGAAATTGCTTTTTGCCGTTACACGCTCAAATGAGTGTGGACGACTTCGTCGGTCAGTTCGCCGATCGCTCCCGCGGCGACTCGCCGCCCATTGGAAAGTATGCAGAATTCGCTGGCCACGCGGCGAGCGAACGGCAGTTTCTGCTCAACCAGAAGCACGGTCAGTCCCTCTTGCTCGTTCAGCCTTAAGACAATATCGCCGATTTCGTGAACGATATTTGGCTGGATCCCTTCCGTAGGCTCATCGAGAATTAGCAACCGCGGCTCGAGAACGAGCGCCCGGCCAATTGCGAGTTGCTGCTGCTGCCCGCCGGAAAGATCGCCGCCGCGACGGTTCAGCATCTGTTTCAGCACGGGAAACAAATCGAAAACACGCGGCGGAATGGCTCGGGCGCCATTCTTGCGCACACCCAGGCCCACACTCAGGTTTTCCTCCACCGTCAGTTGCGAAAAAATCTCACGCCCTTGCGGCACATATCCTATGCCGATCTTGGCGCGCTCCTCGGCGGGACGTCTCAGCAAATCGACCCCGTCGAACGTAATGCTGCCGGAAGTCGCGGGCAGCAGCCCCATGATGCATTTCAGGAGTGTCGTCTTGCCCATGCCGTTTCGGCCCATGACGCACATCCGCGAGCCGGCCGGTACGAATAGATCGACATCCCACAACGTGTGGCTGCCGCCGTAGAATTGATTGAAGGTTTTGACCGCCAGCACGTTCACGCTCCAAGATAGACTTCAATGACGCGCGGATCTTTCTGCACCTGATCCATGTCGCCTTCGGCGAGCACGCGCCCTTCGTGCAAAACCGTGACACGCCTGGCGATGGAACGAACAAAATCCATATCGTGTTCGACCACCACCACAGAGTGTTCGCCCGCCAGGGATTGCAGAAGTCTCGCCGTGCGTTCGATTTCTTGCGGGGTCATGCCGGCAACCGGCTCATCGACCAGGAGGAGCTCCGGCTCCTGCATCAGCAGCATGCCAATCTCAAGCCATTGTTTTTGGCCGTGAGCCAGTGTTCCTCCCAGCGTTTGGTGCTGCGGCGTGAGGCCGATGATTTCGAGGACCTCGAAGATTCTCGTGTCTTGCGCAGACGTCCTGCGAGCGAACAGGGTCTTCAAGAAGCATTTGTCGCCGGCGAGCGCCAGCTCGAGGTTTTCAAATACTGTCAGCCGTTCAAACACCGTCGGCTTCTGAAATTTCCGTCCGATCCCGGCCTGTGCGATTTCCGGTTCGGACAGTGCGAGAAGGTTCAATTTATCTCCAAACCTCACCGCTCCTGAATCGGGACGGGTTTTGCCGGTGATGACGTCCATCATGGTGGTCTTGCCGGCGCCATTCGGTCCGATGATACAGCGCAGTTCCCCAGGCTCGACCTGTAGCGTGAGTTCGTTCAGCGCCTTGAAACCATCGAAGCTAACGGTCAGCTGCTCGAGATAGAGGGTCTTGCCGCTAACGCTCATTTTCTGGAGGGCTCCGGCCGATCGGCTTGAATTCGAGACCGGTCTATATTTTCCTGCTTCCGCACCCTGCCGGACACCAAACCGATGATTCCCCTCGGCAGAAACAACGTTACCAGCACGAACAGCGTTCCAAGCGCGTAATACCATGCTTCGGGAATCGTGCTGGTAAAATACGTCTTCGCGTAGTTCACCAGGACGGCGCCGGCAGCGGCGCCATAGAGCGTCCCCCGCCCTCCTACCGCCACCCAGATGACGACTTCGATCGAGTTGATTGGCGAAAACTCACTCGGATTGATAATGCCGATCTGCGGAACGTAGAGCGCGCCCGCGATGCCGGCGAGAACGGCGGAAAAGACGAAAATCCACAGTTTGAACGATTCCACGCGATAACCGAGAAAGCGAGTCCTGCTTTCCGCGTCGCGGATCGCCCGAAGCACGCGCCCAGCCCGCGACGAGACGATCATGCGGCACACCAGATAGCTGGCCGCCAGCATGACTCCGGTAATCACCAACAGGGCGACGCGCACCTTGTCGGAGTGGAGATCGAAACCCAGGATATCCTTAAAGTCGGTGAATCCGTTGTTGCCGCCAAAGCCCATGTCATTGCGGAAGAACGCCAGCATCAGCGCGTAGGTAAGCGCCTGAGTGATGATCGACAAATACACTCCGGTAACGCGTGACCGAAACGCAAACCAGCCGAATGCGAACGCCAGCGCCGCCGGCACCAGTATCATCATCAGCAGCGCAAATACGAAATGATTGAAGCCATACCAAAACCACGGCAGCGACTTATAGTTGAGGAACACCATGAAGTCGGGAAGTATGGGATTGCCGTAGACGCCCCTCGCGCCGATCTCGCGCATCAGATACATCCCTATCGCGTAGCCTCCGAGCGAAAAGAAAGCCGCGTGCCCGAGGCTGAGAATGCCGCAGTACCCCCAGATCAAATCCACAGCCAGTGCCAGCAGCGCATAGCAGAGGTACTTGCCAACCAGCGTGAGTCCGTAGGCAGAGACGTGAAACGGCGATGACGCCGGCACAGCCAGATTGAGGATGGGCACCACGATCACGACCGCGGCGAGCCCGCCGAGAAACCATCCGCTCCCCGCATCTCTCCGCGCGCTGATCCACAGCGTGTAGTTGGGCATGGCTACTGATTCTCCGAGGAGCGGCCGGTTGGCGGGAACAGGCCGCGCGGCCGCGTCTGAATGAACAGAATCAGAACCACAAGTACGACAATCTTTGCCAGTACCGCTCCAGAATAGGGCTCGAGAAGTTCGTTGACGACCCCCATCGACATGCCGCCCACCATGGAGCCCCAAAGATTCCCGACCCCCCCAAAGACGACCACCATGAAAGAATCGATGATGTACGACTGGCCCAAGTTCGGATTGACGTTCGTCAACTGGCTGAGTGCCACACCCGCTACGCCCGCGATTCCCGAGCCGAGACCAAAGGTCAGCGCGTCGACCCACTCGCTGCGGATGCCCATTGCTCTGGCCATGGCCCGGTTTTGCGAAACTGCCCTGATTTCGAGACCGACACGGGTGCGCTTCAGCACCACGAGAAGAGCCGAGAAAACAAGCACCGTGAAGATCACAATGTAGAGGCGGTTATAAGTGATCGACAGCGCGTCGTTCACCTGGAGTGTGCCGCTCATCCAATTGGGGGTATTCACCGATCGGTTGAGCGCGGTAAAGATCGATCGTACGAGCTGTTGCAGGATGAGGCTGACGCCAAACGTCGCAAGCAGCGTCTCCAGGGGTCGCCCGTAGAGGAAGCGGATGATGGTGCGCTCGATCAGGATGCCTGTCAGCGCCGCAACGATAAACGCCGCCGGAATCGCCACCAGAATCGAGGTCTCAGGGTGGCCGGGCATCGCAACCTGGACCACGTAGGTCGTGTACGCGCCGAGCATCATCAGCTCGCCGTGGGCCATGTTGATGACTCCCATGACGCCAAACGTAATCGCGAGTCCGATTGCGATCAGCACGAGCACAGATCCAAGACTTAGTCCAAAAAACAGTGTTTCGACGCCCGAATAGAACGCCCTCCATCGACCGATGGACTTGACGGCAGATGCGGCGGCCTGCCTCACATGCTCATCGCTTTCGACGAGGCTCCCGTCGGGAGACCGCTCGACCAAGGCCTGCAGTTTGTTCAGCACATCCTGGCGAATGCTTTGCCGGAGCGTCGAAATCGCCGCAAGACGCGCCTGCGGATCCGAACCATCCAGCGCAGCCAATGCCAGGCCGATTCCCAGTTCCCTCTTAACTCGGGAATCGGTTTCCACCCCGCTCCTCTCGCGCAGAAGCTGCACGTTGCCTTCGTCCAAGTCTTGCTCGATGCTTCGCGCCGCATCCAAGCGCACCGATGCATCCGGACTCGACAACCGGAAACGGGCCAGCGTCGTCTGCAAAATGCGCCGCAAATGATTGT
>Ga0335085_10002603_pt1 | contig 33323 bp, 39 predicted proteins | sample Lox_Sample_45_FD_206712 | JGI IMG/M metagenome (GOLD analysis project Ga0335085, IMG submission 206712) | Soil microbial communities from Loxahatchee National Wildlife Refuge, Florida, United States - Lox_Sample_4.5 | ecosystem: Environmental > Terrestrial > Soil > Wetlands | place: USA... | reverse complement strand
GGGAGTACGATTTGGAAAGGGCGCCAGAAGCTTACGACCAGCTGGAAGCACAGTCCAAGGTCGCAATCGCCTTGAAATATTCAATGACGTCAAGCCAGCTTCCGGATTCCATGCTCGGAATCTCCCGGACTGCTTCGTCTGCCACATTCACCAAAATTACCGGTAGAGAGATTAACATCGCCCTGGTCGGACCCGGAAATTTCGCGAAGGAGACTTTGATGCCCATTCTCAGAGGCAAAGGCGATTCTTTCAACCTGAGATGGGTAGTTTCTTCAAACCCTCTCCACGCAAGACAAATCGCCAGGAGATACCACTTTGAGAAATCTACCTGTGAATTCTCGGAAGTTTTGAATGATCGAACAGTTGACCTAGTGGTCGTCACTGCGCCCAACAACCTTCACCACTCGATGGTTGTCCAGACGCTTAGGTCGGGGAAACCGGTCTTTGTCGAGAAGCCACTCTGCCTTAGCTGGAGCGAACTCGAGGACATCAAGAAAGTCCAAGAAGATACTAACCTTCCTGTTTTCGTGGGATTCAATCGCAGGTATGCTCCACAGATAACTCGAATCAAGAGTGAAATGGAAAAGCTAGACGGACCATTCATGCTCACTTATAGAGCCAACGTCGGCTTCATCCCGATGAGTCGATGGGTTCAGGATCCTGATACGGGTGGTGGGAGAATAATCGCCGAATGTTGCCACTTTATTGATCTGTTCAATTTCCTTTTGGGCGAATCGAATCCGGAGGTACAGGTAGCATCGATAGAGGTGAATGGTTCGTCGACTGTAACGAGGGACAACCTGGCGGTTACCTTGAAGTATCCCGGAGGATCCCTCGCTACGTTGATTTACGTGTCTCTTGGTGACAAGAGGATGGAAAGGGAACGGCTCGAAGTTTTCGGGCAAGGTTCATCCATGGTCTTGGAGGATTTTAGGAAGCTCATAATCTACAGTTCACGGCCCTCTAGTTTGATTTTGAAGTCACAGGACAAGGGATGGGGGAATGAATTTGACGAACTGTCCAAGTTCTTCCGGGGTGAAAAAAATTCAATGATAAGTTTCAAAGAGTGCGTCGACGCGACCGAATTGACGTTTCGCGTCGAGGAAAGTTCGCGGACGATCAGATCTCCCTCCTAATCGGCTCGATTCGAAAGGAAAGGCATTTCTTTTTTACCCACTCTTTTCTGCAATCCTAATCTCAACCGTGGGAGCTCCCACGTAATGAACGTACAGAATTTGATCTGCACCGTCCCAGAACCATCCAGTTTGATAGAAAGTTTGGAAGAAAGCACAAGCTCCTGATTGATTGATCGAGGTGCAGAAGATGCCAATTTTTGTCGTGTTCAACTCGGAAAGGCTTGTGTATTCGGGAATCAATCCCGAGTCGTTAGCGATTACGGACGCGGGTTGACTTCGGCTGTAGACGACCAGCCACTCACTCGAATTAGGCGCGCTAGACGTGATGTAAGAAACTTCGCTTGGACCGTTCGGTGGCGTGCTGCTGGATATGCTGAGTTTGCCTGTATCCGTTACGGACTCCGTTGTTTCGGTTCTCGAAGTATTGGAAGTCAATCCCGTTTCGAAAAAAGTGCTGGTGGTGGTGACGGCGATTCGTGAAAGGTCGGTATTCACTGTCAAAAACATCCTGGTCGTCAATACGAGGGCAAGAATGATCAAGACTAGCAACAACAACTTCTTCTTCTTACTCGTCCGGTCTCACATCACTCCCACAGAAGTTCCGGGTTGTGTATTATAGGCTTAAAATCGAAAGGGATCGAGGGATCTGCCATCTAATATAAGCGGATCTTGCCTCTAACGCAGGAACTTTTGTTTCTATTGATGAAGCACATCGAAACGAGACTATCCAAGAGAATCCGCGAAAGACCGAAGCTGTAAATCGAAAATTGGGATTCAGTTATTCGATATCGTTTGATATTAAATAGCTCCCGAACATATGCGTCTAAGTTTAGATCCAGATTTGGGGTAGATCAGCATGTGTGTGTTGTTCGCTCCTAGCTCATAAAATGGCAAGTTCGTGTTAATTTCAACTGGCTTGGAATTTGATCGTCTTGCTTCCAGCATATCTTAGTTGCCGCATGATCTCTCTGACGATCTTTACATAGTTACTCGGGTCAGCGGAAAATACATGCTATTGAAATTTCGTTCGAGTGGCCCGAACTGCACCCTGCTCGCCGCTCTCACCGGTAACTAGCTGGTCGCCCCGACCCAGTTCACGTAGCTCATGTCGTCCACGAGGCCAGAAATATCCTGAGCAACTCCGGCGTCATTGATTTCTAAAAGCAATCCGCGGCCGTTCGAGTAACCGCCAACCACCCAAGTCTCCCTACCAGGCAAATATGCAATCGAGACAACGCTAGAAAGATTCGAGGAAGGAAAGTGCGCGTACGCCGGCAGGAGCGGGGTGAGATCTTGGAACGCAGAGGAAGAGTTGTCTGACGAAGCGAGCCAAGCATAACTCGCACCACCGACGTAGGACTTTGCAAGGCCGCCGCCGATCAACCACTCTGATCCGTTCCAGACTATCGAATTGACCGAGTTAAGAGTAGAATTTGAGAGCTCGACTTTGCTATCATTCAAGCTGCTATCAAGCTTCGCGGTGAGGTCAACAAAAGAGCTCCCATTGTACTTCGCGAGAAATCCGACCCCGCCAACAAGCCAGTAATTCCCATTCCAGGCAACACTCGTGACAGAGTGAAAGGTTGGAATGGCGCTGGCGATCTCCGAAGTGAGGTCGGTAAACGAGCTGCCATTAAACCAGAAGAGAACTCCCTTGTATTTCCACCCACCGCCAACCATCCAGCCGCCGTTTCCATACGCGTTCGCGTAGAGTATTCCATCCATTTGCCTCGGAAGCTCGGAGGACAGATCAACGAAATTTGATCCGTTAAACAATCCCGCGGAAAAATGGTTTGTCTTGATCGGTGAATACGAGCCAAGGACCCCCGATCCCATTCCAGAAAGTAACCAGGTGGACCCGTTTGAGCTCGCGGCGAAAATGTCGCCGCCGTTCCACTCGTTTTCCTCCGTCATATTGACCCCGGATGTTCCAAGCAGCGTGCCATTTTGGTCGTAGAGATCTAGATACGGATTTTGAGACAAGGCTGAATCACTAGCATTCTCGTACCCTCCCCAGCCTGACACGAACCACTCGGTCCCGTTCCAAGCACCTCCCCAGACAGTGCCCTTTGCCTGATCAGTTGAGATCGGTGCAAGCGTTGCGGACGAGAAATCGTTCAGGGATATGATTGAAAGCGTCGGGTACTGCGTCGGAGTGAACCATGCCCCATCCTGACCTCCGACTAGGATGGAATTGTTCACCGCCCTAAATGAATTCTGGAGAATAGTCGGAGACACGGTCACCCTTTCGGTCTGGGTTGAAGTCACTGAGATTGTGGAAGTCAGGGTATCCTGACTCACTTCCGTCAAAGTACTTGTTGAGTAACTTGTAAGAGTCTGCGTGACGGGTATGTTAGAAGTAACTACTGCCGTTGATGTCGTAATCGGTCCCGCTGTTTCGAACAACCTGGTTGTTGAGTAGGAGTCGAAGAGAGTCACCGAGAGGATGACTGCGATAAGCACGCCAGCCACTAAAAATATCACAATTCGCCGATTGATAGGGCGGTGTTTTCCGTCTTTGGGAATCAAATTTATTTTCTTTACGAATACAGTTACCACAAAGAGAGCTCAAAAGTCAATCCCCGAAAGTTAATACAAAATAATCTTATGTACGATTGTTACTATTCTCCCGCCTTTTCAGGCCGGAACAATATACCTTTGCAATTCAGCTTAATATATCGTGACCCGCGATACCGAAAAGTGGTTGAAAATTGTCTTTACTTTTCTAATCAATCATCTTTACAATCTTTCGAATCGGTAGAGTGTAGTACCAATTTCGGATTACAGAACGCCTCGTAAAGAAGGATACCGAGCATTTCCAAATCAGTAAGGCGATAAGTTCTCATCCCGATCCACCAGCCATGAGCCTGGCATCAAGGGCCTCGGCAAAGGGGCTCTATATCATGACCTGGCCTTATACTAGTTTCTTCTTGGGCATTCTCTTCCTGATAGATCTTATAACCTAAATTGCTGCGAATGCAAGTTCCGATCACAGGCAACGTTAAAGAAATTTCTTGGTAATCTCCGAATCGAGGAGAATTCTGAATCTTCGCAACAGCCCTCGCAAAACGGCTGACGTCCGAGTTTATTGGTAACAAAATATGAGCTAAATCTTGTGGCTGTTGAAAAGAGTTCCCACTTTGCGTTTTAGAACTCCGAAGCATTCACTCTAATTTCGAGTCTCTTAAGTTACATCACTTCTTGCGTTGGAGCTGAAGATGATACTTGTCAACCAGTTTCTCGAAAGCTGAAAGAGCATCCGTAAGAGTAGTGAAAGTATCACGACCTGTAGCGAGACGATTGGTAAGACTCTCATCTTCAAAGATGTTGGTCCAAATAGCATACATGGAAGGTTGATCTTGAGAGTAATCGATACTATCAAGTTTTACGACGAAAAAGCGACCACGGACTGTACCAACAGATTCGAAAATAGTTGAGATGGTGTATTTTCCAAGACTTTGACCTGTATTACTATCCAATGTTCGCTCTACAAGGTCTTTGGATTCTTCATTTTCTTCCTGCATTTTTCACAAAATCAGAACTCTCGTCAAACGACTTCGAGCTTTTGAATCATAGATCGCTCGACCTTGATGTCTTACGCAACCGACGACCAGATAAAGAGTACTCTTCTTAGCTATTGCTTTCTTCAGGTTTGTTCCGCGTGCGCGGTGCCAGTTGTATAATTTTCTCGTGTCACGATGAGTCAAAATTCTCTCTCATAGTTCTATGTCGAGGGCATCTCTTTTTTCAAGCTTGAAGACGAAGATTTTTTTCTTTGCGCCCTCTACAGTTTTGATGATATCAAACAAAAGCTCTTCACCGTTTATCGCCGGATTCCGGAGCGTAACGTATCGGACTCCGGTATATCTCTCCTTTGACAATACAAACCTCAAGAAATCATCATTTTCCATGCAATTTCAATAAATACTATACTTTAGACGTCGTCTCAAATTATGAAACTTGCACCTGCACTCCTACTTCACTATTTTCCACCACTCGCTGCACTCGTCTCGATGCCTTTGCCAGGCCTAGAATCTCAGCTAGGAAAACGACAATCTAGCAATACAGCATTTGTTGACCGTAGCAGTCGGAGAAAATGAAGTTCCTAGAAAAGTTTCGAATCATAGCAGCACTGGTCATGGGAGTGGTTACCGGTGCCTTTTTGCTTTTGATTCTAAGCTGGGCGCTGAATTTGCTATTTGGGCTACTGGGATAATAAGACGGGAATCAAAGGGGTTGCACTAAAAATCCCAAATGGTGCGTAAGAAGCAGACTATTGACAGCCAGTTTTTTTAACAGGTCGAGGTTGGGTGAAGGGCGCAACATCTTTGGCAACTTGGGGCATTTGCAAAACTACTATCAGGTCCCACGCCTAGGTTTTTTGGGACAAAGTAAGTGAAAGCACGAAAGATCGCCTAAATCAAAATCCTGACGGCAATAGCGGCTAAGTGAATCCTCGGCATTTCTATATATCAAACTTGGTGCCAGTCATTTCGAAAATGTTCGCCGCGATCCTCTTTTTGAAAACATGGTGCCTGCTAGACATGAAAGTGAGGTGAACGCAATTCAGAAAAAAATGCCACCCCACATGAAGAACAGATGGGGTGGTCAAGGTTGGGACAAGATCCAAGTTTCCCGCTGTAGTAGATGGAGACGACTATTCTTTTGAAGCAACTCCAACGATTAATTCACAAGGACCGACAAATCCTTGACCTGGGATCTCGAACTGTCTTAGTTTCTCATGGATCTCTTGCCACGCCTGTTCTTTTGCGCTCTCATCCAGCCCGGAAAGCATGGTATGCAAAGCGCCGAAAGATTCCCTTTCAAACCTGAGGCACTCGGCTGCCGACGGTAATATGACCGGAGCGTTTACCGGCATTGATTCCGCGTTTACAAACCCGGCACTAGTGAGTTCCTTTTCGAGAACACCGGGTGAGCCGAGACTGAAAGGACCGGGCTGTCCCGGAAGTGGCGGAGGAAGGTTTGCGCGCGTTCGGATCACTGAAACCGGTATCGAGAAAAATTTGTTGTTGTCGGGCGTCGAATAGACAATAGCTCCAATTCGGCCACCCTGCTTTAAGGATCTTTTCATTCCAGCCAGAGCTTTCTGTCTATTTGGAAAATAGATTAGACCGACTCTTGAGATTACTGCATCAAATCTCCCCTCGCTGATCGTATCTTCCAGCGCTTCTCCGTCGACCACGAGTGTTTCTACATTACGGTGCCCAGCTTGCTCTGCGTTACGAGCAGCGAATTCGAGAATCCTTGGGGAGATATCGGTGGCAAGAACATATCCCGAAGGACCAACTCTCTTTGCGATTTGGAGCGTTTCGTCTCCCGCTCCAGCGGCGACAACTAGCACTTTGCTGCCCTTCCCTACTTGACAGAGATCGAGTAGAGTTTCTGTTGACGGACCGAGCCATCTTCTTAGGAAAGGCCCCCAGTTATTCCAAGCATCGGCCGCCTGATCCCATTGCTGTCTCGTCGTATTCTTGTACTTCTCGGCATCGAACTTCTTTGATAGTTCTCCAGTTTGTTGAGTCATGGTGGCGTAGTTGGTCTTGCTCGGGCGATATATTGAGGGCGGGAACGTGACGCCCGAAATCAACAATTGAGGCGCTCTCTTTTTTTCCTTCAACAATATAGACGAAAAGCTCGATTCGTCGATGGATTCCAAGGACGTCCGAATTTTCTGTGAAATGGCTTTTGCAGATTTTTCTCAGCTTTCACCGCGAAGCATCAGTCCTTCGAATATCGGCAGAAAGCTTGGTCTCGATGCAAAGACAGTTCGAATCCGGATAAAGAAGATGGAAGAGTCCGGGTTTATCAAATATTATCAGACTCACCCCAACTTGAAATTGTTTGGTAAAAATTTCCAATCTTTGTACAGGTTCGAAGCAATGAACGTACCAACAAAATACGAAGCAATAAGGCTGGTCGGGGGCAAAATGGAAGAGATCGTCGAGGTCTACGACTACCTCGGACCATCACTTACAATCACACTCGTGGGCAAATCACTTGATGAGATCGCAACTCTCTCCGAAAAGATAGCTTCCGAGTTCGAACTTACGAGGACTCGACTGGGAGAGAGGGAGCTCTACGACGTTCATGCAGAGCCTGATGCTCTTGATTGGAAAATCATCGAGAAACTGAGATACAACGGTCAAGCTCAGATTACGGATATTTCGGATTCACTTTCAATTACTCAGCGAATGGTTCAATACAGAATTGAAAAACTTGTTTCATCAAACTCAATCGAGATCAGGCCCATAATAAATGCAAAAAATCAACAGGGAATTATTTTCTATGAACTTTGGGTCTACTTGGAACCCTCGAGGGTTGTAGAGATAACCAGGGCGATCCAGGAGATATGTGGCGAGAAAGTATGGACCGAACGGATTATTCCGAACGGAGCATTGGTGGTGGACCTGTTTGCGTTCAACCTGGCCGAGACTGAAGACACGGCAATGAGACTTTCTACTGTCGACGGGGTGAAGTGGTGTTCAATCTCGATAATGAAGGAAGTAATCGAGCCGGTGAAACCCAACTGGATCGATCTCCTAATCAAGTCAAGAACGTAGGTCATCCGCTCCATGACTAAGTCTCTTGAAAATTCAGATTGTCCGAATGAAGTTTTTCAAGAGCTCGTCGTCGGTAATCTTTGTTCCGGGATGGTGTTTTTCCAAATGAATTCTTACGTGACTCAATACATCTTGTTCATCTAGAGGGGAAATCACAGTCCATCCGCAGGCACACGTTCCCATTTTTGCCATTGCCCTTTGAATTTGACTCCATGTTAATATACTTGCTAACGAAGTCAATGCAGACCGATTCAACATACTAATTATGGATGGTAAGACTCTCTCCAAGCTAAAAAAAATCCCGCCTCACTCCAACATGAAAAAACCAGCCGGAGCTGAGGCACTACGACTGAGACTTTTTAGTTTGGTTTATCGACTAACTAGCTACGATGTCAATCAAATCTGACGTGGAAAAGGTAGCGGCTTTGCATTTCAGGGTAGCACCGTAACGGAACCCACCATCAGTCCGTGGACTGAGCAGTTTAAGGCGCTTGTGCCTACTTGTTCGACATGGGAAAAAAGAGCTGATGATGGGAGTTGAGAAGGAAGTGTGATGAAGGATGGAAATAGACAGGAACGGGCCTATGCAAGGCCCCGAATCTCTGCAATAAAATGATCTAAAAACGCGCGTGGTCGCCCTAATCAATGCATACCTGACGAGAAGCTCCCTTTGTTAGTGTGCTTGAAGCCAGTCCCAACCCTCAGGCGAAAACTACCGTATTGAATATCGGGGCAGTGGAAATCCCGGTCCAAACTGGGTCTACCAAGAAGCTCTTGATTACGCTCGACTTCCAGACTAGCGATCCTCCTGATGGCTCCCACAATCCAAAAGTTCCGATCCATGCATAGGGTGCGTCCTTGTAGATTTGTGCTTGCGCATTCGTACAGAGGTCGTTGGTGATGGATGTATTCGAGCTGGTAGTGAGCGAACTCACACACTTTTCAACGGTCGGATTTGAGTAGCCCGCCCAATTTCCCCAAAGTGAGGTGTTGCTCACAAAGCTCACCCAATAATCGACGGGTGTAACGGTAGCCGGTCCAAAACCGGCAACGAACGTAAGCTGTCCGATCTGCGCTGCGTTTGCTACATTTGTGCTATACGAACCAAATGGTGCATTGTATTCCGAAGTGGGAAGCAGGACAAGGTTAACCGTTATTCCTATCTGACCAAGATCAGTCTGGATGACTTGGGCAGCATTGATGCAGCTGCTGCAGCCTGAATATGTCCTGAAAGTGAAAGTGGGCATAGTCGAAATGTTGGCACTGTTGAGATAATCTTGAGCTAGCGTGACATTGTACTGATAAGGCGTGTAGTTACCCAAGTCATACAAGCTCTTCCAAGCAGGATACTCGGGCCCAACATAAGGCGACATTTGCCCTTGAAACGCCTTCTGGTAAAGATCAGTGTAATTGATCGCATGCACGATTGCCTGCCTCACAGCGGTAATATTCGTCGGATATAGATTCGTATTCAATGCGAGGAAGGAAACTTCCCCTGCCCAGGCAGGCATCTTGAAGTACGAATATTCTGGATTGGATGCGACCAGATTCCAGGAGGTAGACTGGACTGCTACGATCTGCGCGGCGCCACTTGAAAGATCAGTAAACCGAGAAATGTCATCAGTCTTTGAGTAAATGATTACGGTTTTAGCGTGACCGGGATCAAACAATGGTTGAGCCGACAGCTCTTGGGATGAAATATTTCTCGCCCAGTAAGTCGGGTTTTGTGAGAACTTTACAAAGTTATTTTCAGCAACTTGGTTGACGACATACGGTCCCGTGCCCGGAATAGGGTTTTGATTGAAGTTGGGATTCAACGCTGTCGGTGTTCCAAATCCACCATTATCCAAAACATACTGGGCATCAAACATCAGCCCATCAAATACAACAAGAGTCCCCGGAAAATAAACGAAGGGTGCAGACAAATGAAAAACGATCTGGTAGGGTCCTGTTACATAGATTGGCCACGAGCTGTTCATCATAAGTGATAGTGATTGTTGGGAAGGATTTACCAAATTACTCTCATTGATCAAGGCAATCGTTGAAGGTCCAAACTTCACAGAATCCATGTTGAAAAGGTTGTACGATTCAAGCCAATTCGAGCTGTTTCCTGAAAGATAATAGAGTCCATACATTTCCGTCCAGGCCTGGTACGCATTAAACGGATTGCCATCTGAGAAATTGACGCCCTGTCTTAGATTGAATGTGTAGGTCTGACCGTCGGGGGAAACGGTCCAGTTTGAGGCAAGACCCGGAAGGTACTGGATATTTCCAGAACCGTACTCTGCGGTCTCATTCACTGTAACTAGAGATTGATAGACGGTGTAGGTGAGCCAGTCGGGCCACGGCGCTTCTGCAACCGTATATAGCTGATTCAGATCTCCTGCGGGCCATTGCCAGTCCTCAATTACAAGTGAGTTTTGAATTGTACTCGTTTGACTCGAGGAAACGGTGGAGCTGGTGGTTGCTTGAGTCGTTGAAGCAGACGAACTTGAGCTTACTGTCGTCGTTATCGGCGCAGAACTGACGCTAGAGGTAGAGCTTGTCGTCAGAGCGGATTGAGTTGTAGAACTGCTTTGGGTAGCCTGAGTCGATTGAGAAGAAGATGTCGAAGTAGATGAACTTGCTACAGTTGTTGAGGTCGAAGATGAAAGGACAACGGCATATACTCCCGCGATAGCAACAATCAGAATTACTACGATGATTACAATGATTACCGATCTTGAAATTCCCTTTTTAGATCCGTGTTTAAGGTGCAATTACACGTCCTGCGTGAGAAACGCTATATAAAATCCTCTACTGCGTTCACTAACTCATCTATCAATATCATAACTCATTGGTGAGTCCCTAACTATCCGTTGAAAATGTTTCGATCATTTCTTTTCGAAAAAATTCAATCAAATTGAAACCGAGATACAAGTTGGATCACAGAAAGTTAGACACCAAATGCAAGGAATTTCTTTGGGTTATCGACTAACATCTTGTCGATGCTACTTTTGCTAAATCCTCTTTTCAAGAACATCGGAATGATAGTTCTTAGAATATGATCATAACCGTGACCTCCATAGAACTTCAAGTCGACCTTTTCTGCCACATCTTGAGAGAGTAATATCTGATCCTGAAACCCCGCCTTGCACAGTTCCATTATCATCCGCACCCTTTCGCTGTCTCGCGGGAATTCCAAGTTCAGGGATTGACCTGAAAAATCCTCCGGTCCTTCTACTTGTTCCCAATCATCATACTGGAGACCGAATTGATCGTATGATATGAAAGATCCCCTTTCCGCTATACGCTTGTGATATTCAATGTCTGAGTTGGTGTCTAGATGCCCAATGTTGACTCTCTTCAGGGATACTCCTTCACTTTCAAATATCTCCAGCGCCCTGAAGGCCTCCCGACCTGGAGGAGTAAAGTGAACTGAAATTGGACACCCTGTCCCAAGGCTGGCTCTAGAAGCAGCTCTAAGAATATTCTCCTCTTCTTGCGTCATCTTGATGCTCACTCCAAGCTCTCCCAGTAACCCGCTTTTTACTCCGGAGCCATCGATTCCAAGCGTTATGTCCCGAACGAATTGTTCGGTCAGTTGATCCACACTTTTCTTCTTCACGTCTTCGGGATGACTCCTCGCGACGTAATAGCCTGTGCCAGCAATTACGTTCAAGCCAGTCCGCTTGGAGATTTTCACTAAAGCTTCAGGATTTTGGCCGATCCCCTTTGTCGTCACATCAACTAGGCTCCTGCCCCCAGCGTTCTTGAATTCGTTTACCTCGCCTACCGCGAGATCAATATCGTCCATGACTAGATTATCTTTGGAAATCGATGGACTCCTTCTTATCACTCCCAAGTTTGACATCTGCACCGGCTGATCCACAAATTGCTTCTTGTATGGGTCAGTGGGTTCACTCCAGAGCGCCTCAACAGACCTGATCAAGAGGTGTTCGTGGGTCAAAGTGATTCCAAGATCGTCAGGAGCAATTTCGCCCAGTACTGTCTGTACTTTATTCATTTCTATCCAGCACAGCATTCCCCTTGACTAATAAAACCGTTGCAAGATATTTGTTACAAAGTATGTATGACTCTCTGCTAGCTGAAAGCTGGAATGATTCTTTCTCCCATAATATCCATCGTCTCACGGAAATTTCGCATACCGTAAGCCCACAGCAAATCTCTAACTATGAAGTGAGTAGCCCCAGCTTCAACGTACGCACCGAGCTGGTCAATGCATTGTTTTTCATTACCCATAACCAGAAACTTTCTGGACAAATCATCCGGTAGTCCTTTTCCCAATTTTAGAGCACGCTCCCCATCTTCCTTGGTTGCCGTCGACTTTTGATACGAATATGAGTCTTGGTCGGAGATCCCAAGAAGGCCGCCCATCTCTTTCAGCTTCTTGGCATTCGTGAGAATTGCTATCTCAGCCTTGGCAGTATCGAGCACTGTCTTTTGTTGTACTTTGTCGCTAGTCATGGCAAAATGGATCACAGCGGTCTTTTCAACGTCTTGAGGGGCCCGTCCTGAACTTAACGTTGCCACATCAATGAGTTTTCTTCGTTCGCTGAATGTTTCTGGAGTGTTGTACCAAGGTAACCAACCATTCCCTTTTTCACCAACGAGCTTAAGACCAAGTTTCGAACCGAGAGCCGCGATATAGATGGGGATGTTTCGATCTTCATAGGGAGGCAAATCTAATCTGGCAGCATTTAGACGATAAAACCGTCCCTCAAAATTGACCGGAGAGCTGTAGCTCGATTTCCAAAGAAGTCTGATTACATCAACAGATTCTCGGAGCCTCGCCAGTCGCGTTGCCGGATCTGGCCAATCAAAGCCATAGGGAAGCGCATGCATCGCCTCCCCCGCTCCGATTCCCAGAATTGCCCTGCCTTGAGTGAGATTGTCGAGTGTTGAAACAGTATGAGCAATCGTAGCGGGATGCCTTCTAATGCAATCTGTAGCAATTGTGCCCAAGTGTATCTTGTTGGTCTTGATTCCTATCGACGCAAGTATCGTCCAAGGCTCGTACTTGTCATTCGCGGGTGGAATATCGATAAAGTGGTCGGGGATCCAGAAAGAAGAAAAGCCATGCTCCTCCGCGTAACTGCCTTCTTCAATAAAGTCGTGTATGTCAAATCCTACACCACAATAGCCAAATTTTATCAAGAAGAGAAACGAGCCGGCTTTGGAAAGTTGAGCTGAAAAAGATTCTTTCAGCCCCTGGAGATCCGAAGCAATTGCTCCAGACCTCGACAATAGATTTACTAGCTCTCCCCGGAACCCAACCTGACTTTCGTGATCGCAAACGAGATAGGCGTGGAGCCGATAATCAACTGTGCCGGAAACGTAACAGTACTCGGAGGCAACATCGTTGACGAAGAAGTAATTGAAGCGATGAAAGAAGCTGCCGGCTCTTTCTTCGACATGCCGACGCTGCACAAGAAAGCTGGTGCTTTCATTGCAAGGCTGCTGGGCGTGGAAGATGCGTACATTTCAGGAGGGGCCGAAGCTGGACTTTTGCTTTCATTGGCAGCCTGCATGACTGGGGGTGAATTAGAGCAGATGGTCAAGCTTCCAAAGACAGACGGCATGAAAAATGAAGTGATAATACAATCGCTCCACAGAAATCAGTACGACTATCCCCTCCAATTTACCGGAGCAAAAATTGTTGAGGTGGGAAATTCAAGAAAAACAGTTGCATCAGATATCGAAAACGCAATCTCAGAGCGTACCGCAGCGTGCGTCTATTTCGTGTTCGACCCCATGGAGGGCGTACTCCCTCTTGAAGAGGTTGCTAGAGTTTGCCATGCCCGCGGCGTCCCTGTTATAGCTGATGGAGCAGGTGAACTCCCTCCAGTTGAAAACCTAACCGCTTTTCTCAAGATGGGAGCCGACATTGCTGTATTCAGCGGCGGCAAGGACATTGGATCAACCAACGATACGGGTCTCGTAGTCGGAAGGCGGGACATAATTCAAGCATGTCGCAGATTGGGACCTCACAGCTACATACCGTACGGCAAGGGAACCCATGTCTTCATAGGGAGGCCGATGAAGACGAGCAAGGAGGACATTTTCGGCTTTGTAACCGCTCTCAAGAGATACTTGAAGGCTGACCAGAGGGCACGTTTGGAAGAATGGGAGCGCAAAGCAGCGTATCTTGTTTCCGAGCTTCAAAAATTCCCCGAAGTAGTGAGCGTAAGAAAGATGTATGACAGTTACGACCAGCCAAGACCTCTCTGCGTTCCCAAGGTAGAATTTGAATTCAAGAAAGCTGAACCTCATGGATCGACGGCAGAGTGGATCATGGGCGAATTGCAAAGAGGGCAACCTTCAATCGTGGGGTACGTTTTGGAAGGTAAGTTCTACCTTAGTCCACAGTGTCTAAAGCCGGGAGAAGTAGAGATTGTCGCTCACACGATATCGGAAATCCTTTTGAAAATGAAGTGAGGTTGAATGCGCAACGTGATTGAAATTGACGGCACGAAGATGCAAAATCTTCACTTTGTCTGGTCAAACAAGATCAAACCGATAGTTCGGGCAAAGAGCGGGGATCTTGTTTCTGTTGTGATCCCCGATTCATCAACGATGCAGGTTCGCGAAGATTGGACCCAGAGCGATCTGAAAAAACTTGACAAGTCTTTCCTTGATGGTGCGGTCGGTCCTATTTTCATCGAGGGAGCAAGCAACGGAGATACTCTTGAGATCGAAATTCTAGACATCAAGACTGGATCTTGGGGATATTCTACGACGGAACGCGAAGCAGGTCTGATTCGAGGACGCTTCGAGGACAAGCTCATATTCTGGAAGGTCAAAGACGGAATTGCTGAAACCACTTCTGAATTTCTGAAGGGGATCCGATTGCGGATAGAACCGTTCCTGGGTGTAATGGGAGTTGCCCCTGAGAGCGGCGAATACCCCATGGTTCCACCTCAAGCTTTTGGTGGGAACATCGACAACAAACTACTCACCGCGGGATCAAAACTGTACCTTCCAGTTCAGACCGAAGGAGCACTACTCTCTGTTGCCGACCCCCACGCCATTCAGGGTGACGGTGAAGCTGGTTCCACCGGGCTTGAGATCAGTGCAAATGTTTTGCTCAGGCTCAATCTGATCAAAGGAAAACGGATCAGGTTTCCTAGAGCCATCGCAAAGAATGGAGAATTGCTTGTTACGATGGGCATCTCAAGTGACCTCTACGAAGCCTCCAAATTCGCGATGGAGGAGATGGTCAGTGAGCTAGAAGACAGAGGATTCACGGCAGCAGAAGCCTACATGCTTTGCTCTTTGGTGGCAGACCTGAAGATATCGGAACTTGTGGATGAGCCCAATCACGTCGTCTCAATGAGCGTACCAGTCCACGTTTTGGTTGGACGAAAGTAGGCACTCTTCTAATTTGCGTCACTTTGCAGCTGGATTTTTCTTCAGATCTCCGATGAATGAATCAAGAGAATCGCAAAGCCCTTCAACATCCTTCGAACTGTGTGCCTTCGACACGCCATGGTGGAAGAGGTACGACTGGTGGAACAGAATTCCTGATTCAAATAGAACCCTGCACATTGCTTCGTAAGTTCCCTTGTCAGATTTCGCGGCATCTGTGTAATCCATGACCGGTTTCTCAGTAAAGTAAATCTGGAATTGTCCACCGGCGGTCTGGAGTCGCGCGTTAACGCCATTCTCGTGACAAGATTCTTCAAACCTCTTCGCTAGCGTTTCAGAATCTGACCACAGCTTCCTCTGGACGGAGCCGTCTCGCAATTGCTCAAGACATGCAAGCGACGCCGCAAGCGAGGGTTGGTTTCCATTATACGTCCCGGAAAATGGAACGCGCCCAGTCCTTGGGGTGGTAATCTTCATCACCTCTTCCTGTCCCACAACCGCACTAAGCGGGAACCCATTGGCAATTGCCTTACCGAAAACGGAAATATCTGGTATCACACCATAGTAGGCTTGTGCTCCGCCCGGAGAAATTCGAAATCCGGATATTACCTCGTCAAAGATCAACAAAACGTCGTACCTCCTTGTTATCTCCCTGATCGATTGAAGGTACCCGTCTTTGGGCTTGATGCAACCGGAGTTGAAAACGATTGGTTCGATAATTAGAGCAGCTAATTGATTTCTGTGGTCCTTTATGCACTTTTCGAGAGCATCGATATCGTTGTAGGGAACAACCAGTAAGTTGTCCGCCGATCCAGAAGCTAAACCAACGGATTCAGGAACCGGCTCTGTTGAGTTCTGCGCAGGACTAGTTCCGTTTTCTAAGATCGCGGGGTGAACGCTAAAGTTCGCTTCGTCATGCCAACCGTGATAACATCCCTCAGTTTTGAGGATTTTTCCTCTCCCTGTGTATCCCCTTGCAATTTGTACGGCATGCATGACCGCTTCAGTTCCTGTATTCGAGAGCTTCACCTCCTTGGCAGATGGAATCATGTCTCCAAGAGCTCGAGCGACAGTGAAGCTAAGCTCGCTTTCAAGCGAGACGGTCAATCCCGAATCTAGTTGGGCTCTAACGGCCTCGGTTACACGTGGGTCCTTGTGTCCGAGTATTACCGCCCCATTTCCCACTAGATAGTCCGTGTACTGGTTGCCATCGATGTCCCAAACGCGAGAGCCCTCAGCTCTTTGAAAATAAAGGGGAAATGGCTCGCGATATCTAAACCCTGAATGTACTCCTCCAGTGATCAACTGTTTGGCTTCTTCAAATTCCTCTCTGGATCGATCAAGTCTTGTGATTGTCAACTCGACTACGCAACTAATGATCAGCGAGTCGAGAGTCGCCATTATAATCTTAGCACATAGATTAAAGCTTCAAACTTACGACCCGAATGCTCGGGAGTCTCAAATTTTGCTCCATTCTCACCAACCTCGAAATCGAATATTAACAGAAATCCTTCTTCAACACAGGAAAAACTTGAGCGGTAAAAGTATCAAGCAGTATCACGCATGAGCTGGTCCGCGCATCGCCGTCATGTTCTTAGTCATCGCGGCAACCGTTCTATCGTTTTCCTCTTTCAGAGTGAATTGAAGGATTTCGGTCCCTTCTGATGCGATCGGTACGTGACCAGGCGGAAGGTAGAAAATGTCGCCCTCATTGCAGGTTTCCTTATGATCGCCATAATCGACAGCGAACGACCCTTTCAATACATACCCCCAATGTCTCGCCTGACACCTGTCATTTGGCAATCCTTTGAGCAGCGGAGCAAGATTCATTTCTTTCTTACAACTAACGTAGGAAACTGCCATATCTCCCATCAGAGTATCGCGCGATACAACGATGTCCGAATCCAAGGTCTTCTGAATCTCTTCCTTTTTCTGTTTCATTTTTCTTGCGGTGCGCATGCCAGAACTTGAGCTTAAAAAGGAATAGCATTACGGCGCTGCCAAGATAGTTCGGCACCGACATGGTTTCGAAGCACAACCTGCGATAACAAGTGAGCACGGCAAATCGATGTTTGATGAAGAAGACAAAAGGGATAACTTGATCGAATTAACACGGTTCGCTATAGAAATCTAAGAATTCGGACTCTGAATCCTAGATCCGGTTCCTGACTTCACAAAGTTAAGATGACTCACCGGGGCGACCCCATACTATGAAGCAACAATTCGTACGGCAGACAAGAACTCGAAATTCTAAACCAAAACTTGCTTTCGTTACTCCTAGAAGTCTGCTAGATCATGGTCTCAACCTCGGTATTTTCTCGTACGACGACAATACGGACGTTTGGAAACTTTCCGGGAAATTCAAGAAGGTCCTCACCGTCCTTGCGGAGAAGCTCACGAACTTTAGTCTCCCGCAGAGATGTGCCCTAGCCATACTGTTCTTCGTGGACAGGATTTGGGCTGACGATTTTGTGGGTTTCACTGATATCGCAACATTTCTGGCTCGACATCCGGGCGGAGCATATTCCACTTCTTTCAACTGAATTGCTTTTGCACCGACTCAAACTTCTTGAAAAGAGTGAGAGGCTGAAAGTAATGTATAGAGAATTGTTCCTGACAAACCGCGAATAGACTCTGTTCAACAACTTGAACAAAAAGGCCATTGCTTGAATCTCTCGTTCTAGAGTGCTGTTTCTAATACGATAATCTGCACTAACGAAGTTAGTGAAAGGAAGTGTCTTCAAAATCCAAAGTGATTGTTTCTGGCGTTCTCGCTGCGATAATAGCAGTGAGTTTGATAGGCACGGTTGTGTTTACCCCTGGGATCCTGAATAGCTCTACATTATCATCGTCATCCCAGTCAGCGGTGACGTCTAGTACTGCAAGCGCATTTACTCAAAACAGTGTGGTGAGCTCGCCACAAAGTGGCAGTTCCTCAAGCTCCTCAAGTTCCTCGAGCTCCGAAAGCTCGTCTAGTGGAGGGGGTTCAGGAACTCTGGCTGTTCTTATGACTGACCCGCCGACAGTACCGCAAGGAGTGACAGCAGTATACATCAACTACAGCTCCATGGAAATTCATATCGCAAACGCTGGCAACGATAGTGGTTGGACGGATCTCCAAACCTCAGGCAGCATCGATCTGATGAGCATAGTAAACGAGAGCCAGACCATCGCGACAGCTAATGTCACTTCAGGTAAATTCAATGGAATGAGATTCAACGTGTCCTCAGCCGTTGTGACTTTCAACGGGGCCAATTACACCGCGGACCTTGTGTTTCAAGAGCACACGCTCAACGTGTGGATTCCCGGAGGGATCTACATCTCCAACGGACAAACCACGGGAGCTATGATTGATCTTAGTCCAACGGTACTACTCCTTGGAAACACTACGAATCCGACTTTCGCATTCCTTCCAGCAGCAACCGGATATACGCTGCCTGCAAACTCGATCCCGAATCATCCACACGTTGGCGATCGGGACGATTGGAAAAACAAACCATCTGTTGCGATCTGGCAAATGGCAAAGTTCGAGCTAACCGCAGCAAGTATCAGCTCGACATCTCTGAGCGTCAATGTCTGGAACAATGGAAATGCAACGATCATATTTCACATGGTGGTTGTGACCTCAACTATCGGTCCCAGCGAAGGTTGGATTCCTAGCACCCCACTCGGACCAGCATCAAAGACTTCAGAATTCTTCGTGATTGTGCCAAACGGAACGTTGATTCCTATTACGTCATCCACCAAAGAAGGCGCAGAAAACATTCTCGCCCTCTCGGGCTATGCGCTGGCGCCAGGAACTGGTGCAACTTTCACCTTCAACGGGCAAGTAACTCTGGGAGGCTTCGCCATGTTGCAGGGCGATGCGCCAACACATGGTGTGGTGGCCGGAGAGAAGTATATCATAACAGTGCTCGGCAGCGGACAGCACGCACAGACGGCAGTAACAGCAGGAACTCTTACAACTAGCACCACCACCACTAGCATTCCTGTAGTTACTTCAACGTCTACGTCGACTGTCACAACCACGCCAACAAGCACTTCAACTTCCACCTCGAGTGCCTCCTCAAGTCAAACCAGCTCATCTACAGCGACTTCTTCCGTCTCTGACACCACCGTCACTACCTTAACGAGTACTATCACAGCACGTCTACGACTACGGTGACTCAGACTTCCAGTGCGTCCACCTCGACGTCCACCAGCGCATCAACTTCGGCCTCTACCACTAGTTCTACGAGTTCATCCACTTCGCCAACGACCACAACCGCGATAACAACAACGACTACAACAAGCTCATAGCTACGCGCATATTCGACGACTATCCAATCGAGTCGTGCCCTTTCGGCCGACTCCCGCCTTTTTCCAAAAATCTTGGGTTTTCTGGATGCGATCTTCCTCTGACTCGTTAACCGTTTTCAAGAAAACTATGTCACAATTAACAGATTTGTGGCTTCTCCCCTATCTATATCCCTGCAAATTTTGTTCATCTTGGCACTCGAGAACAAATGTCCCGATCAAAGACGACAAGACAAATATTTTTCATCAAACAGTATTGCGAGCTCTGCGGCAAGTCCATGGACTCGGAACGAGGTTTGTCGGAAAGACGAAAGTACTGTTCGGACAAGTGCGCTGCAACCGCCGCGAGACGCAGGACCAGCGGCAGATTAGGAATTCCCCTGCCGCGCTCAAAGACTTCTAGGCTATCTGATCCACTTTACTTCAGCTGAAAATTTGGAACTGCGATAACATCAGACAAACTAGATCTAATGCTGACGGAATATAGGTAAAAAAAAGACGCCCGATCGTCTGAAAATCTTAAGGACACGGGATCGACGGAATCCGATAGCTAAATTGGAATCTGTATTCCGCGTTCACTATTATGAAATAATTCTGGAGAGCGGCTAGTCTCAGCGGTCGTTAGAGTAGGTTAATCTTGAAGATCGTACTAGTCACAATCGGCGCCATGCTGATGATAGTAGGTATTATCCTCTTTGCAGTAGGGGTTAACTACGTCGGAGAAGCTAGGACTTGCCTTCAGGGTCTTTCTTGCACGTTCGGCACTCATTTGAGCACCTTCCAGATCCAAGGGTTCCAGTCCACCGGCAAGATTTGGGAAGTAATCGGGGCGCTGTTTGCAGCGCTTGGTAGCGGCTTTTTTCTGATTGACCTCTCTAGCCGGACGTCGCGCAACCGTCTGATTAGAAAGGAGATAGAAGTTCAGCCGGAGGCCGACCTCAGTTTACCCATCTCACGATTGTCCTAGATTCCATCGTAATAACGGCTTGCTTAGTACGGCTATTTACAGCTCGGTGCTTGAGTGAGCTCGCGCGGATTCCAGCCTCATTGTAACGACGAATCCGAACAGGCCAATCGCTTGATTTTTTCCCAATCATTTTTCGACAGAAAGATCTTAGGAGTTTGCCAACTCAACGAAGGAATATTCAACTAGTCAGATCATTTTTGTATTTGGCTACATCGTGTTATTACATCCGTCTTCCAGAAGGATTCTCCGGTGAAGTAATTAGGAACTCTCGTCTAAGTACGGTTGCTGATTGTCTTTGTCGAACTATGGCATTGGAACCATCCGCGAAAAAGCCGAGATTGATTCGCGAAATGAATCCCAGCTGGCGGAAGGCAAGATCGAGAGGGAAAAGGAAACAAGAATAATTGAAAAAACAAATGAACGTCTCAAGGAACTCGTTCCCGATGACAATCTGTACGAGGCGGTGGAAAATTTTCTCCTCGGCGATCCGGAAAACCAGATTCCACAACTTGGAGTTCCAGCGGAGATCCTAACCAACGGGGACGAAGAGGCAAATAAAGGAGAGGACCTGATGGCTCGCGCAAAATTCGAAACGAGCGCGAAGGTTGCAATATATCAGCAAGAGCCAAGCATGGTTAAGAAGAGCCTTGAGCTGGCAATCAAAGTTACAGATCCTACCGACAAGCATGCGCGAATGCAGAGGACAATTCTTGATAATCTAAATCAGGTGATTCGAATCGCGCGGGACTATTACAAGACCAAAGAGAAAGTCACTGCAGAGGTGAACGCCAGCGTCTCTGCCAATACAGCCGAAGTCAAAAAATAGGTAATCTTAACGAGGAGAAGAATTATTGGATGATTCCAAGATTCCAAGAGATGTTCTTAATCAAAGTAGAGTGAGTCTAATCGGCTAACTTTCGCAGGAATCCCCATCCTGCGCGAATAATTCTTCTTTGACGCCATCTGCTGGTGATACTTGCTGCAATATTTCTGACCGGGGCCCAACTTCATGTCAGTTATGTCCTTACCGCAGAACGCGCAGTAAAGCTTTGATCGCAAATTCCTATTGATCTTTCGTGGCTGATTGACCCTCGCTGCCAAAATTTGTCCTTCCTTCCATTTACCGTAGAGGCCGCTTTTGATAAGACTTTTCATCAAGTCTCAATTTTTAGATTTTTTCGAGCCGGCTAATGTTTTTTCGAATCCCATTCTTGGCAAAAATAGAAGATTTTGCAGATCTGGAGGCACCACCCTCGGACACAATCGAACTTCGAATAATTATCCTCTTGAGTATATTCACTGAATTTTCTGCATTCACCTTCTTAAGCGAAAGCCAATGGCCGCTTATCTGGAAAGAAGGGAGTCTGCAAAGTAGTATGAATAACCGAAAATCAGGCGCCAACAGACCCGAGTGTATCAATCCGCTCAACATCATCTCCGGCAGCCAGGAAGACGCTGCGAGAATGTTCGGGACGCACGATTGGGACGTCGACTCTGAAAAACCCTATGGCGAGGGTGTCGTAATACATTACAATTGCAAGAAGTGCAATGCTGAGGGGTATTCTATAGTCACGACTAAAGATTCTCCAACATCCAAAATGATTGAGAGCCGAATCTTGAACCCCTTTATGGAGAGCCCACGTCTATAGACAAAATAAGTCGAGATTTGCCGGACTACTGCTCTAAGTTTCTACAGTCCACTTAAGTGAGTGTAGAGCCCGAAGAAAAAGCTGTGGAACTTTTGTCGATAGAGGGAGTGATGTGATGCACGATATGAGACCATCGGGGAACTAATTCCCGGCGTTAACGAGAGAACGAAGCGGGAAGCACCTCAGTCAAAGAATCTCATGGAGAATTCGCTCGATGTCCATTTCTTCTCTCGACCTTTCCAAATCTCTTCCTCGAGACATTGCCTTTTCTCCTATGAACACGCTTACAAGTGCAAGCGAGATCACGGAGTATGCAACCAGCCACCAGTATCCACTTGCAGCGCTCATCCACCACACGTCCAGTTGCCCACTCCGAAGCGAGCTCAACATGTACCCGAAAATCTGGGTTGTCCAAGGGGGTACAGTGGGAAAGTTGGGATTGATCACTGACACCATGGCAGCGGATCCGTTGAAAATTACTCCCAGCCCGTACAGAAAGTAGGCGACTGTGTTCGCCCCTTTGTTTCTCTCCAGGACCTCGCCCACGGGCAAAAGATGAACGGGATGGCGGGAATTAAAAACCGAGGTCCGAAAGATACTCCGGCTGTGACGTCCTGCCACATGCTGTAAGGAACAACGATCGAAACTGCGATCGCAATACCAAACAAGATCCGACTTTTATCAGATCGATTTCGGAACATGAAGTACAAACCGATCGGCGCAAGAATCAAAATAGGGCAGTACAGGAAGAGCCCCCTGTACGGCGACGAGAAATTGATGAACAGGCCTTTGTAAAGAGGCGTGGTAAAGTCCGCCATGAGCCCCTTCCCATCATACATGTTCTGACTCGAGGTGAACTCTCTTCCGAACGCCATCAAGTTGTAGGCAAGGACTCCCGCGACTCCCACAAAAGCAGTGGACAAGAAAACTAATAGTACTCGAGATATTCTTGTCTTACCATAGAAGGCGTAAAGGAGGTAAACAAAAACGATGGGGATCAAAAGCGTATTCACGTAATCAACGAGTATTGATGCCGCGACCGCAAACCCACATGATGCCAACATTATTGTCTCGGTAGATCGAAATATCCGATTGCGAGTCCATCCTCCCCGATCTAGCCCGCCACTCTCTCCTCCTAATTCTCTTAGATTCGTCGAGACTTTTAGGGCAAGATAAAAAGCCAGGAGGACGAATGCGGTCGATACATCATGCTGGAAGAAATACGTGGCAAACGGCCAGAGGAGGCTCGAGAATGCGAGAGCGAGCGCGAGGAAGATGGACGTGCTTTCCCTCTTGAAGAACAGCTTTGAGATCTCGTACATGAGATAAGCGGAAATCGCACCCATTAGTGACACGAAAGCTTCGGTAAAAGTCAAAACATATCCAAACGGTGTATAGCCGCTCAACAAGAAAGCTGGAATCGCGAAGGGCAGCGAAAATAGTGAACTTCCCGGAGCTGAGGCGATGTACCACGCACCATTGAATGGAAAGTCATCCATCGAAAACACTGGGTTCGTGTTTACCTGCGAGTTCTTCACGGCAAAAGTGTGTCCGGACCAAATAGCCCAATCGAGCTGGACGAAACTTGATGGGTGATCAGTCGCCCACACCCCGTTGAAGGAGAATAGGTAGACAATAAGCACTAGGGCGAAGATGACTAGTCCTGTGCGCCTCTTAGCAAATTGACACACTTTGGCGACGATTTGTGAGATTATGTCGCTCTGAATTCTATCAAAGTTCTTTTTGAATCAAATGGAAGAATCTTCTTATTCCTTTCTGACGATGCCGTCACCTGGCGGAGACTAATCCTGTAAGTAGGCAGCTTTCGAGCTTGTCAAACTTCGTGAGCTGTCAGCAAATACGACTCTTGGCTTCCTACACCGGGAATGAATAGCGATAGGCGGATTTCCGAAAAACATTCTTTTCTCTTCATCGTCAAATATTGATTCATTGCAAATAATACACGTGGCAATCGCAGCTCTCAATGCAAATCCAAAAGTATCGAGTAAGGTGATTAGTTAAGTCTATGAGACGATTGTTCTAGGCGGTCAGGAACTAGGTTGATCGGTATCGTATTGCTGTTTTGAAACAGAAATATCTTGGGGCTTTAGATCTTTCAGCTGCCATACGCGGTAGCTCTGGCGCATGCCCGCCAGGATACTAGTGGAGGGCTTTCTTCTTGTGAATCACGGATGGATTCGGCTGCAGTATGGCACCAACTTCGTGGTCCTTTTGAGTAAGATCGTGAAGCCTTTTCTTTTCCTTTGCAATCTCGGGACACTTGGCTTCGTGTTGCTGACATTCTTCAAAAGTACGAAACATAGCACCGCAGCCCCTACAGAGGAAAGCAATGGTTCTAATTGGCATTTCGAATCACAAGTACTGACATTTTGATTCAATAGTTAGAAAGGCACAAGCTGAATAAAACTAGATTGCTCAAAAGTTATCTAAAACACGAATAGAAATTTCTCATTCAAGTGGACCTTACTCCAACGCCCGAAGTACCTCGAATCTTTTTCGAGAATCCTGGTCGAAAATGTCAACTTACCGGAGATTCGTCATCACTTACTATAATAATTTGCATTACTCCGGCAGTATCCCCTTTCAGGTGAGCGGGCCGGTGTAAAGAGCAGAGGTTTGGGACGTGCAAGTCTGAGAGGCTGGAGTTTGACCATTGAAAGTGAAACTCGAAACCGGGTAACCCGAGGAAAAGCCAGTAACAACAACGTTCACAAGAGTGCCGGGTCCGCCGGAAGCTGGCGCGACATCCATACAGACGGATTCGCAAGTACCTGACCCGGGACCTGGGACCAGAGCATATGATGCTGAAGAGGTGGAGAGCAAAAACAAAAGGGCTACAGACATAAGGATGAAAACAGTGCGATAAGATCTGTAATTGCCTTTGTACCGGAGTGGCAACGGGTTTGCAACCCCCGCATGCCCGTCGAGGCGTTAAATCATTTTAGTACGGGACGTATCGGGATAAGATACCTCCCTTTAAACCGGGGTCTCTAACGTGTCTTTTTTTGACTGGGACAAGCAACTCTATTTTTCCTAGTAAGTTCGTGTGTGGGTCTCACATGTCGCACTCGGGACTTACTACTATCGTCTGAATAGAGTTGAGTTGTTGGAGTGAAAGATTTTTTTTCGTGGCAATGTGGGAATAATCTTAACACATCTCTACGAATCTTGGGCGGGAAGGAGAAAGGTGATGGCAGGTAGGTGGATAGATCCGACCTTGTCGCACTGATCTTCACTATTCTCGGATTAGCTGCGGCTCTCGCATACATTGCACTCGTTCCAAATGCGTTCAATGGAAGCATACCCACACTTCCTGTAATTTTGCTTGACACAGTCTTGATTTATGGATACGCCGCATACTGGGCGTTCAGCATCTGGCACGCTCTAGCAGTTCCTCTTTATCGACGGCAGGCCCTGGGAATTGGATTCGTAATTCTTTCTATATTCGGCGTTTTCACGGTGATTGCCGGTACTACAAGAGTACTTTCACTCAGGATTTTTACGCCACTCGCAACGTTCAGTTTCTATCTTTTATTTGCAGTGCTCTTCTACTGGATCGATGCATCTATTCTAGCTAGCCGGAGATCCGATCCACTAGTTAGAGATACACTTCATTGGACCAAAGTGAGGATTCCTCTCTGGATCGCAAACATAATCCTGTGGGCGATTCCCCTTGTAATCATAAGTACCGCCTCTGTTTCCGGAAACATTACCCTGCTTTCCGAGTTCAACAATGGTGCTTTTCCGAATTCCCCGTCTGGGACAGTTCTCACGCTAGTCTACAACTATCTGCCGATTATTCTTCCAATTGTTGGACTCATCTATCTACCGGCCATTGCGATCCGTTGCAAGTGGGACCGACATCTACGCATGCACTTTGCGTGGTTTGCCCCGGCGGCGTTGTTTGCACTTGCGTTGTTCCTTCCGTTGGGGAATGGTCTCCCCGGTGTCGTTATCGCGATTACCGGCTTTTCACTTTACAAGAGTGTACGTTCACTTGTTCCAATAAATAAAATCTTGCGACTGTGATCTTTGGATTGAGATCCTTTGCATTATCCAGTTCAGTAGCGTGATCTAGTTTAGGGACTTATTCCCCGTTTCCCCCGTCTATTCTCTCTATTAACTTTGGTATGGGTTCGCTATGATCTATCCTAAAGCTCATGTGCAAGACCGTTGCAAGGACCTAAAACGCATACAGTTTTTTCTCAACTCTCTTTGAGCAAGACTGGAGGTGTTCGAGCCGAAGCAAAATTTTCCTAGCGAACATTCCAAGAAATCTCTCACTCATCTTTCTTGGAAGGCTGTTATTGGTCTCGAATTGCGCCTAAACCGGACTGTCAAGTGTCCGTACGCATCACTGTCACGTCTTTCTTTAACGAGGCCTATCTCGATCAAATCATCCAAAATGCGTCGACAAGTGTCCTTTGGAACACCGGTTTCTTGAGAGATCTCATCAATAGACTGTGTCTTCGATGATATACCAGCAAGTATCGACATAAGATCAGCCGATCTCTCAACCAACTTTACGGTGGTAACATCCTGATTGCTCAATTTCTAAACCCCTCATAGGAGAAATGGATCGAGCTTACTTTTATCTTAGGGAGGCGATCATCATCCTTGGGATTCAGAAGACTGGGAAACCAGACCCTCTTATCGAGAGCGCTCCGATATAGAATTACGTCCAAAGTTACTTCCAGGGAATCTTAAGTACTCGCTGTCTTGATAGCGAACGAAAACATGGTTCCTCTTCTTCATGCAAGAGCTTTTCATAAGATTCTGGTTTCCTTTGACGGATCTTCAAACTCTATCGAAGCATGTGACGTCGCGACCATTCTTGCGAAGAGCTACAATTCGAAAATCTTGCTGGCTTATGCGATACCACCACTACCTCTCCTATCGCCTCCTCGAAGAATCGATTATGAAGCAAAATTTGAAAACAAGACAAGCTTGCAAGCTCTGAAGATGGAGTCGCATATGACGAAGATGGGGATCGAGGCGAAAACAAAAATTCTCCGCACGAAGGGAGCTATCGCGACTTCGCTGATCGAGCTGTCTGAAGAAGAGCGAGTCGATCTCATTGTTGCAGGAACTCGGGGGTTGGGGGATTTTAAAAGAATGATTCTTGGAAGCGTATCTACCAACTTCTTGAACAATGCGCACTGCCCCGTCCTTATTGTAAGAAAGAGAGTCTATCAGATCGTTGGGCCCCAAATTCGAAAGATCCTCGTTGCAACCGATGGATCTAAATTTGCTAGTCGGGCGGTGGAGTTTGCCTCAAGCATTGCAATGAAATTGGACGCGGATCTCACAATTGCTCACGTGATCTATCTCGCGCCAGTAGCCTACGGTGGGATGTACTCGCCCGACTTGTACAAAGATCTAGAGAAACAAGGAAACGAAATACTAGCCACTGCAAGCGAAACTGCGAAGGAGAATGGAGTGTATGCGATAACAAAGCAAATCGATGAAAATCAAAGTCCTGTGTGGGCATTAACGAGGTTTGCTGAAGAAGGCAAGTTTGATCTCGTGGTCGTCGGTACAAGAGGGCTCAGCGGTCTCAGGAGGGCCTTCCTTGGAAGTGTTGCAAACGGAGTTGCTCATTATGCAAAGTGTTCCGTGCTGGTGACAAAGTAATAATGATAATCTGTTTGTCTCTTCGCTTAAGAATTAGAAAGAATCGTATTTTATAGCGTCCAAGTTAATAGGGGAACGCATTTTTCAAACCGATCTACGGTCCCCGGATGCAAAAAAGAACCGGACTAGGATTGATTATTCGAAGGCGATGTTTCAACCTTTACCGAATGACTTGGAATTCTTGCAAGCTGCGGCTATACAGACTCCGGTTGATCTTTCACGGATCCTGATCTGAAATTCGCGCATGGGTTCGGGAGCTTATGTATAGCGAAGAGCTACGAAATGATCTCCTGAGATGAGGAAAAAGGAGGAATGAAATAGAAAATGTCTACAACAACAATCTGTGTCTCACCAAATAAAGAGAAGATGGCTTTCGGACAGGTGAGGTGCGAAAATCCTTCCAAGCACGGTGCGGAAACAAAGAGCAGAATTGAAATGACTTTCAATGCAAGTCCGGAAGAATTCGACTATTGGGAAAGGATCCAGCGCCAGAGGAGGGAGAACATTAGAAGAGAGTACCTCGAAACTGGCGAGTGTCTTCTCTGCATCATTGACAAGTCGATGGAGGGCAAATTCTGAAAAGATGATGCCCGAGATCTCCTTTCTCATTGAAAAAGAGGACGCGCCGGCATCTAGCCGATTAAACGATTGCAAGAGGGAAGGTTTCCCTCTGTGTCTCAAAGCGTCCCTCTTTAGGATTTTCAATGAATCGTCAGGACAGTTCTTGCTAGATAGAATCCTGAGTAACACCCATCGTAGGAAAAAGGAACATCATCCCGTAACTTCCAGGGTGGTGTGGATGAATTACGATTATGTTATGTGTGATTTTGCAGTAGAGATTGGAGTTGACGTGTCGCAGGTAATAGAATTCCAAGTCTTGAATGAAATGGAGTCGATGAACTGCCTGCTTTGCCCATTATATCAGCGAGAAGTAATCAGAATACGTGGACGATAGAAAATTGTATCCTTTGATCTGAGCTTCTTCTGCGGTAATTACTCAATGAGGATGAACTTTATCACTTTGGTTTATCCTTGATCAACCCTTAGGCGGAGTCAATCTTTGTATTTCTTCATCCAGCCATTCTGAAACAAGGATGTACTCCCTAATCAGTCCCATCCGGGTCTGGGCAACATCGTCGAGGCCCGAAGCCCACGTTTTGATCACTTCGCACTCTGAAATATTGCGACAGTAGAAATTGAAAAGAGAAGTCCGGGTCAGACTCGTAGCAGAGTAGATCATTCTATCGAGCTTTGAAAAGATCATCCCATCGGCCTCCTGTTTTTTCCTTTGATCATTATAGTTTACAAAAAGGCTGCATGCAACTCCATCGATTTTCTGAAAGTCGAGCCGGAATACTCAACGGTTCTGTCCACTCTGTATTGGTCAGGACTCATTTTTTCGCTGCCCAAAGTCGTCGCCTATAGCTTTTCGGAAAAAACAGTCCCAAAAAGTGATAGTTCCTTTGTACTTAATAGTGAAACAATACAAAGCACCAGTTTGACTTGAAATACAGAAGCAGCACAGAAATCATTGATTCAATTCTTCGATCTATTGGATCGGGAGCGACAAAGACTCGCATAATGTACGGGGCATACCTCTCATATTCTCAGCTACTGGGCTATTTGAAAATGCTTGAGGAAAGAAACCTCATCGTTTACGAAACTGAAAAACAGCTATACAGGGTTGCCGAAAACGGATTGAAATTCATGAATGCTTTTGATAAGATTAGTGTACTTCTTCCAAGCACAGAAGAAAGAAACGAAGCGACAAAACTGGAAGCGAAAACTGTACATCCAAGGGTCGATACCCTTAGACCTACGAAATGACGCGAGTAGTTCGTCATGGTTTCGATTTCAAATATATGATCGTTGCATAGAATTAGGGCAAAGTGTCGTAAAATTCTCTCTCGACTTTGGATATACGACCCACCTCTCATTCTGAGAAACCTAGCCCGACACGTTACGAGAGGGCGTTTACTTTCTTGCGCTCAAGGGATTTTCCATGGAACAGCCCTATGGGTCAAATACGATAACGTTCTGCACAAGGATTCTAGATCCCAAATAATAGGGCCCCACCAACAATCCATTGAACTCAATCATAAGAGCATAATTCCCGGGGGTGGGTGGTGCCCTAAGAATAGCCGAAAACCCCCCGGTAGAGTTCGTTACTCCCGTCGCCAGGACCGTCTCGTTGATGAAACCGATTACGACAGTCAAATTGTTCGCTGACACTCCGTCGGCTCGAAACAAATAACCGGAAACGGCGACAGTTTGATTTTCGGCCCACTCTGGGGGAGATTGAAAATTGAGGGTCATGTTAACAAACGTAATTGTACTCGTAGTTGTAGTGGTAAAATTGCTCCTCGCCGTATTCGTTACTGTTGAAAATTCTACAGTCGTAACATTCTGAGTTGTGGTGGCCCGCGAAATCTCCGTCAAGTCCGAGGTTTTCGTAGTCGTGGAGGAGATTGTGACAGTAGTTGCAGGGCTGTTGTTGCCTTCAAAAACTGTCGCGGTTTGCGTGGACAGTAAAGATTCCGTTGTCGTGAGAACCAGCAGGTGAGTATAGTTTACGGTCGTCGTGACCTGGGCAGGTTGCAATAACCCACTGGACGTGGACAGCATGATACTGCTCACGAAAATCAATACAATGATTGTAAAGACCATCCTCGAAGCCATGAAGAAATCCTGCTCAGGATCTCATATTCTTAAATAATGCGAATTTTTTTGGGTCGCTGGAATTACAGCGAATGACGCAAACTGCGACTAAAACGAGATTCCGCTTCACCCCTCTTCACTATGGGTTGATCGGCGCAATCGTATTTTTTGTACCCAATTTTCCGACCTTTCTTTTCGTTCAGCCGATCGTTATTCCCGCCTTTCGCTTGGCAGTCATAGCTGCCGGGACAATCGTGTGCTTTCTCAGTGCATACTTGAGCGCAAAATTCGGCGCGTAGAGATTGGTGGCCTCAAATCTGCTGACGTAACAATTTCAGTTGTCCAATCCGATCTTTCAGAAAACATGAAAGCAACTGTCAACTTGTCTTTTCAACGCCAACTAACACATCAATTCATCACATTCTCGATCAGGACAGAAACTCTTAGAGGATCTTCTAGAGCGGGAAAATGAGTTTTCCCTTCTAGTCTTTCGACCCTAAACCTCCTATGTGTCCTTGCAAACTCTTGCTGGGCTTTCAAGAACTTCTCGTCTTTAGGAATGGAGAAGATATGAAGTACGGTCGGAGGAGATCCTAGTTTTTCAAGAGCATCCAGCGGTGAATGGTAGCGATTGTAGCTCGCTTCTATCTCACTGCCGGCTCGAGACCACATGTTGAACCCAAATACACCCATTTCGTCTTGGACATACTGTGTAATTTTCTGGTCAGTACTCTCAGACAACCACTCGGAAAAAAGCGCGTCTCTTACTTGCTTCCAGTCGTTTGAATCTTGCAACCCCTTTAGGGCATCCAAGAATTGCTTTGGTGGTTCGAGGACTAACCAGTCCAAGAATACCAAAGCCTCAATTTGTTCCGGGAGCTGCCGCACGAGATCAATTGCCACCCAACCCGAGTGCGCTGCACTTACAATGACAACTCTTTGGGCGCCACTTTTCTTCAGGACTTCTATGGATGCCCTCACAAGCTCCTCCTCCCCAAAATCTTTCTTCGGCAGCTCTGAATCTCCATGACCGGGCCAATCAATCACCAAGCAGCGTCTTTTGGTCGATAGCTGCTTTACCAAATCCCTATAGTAGGTTCTCGGACCACACCAACCGCTTATCAACAAGATCGACGGCTCTCCTTTGCCTAAGTCATCATAGGCGATACTCGTCCCATTTGAATCAACAAAATTCATTGGAAGCAGATTCTGTTTCCTGAGAAAACTGTTCGCTCTTAACTTTATCATCGAATCGTATTCATGAAACTGAAATCGACTGACTCCGGGAGGTACCTTTGAGAGAGTCTTCTCCCGAGGGGGCTGTCTCCGAACTGAGCGTAACAGAATACACGATTAATGCCGGTGATAAAGTCGAGGTATCGATTGCGAGTATCGAAGGGGGAGGAAACTTTGACATATATTTTGGAGGGGACGCCGCGTCGTATGTGACGATCAACCCGCTCGATCCAACCGCGCCGTCGTTTCCAACGCCAGAGTTCCCATCAGGAATACTTGCAGTATTGATCCCGCTTTTGGCTCTCGCTGCATTCTTCGCAAATGCGATCCGAATACGACCTCAGACGATCAAACGCTATTTGGTAGATTTTCCTGAGCAGGTCTAGCGTTCCTAAAAGTCCTGTTTCTCCTTCACTTTTTCAAACGTTTACAGACAACAGGGCCAGTGCTTTCTAAAGACAAATAGAATGACTTCGTCTAATTGGTGCAGAAGTTACTTCAAGATTATTTCAAAAAGGTACTGCAAGCGCCAGCGTGACGATTGCTTCACTCAAGATTAGCGATCTTCCTGAACTCTCTTATTGTCCCAGGAGCAAAGCCCGCGAAATGATTGTTAGAAAATACGAATGCCTCATTCACAGAATCGAGCGCCGAGCTCAATCTCTTCCAGCACTCCTCGAGGAACGCTGTCCTGTCTAACTGGACTCTGTCGAATTTCGTGAGCTGTCTGTCCCCAATGAACCTCACATAGAGAAAATCCGCCGTGACCCTCGCGAGAAAATCACGCGTGTACTGATTGGCAGACCACACAAAGCATACATTGTTCTCCCAGAGAAGATCGAAAGTCTCCTCTCTGAAAAACGAAGTATTTCTTAGCTCGACTGCGAGTCTGATATCGCCGCGCGTTTTCCTGTCGTCATTGACAAATTCGGCTAGTGCTTCAAAATCATCCCTGTAGTTGAAAGACGGAGGCATCTGAGCGACGATACACTTCAACTTGGAGCGCAGTGGTTGCAAGGCGGATGTGTTATTGTCTGCGGTATCTTGGCTGTGAACGAAAAATTCTGGGGAGTCACCTCCAACCAGTGATTAACGAGCCACGCATTGGGGCTGGAATAGAATGTAGTGTCAATCTCGACAATATCAAAGGCTCTAGAATAGAAGGGCAAGTATTCATTTGGTTTTGAACCAAGAGGATAGAAGGGACCGACCCAATCCTCATAGCTCCAGCCAGTGCAACCAGTTTTGATCTTCTTATTCTCAGACAATTTGCAAATTCTCGAAAAGAGGATAAAACAGGTTGGTCCTTCTCATTGTCTCGTATTTCCGTGGCTTAAGCTTACTGGACAAGCAAGGATATTTGCCGCACTGGACAAAACAGGAGAGCTCCCGAATGGGTGCTCTTGCCTCGACTGCAAGTTTCACGCTCACGTCTCCGCCGGAGTGCATCTTGTCTGATTCTCACGCAGACCTTGTAAGGGATCCATTTTTATCCGAGGTGATACACAAGATCTTAACTTTCTTCTTCTCCGCTAATTTCAATTCAGAGCGAAAGACTAACGACTTTCAGAGCGCAAACAAGTAAAACTAACGCCTAACATGATTCTTAAATCTGGGATGATTAGAACGGCCGCCCCGAGAGCTGTCTAGAAAACAACTGACAGGTTGGACCCCGGGGCAAATGTAGAATGCATAGCAATGTACGACCGTTAATTGTTAGCAAACGGATTTCATAGAAAGACCCCGGGGACTAGTGATTAAGCGATAAAATGGAAAG
>Ga0335085_10002601_pt1 | contig 33335 bp, 37 predicted proteins | sample Lox_Sample_45_FD_206712 | JGI IMG/M metagenome (GOLD analysis project Ga0335085, IMG submission 206712) | Soil microbial communities from Loxahatchee National Wildlife Refuge, Florida, United States - Lox_Sample_4.5 | ecosystem: Environmental > Terrestrial > Soil > Wetlands | place: USA... | reverse complement strand
CCCCAGCCTTTCCGCGCGCGCCGCGCGGCCCATGGCTCTCTCTCCTGGTCCCGTTCACATTCGTGCGACGCGCATGATTGCCGCCCGCCCTACCGGCCTTCTTCACCATCGACCTCGCCATCCTGCTCCTTCTGTCCTCGATATCGACCGAAACAGAACGTCACGAACCGGGCCGCCGCGGTTCAGTAGTTGACCAACCCGATGAATATATCGGAGACGTTGGTGCCCGTCGGCCCCGTAATGAAAAGATCCCCGAGCGCGGCGAACAGCGGGTAAGCGTCGTTGCGCTTAAGCGCCGCGCCCGGATCGAAGCCCGCCTCGCGCGCGCGGGCCGGTGTGCGCGGCGAAGAGAATGCGCCGGCCGCGTCGGTGGAGCCGTCGATTCCGTCGGTTCCCGCGAACAGCGCGGCAATCCGCCCCGCACCGCCGAGCCGCTCCAGCTCGAGCGCCGTCGCCAGCGCCGCCTGCTGCTCGCGCCCTCCCTTGCCCCGCCCGCGTATCGTAACGACGGGCTCGCCGCCCGCAATCACGCATGTGCGCGCACCCGCGCCGGCGGCGATCGCCGAGAGATGCGCGGCCAGCGCGCGGCCCAGGTCGTCCGCCTCGCCATAAAGCTCGCGCCATCGATCGACCACGTAGCCGGCCGCCGCGGCGGCATCGGCAGCGGACTCAAGCGCCAACGCATTGTCGCCGATGACCAGGTTGTCGACGCGCTCGAGCAGCGGATCTCCTGGTTTTACTGTCTCCGCGATCTCTCCGGCAGCGCCGCGCTCGAGGCGGTCGCGGATCGCTTCGGGCGCGTGGCCCCACAGCCCACGGCGTTTGAGCACGCCGACTGCCTCGGCGAAAGTTGTCGGGTCGGCGGCGGTTGGCCCCGAACCGATCGTCGCCAGATCGTTATGCGCAACGTCTGATAGGATGAAGCTCAATACGCGAGCGCCGCCGCATGCGCGCAGCAATCCTCCGCCCTTAATCGCCGATAGATGGCGCCGCACGATATTGAGTTCGCGGATGGACGCACCCGAGCCGAGGAGTGCGGCGTTGATCGCTATTTTGTCCGCGCGCGTCACCGGCTGGGCGGGTGCGGCCATCAGCGCCGACGCGCCGCCGCTCAGTGCAAAAAGCAGCAGGTCGCCGCGACCGGCCTGGCGGGCGAATTCGAGCGCGGCGGCGGCGGCGCGTTCCGATGAGGCATCCGGCAGCGGATGAGCCGCCGCGAGGATCCGTATGGCGCGGCGAGCAGTAAAGGGCGCGAGATTGGAGACGGATTCGCCTTCGGGCGCCGGAGCGGGAACTATCGCAAGCGCGTCGTGAAGCCTTGGGCCAAGGCGCGCCGCCAGTTCGGCCGCCATCCCCATCGCGGCCTTGCCCGCCGCCAGCAGAAAAATCCGCGACGCATCGGCGAGCAGGGCCGGAACCTTGGCCCCGCCCGCAACCTCGCCGGCGAGCGCGCGGGGAATTAGGTGAGTCGGCGCAACCGCCGAAACGGCGGCAGCGTAGATACGTGTCAAATCGCGCCGGGCGGCCGAAGTGGCGGCGCCTGTCGAATCCGCGGCCATCCGATTCGCGCGCCGCTTCAGCGGCGGCGCTCGAGCGTGACGATCGAGCCGTTGCGGTTGGCGACCAGCACGGTGTCGGCGATCCCGAGGAAGAGACCGGTGCCGACCACGCCGGGAATCGCGAGCAAGTCGCGCTCGAGGCGCACGGGTGCTTCAAAAATGCTGGCGCCGCAGTCGATAACCAGGTTGCCGTTGTCGCTCAGAAATTCGCCGCCGCCCTCGCCGATCCGCACCGTCGGCTTGAGCCCCAGCTCGCGCATCCGGCGCATCGCGTAGGACGCGCCGAAGGGCACGACCTCCACGGGCAGGCGGCGGCGCTGGCCGAGATGGGCGACGCGCTTTTCTTCGCCGACCAGAATCACCACTTTGCGCGAAGCGCAGGCGACAACCTTCTCGCGCACCATCGCGCCGCCGTAACCCTTGACCATGTTGAGGCGCGAATCGACTTCGTCGGCGCCGTCGATATCGACGTCCAGCCGCGCCTTGCCGTCGAGCCCGACGACCTCGATTCCGAGCGAACGTGCAAGCTCCGCGCTGGCGTCAGAGGTCGGCACGCCGCGCACCTTGATACGGCGCGCGCCGAGAGCGCGGATGAAGGCCGAAGCGGCGCGCCCGGTGCCAAGCCCGATACTCTGGCCGGGTTTTACGTAGCGGAGCGCATACGCGCCCAGTTTATCGAGCAGGTCAGGCGAGGCGGGTACGGTCATCGCTTCGCCGCTTGGACGCCTTTCCCGCGCTCTTCCCACGCTCTTCCCACGCTCTTCCCACGCGGCCGTTACTGCTTGCGGAGCAGGTTCATGAACTCCTGCCGGGTCTCGAAATGGGTGCGGAACACTCCCAGCATCGCGGAAGTGGTGACGTAGGAATTCTGCTTCTCGACCCCGCGCATCCGCATGCACAGATGCTCGGCCTCGAGCACCACGGCGACGCCCAGCGGCTCCAGCTCTTCCATCAGGGTGTGCGCGATCTGCGTGGTCAGCCGCTCCTGGACCTGCAAGCGGCGCGCGTAGATCTCGACCAACCGGGCCAGCTTGGAAAGCCCGATAATGCGGCGGTTGGGCAGGTATGCCAGATGCGCCTTGCCGAAAAAGGGCAGCAGGTGATGTTCGCACAAGGAGTAGAAGTCGAGGTCCTTGCACAGGATGATCTCCTGGTACTCTTCCTCCGAGAAGACCGCGCCGTTGATCGCAACCTTGGGATCTTCTCTGTAGCCGCGGGTGAGAAATTCGAGTGCATGCCGCACGCGGCCCGGCGTAAGTCTGAGCCCTTCGCGCCCGGGATCCTCGCCAACGTGGCGCAGGACGAGCCGCACCGCATCCTCGACCGCGGCGGCGCCTGAGTTCCCCTCCGGCGCCCTCGCGGCTTGGTCCCGCGGCGAGCGACGCGCGGCCTCGAGTCTGATTTTTCTAGCGCGCACCGGAATCCTCCAGCAAGCGGCTGAACTCGAGCGCAAGCTCGATCGCGAGCGAGGGTCCGCCGCCACTCATTATGTTAAAGCCTGTGACCTCGTCCGCCAATGCGCGCATCAGCGCGATGCTCGAGTCGATCGACATGCGCCGCGCTTGCGCTTCGCTCGTTCCCGCGTAGCGGTCGAGATGTTCATGGGCGCCGGCGAGGTCGGGGATGCGGTCCTTCAGGTAGCTCGCCATCGATTCGCGCTTGACCGGCAGGATGCCGAGCACGACGCGCAGCTTGTGCCGGCGCGCGTGCGCGACGAACGCGCGCGCCACTGCCGGGTCGAAGACCGGCTGCGTTATGACGAACTCGGCGCCGGCCTGGGCCTTGCGCCCGAGCAACTCGAACTCGCGCTCGATGGCTTTGCGATTGGGATTGGCGACCGCGCCGATCGCAAACTGCGGCAGCGTTTTCAGCAGGCGGCGCCCCTCGCCGGTATCCCCGCGCCTCAGATCGTGCATCACCCGCAGCAGGCTCAGGGGCTCGAGGTCGTGCACCGCCCGCGCACCGCTCGGATCGTCCGCGAGCTTGTCGCCCGCAAGCGCGACCACGCCCTCCATACCAAGCGCGCCCGCGCCGAGCAGGTCGGCCTTGAGCGCGTAGCGATTACGGTCGCGGCAGGAAAAATTTAACACGACCGGCAGGTTGAGGCGCGACTTGATCATCGAGCCGAACACGAGCGGCGCGAGCTTCACCCGGCCAAGCGCGTTGTCGGCGAGGTTGATCGCGTCGACGTGGCCGCAGAGCGCCGCAAGCCGCGTCAGCATCGAATCGACTGCGATTCCGCGCGGTGGAGCGACCTCCAGCCAGAGCGCGGGCTTGTGCGCGTCGAGGCGCCTGAGGAGCGCGGACATCGGGTAGCTGCTCGGGTGAATGCTCGGGTTAGGTTGCGATGCGGCGGCTGAAGCGCGGCGCGGCGGCGCGACGGATACGAACTCATCGCGGGTCGGGAACGACGCCAGCCGCGGGTCAGGCTTTCAATCGCTCGTTCGCTTTTACCTTCTGGTACTTGCGGTAGTCGTACCCGGTCGCCATCGCCATCAACAACGCCTCCATCCCGCCTTCGCGCTCGCGGCGCAGGATGCGCAGGCGCTCGAAGAATTCGCGGAAGTCCTTGTGCACGCGGCGGTTGTTGTCGAGCGGATGGAGAAAGAAGTCGTGCAGGCGCGTCACCGTGAAGCGCAGCGAGGAGTACCGCAGCTCATTGGGGAAGGCGTCCCATTCGGCCAGCGACAGCGTGCGCACCGACTCGTACCCGTGCAGCAGGTAGCGAAAGCGGTCGAGCGAATATTGGCTGTCGACGAAGCATAGCGCGTTGACCGCGGTCGCCAGGTCGAAGATGAATTTGCCGCGGCAGGCGGCTTCGAAGTCGAGCACCGCGGTCAGCTTCTCGCCGCGGAACAGCACGTTGTCGGCGAACAGGTCGCCGTGGATCACGCCCTTGGGCAGCTTGCCCTCGAGGTAGCGCGTCAGATAATCGACCTCGTCCTCGAGCGTGCGGCTGATCTTGCGGAAATAGTTCGGCAGCCGCCCGCGCACGCTGAGATAGAGGTCGGCGATACGCTCGAAGCTGAAACGGTTATCGATGCCCTTCTTGTAGCCCTTGCCGATGACGTGCAGCTCGCCGAGTGCGCGCCCGATGGTTTCGAGCTGGCTCGGGCGCAGCCGCTCGGGCGCCACTATTCGCCCCTCGTGGTAGCGGTAGAGCGAAGCGCACTTGCCCTCGCATTCGCGCCAGTAGCGGCCCATCCGATCCTGAAGCGGATGCGGGCACGGAAACGAATGCTTGCGCAGGAAGGTCAGCAGGTCGATTTCGCGCTTGACCTCGCTCTCGGTCTTGACCTCGTCAACCCGCAGCGTGAAGCGGCCCTTGGCGGTTTCGATCAGGTAGTTGCTGTTGACCGAGCCTTGCGGGATCCCGACGGCGCCCAGGATGCGTCCGAGATTGTAGTCCTCCCCGAGCTGCTCGAGGAACGATTTATGAAGCTCAGTATATGCTGCCATGAAGATGACGTTATTTTGGTCGGACGCTCGCTCGCCGCAAGCATAGAGGCTACCCGAGAGTCCGTCAACTACGATCCGGGCAAAGCCGTTGCGGCACAAGTGTTTTTTACCGCGTAGTAGAGCGTTGAGAGCTTTACCCGCGGTGCAAATGATGAAATCGTGAAGTCCATCGAGAAGCGAGATGACCAGGACGCGCAACACCGGGACCCCGAGAGCGGCCGCCAAGGGAGCGACGCACGCGATGGAGGGACGTATGGCCCCGCCTTTCGAGCTTCCCGACGCCGGCGGCGCTACGGTGTCGCTAAAGGAACTGCTCGGCCGCGGCAATCTCGTCCTTTACTTTTATCCCAAGGACATGACGCCCGGATGCACGACCGAGGCGTGCGACTTTCGCGACGTCGCGGCGCGGCTCCGGGCGGCCGGCGCGCAGGTGGTCGGCGTCAGCGCCGATTCGCCCGAATCGCATCGCAAGTTCATCGACAAGCACGAGCTTAGTTTTCCGCTGCTGAGCGACCCCGGCAATCGGGTCACCCGGCTTTACGGGGTCTATAAGAAAAAGTCGCTATACGGACGCGAGTTCATGGGAATCGAGCGCACCACTTTCGTCATCGACCGCGACGGCATGATTCGCAAGGTCTTCCCCAAGGTCAAGGTTGTGGGCCACGCCGACGCTGTCGTCCAGGCGGTCGAGGCGCTCGCCTGAGGCCGTACACCCGGTCACGTCTCTCCCAAATTGAAGGGTTACTTGCGGTCTCAGGACGGCGCGTGTGCGCGCGGTCCGGCAGCGATCAGATTCTCGCGCAGGAATTCCTTGAGCGGTCCGTCGACTTTCCCGCCAAGATCGTGGCCGTCGTCGAAAAAGCGCGTCTCGACCTTGGCGCCGCGGCTTTGCAGCTCCTGCGCCAACCGCTTGGCCTGCTGCACGGGCATCTTCTTGTCATGCTCGCCGTGCATGATCAGGACGCTGCAATCGAGCTTGGGCGGCAGGTGAGCGATCACGCTGCGCTCGGCGAGCACGCGATGGCTCGGAAAGACCTGGCGCAGGATGGTCACCTTCTCGCGCAGCGGCGCCTCGGGCCACATCTTGAGCGTGTCGTAAAATCCCGATTGCAGAATCACCGCGCGCAGCCGCGGATCGCTGTCCATCAACAGGCCCGCTGCCACCGCGCCGTCCGACAACCCCCACACCGCGATACGGTCCGGATCGACGTCCGGCCGCACCGCCATCAGGTCAACGGCGCGATGCGCCGCTTCGACCGCCTGCGGTCCAACGAAGCGGCTCGGCCCAGAGGACTTGCCGTAGCCGGGGATACTGATGCAGGCCTCCAGCATGCCCATCGCGACCAGCCCTCCGCTTTGCTCGATACAGCGGCGCGCGTTGCCCTCGCCCGCCGTCAGCACGAGCAGCGCGGGCAGGCGTCCCGGGCCGGCGGCATGTGCTATAAAGCCTTCGATATTATAGTGGTCGGCGCCGACTTCGATTTGGAAGTTAAAGGGCGCAAAGGCGGGCTTTGGCCGCGGCTCGGTTCTGGCGGCGCGCCTGCAGGCGCCCGTCGCCGCGAGGGGAACGATCAGCGCCGCGGCGAGCGCGCCCTTTAACGCCCGGGGCAGATTCATTTTCGACTATGGCTCATCGGCTAACAGCCCTTTGATTGCACAGGGCAGGCGGATGCCGACCCGGTTCTCCCCCCAAGAATACCCCAGGGGCGAATTTATACATGCGCGGTTCGAATTTGAAACCACGTGCAGATGAAGTTGGCTGTCAATAAGACGTAGGCAGGCCCCGCGGCATTGAAACGCTCCCTGCTTTAATCGATACTTTCGTGTTCACCAAAGGAGCTTGCCGGCGTACGGAAACCGGCGCACGCAGATGGAAACCCAGTCAGCATCGCAAGCGGCGGCCGCACAAATCGATTTCGAAAAGAGCGGCGGCGTCGTCCCGGTCATCGCCCAGGATTATCAAAGCGGACGGCTTCTAATGGTCGCCTACATGAACCGCGAGGCGTTCGAAGAGACCGTCAAAACCGGCCACGCCTGCTATTTCTCGCGCTCGCGCAACCGCCTGTGGCGCAAGGGCGAGGAGTCGGGCAACTACCAGACCGTGCATGAAATCCGCATCGATTGCGACAACGACACCCTCCTGCTCTCGGTCGAGCAGCATGGCGACCGCGCGGCGTGCCACGAGGGCTTCGAGTCGTGCTTCTTTCGCATCCTGCGCGACGGAGCCTGGCAGACCGTGGACACGCGCCGCGTGGACCCGGCCAAGTACGGCCCCGGCTATGGCCATCAGCCGAAGCCGGCGCACTAAGCCGCGGCGCTTTCGCATTTTCGAAGTCCGTAACTCGTATAGAACGCGAGCGATTATGGCTGCTGACAACGTACTCAAATTCGGACTACCCAAGGGCAGCCTGGAAGCCCAGACTATCGAGCTGATGCGCAAGTCGGGATGGCGCGTGTCGGTCGGTGCGCGCTCCTACATGCCGAGCGTCGACGATCCGACGCTCAGCTGCCGGCTGCTGCGCCCGCAAGAGATGCCGCGTTATATCGCCGACGGGTCGCTCGACGCCGGCATCACCGGCAGCGACTGGATCGTCGAGAACGCGGTCAAGCTGCACGAGGTCGAAAGCTTCACCTACTCCAAAGTCTCGCTCGCGCCGACGCGATGGGTGCTGGCGGTGCCCGATTCCTCGCCGGTGCGCCGGGTGGAGGACCTCGATGGCAAGCGCGTGGCGACCGAGATGGTCGCCTTCACGCGGCGCATCTTCGCCGAACGTAAAGTTAAAGTTGAAGTTGAGTTTTCATGGGGCGCCACCGAAGCCAAGGCTGCCGAGGGACTGGTCGACGCGGTCGTCGAGGTCACCGAGACGGGCTCGTCGCTGCGCGCCAACGGCTTGCGCATCGTCGAGGAGCTTCTGACTTCGACACCGGTGCTGGTGGCCAACCCGGGCGCCTGGGCGGTCGGATGGAAGCAGGCCAAGATTCGGCAGATCGGAATGCTGCTGCGCGGCGCGCTCGACGCCGAGAACCGCGTTGGGATCAAGATGAACGTCGCGCGGGAGAATCTCGAAAAGGTGATCGCGCTTTTGCCCTCGATCACCGCGCCGACCGTCTCCTCGCTCTATCCCTCGCCCAATCTCAAGGGCAAGGAATGGACCGCGGTCGAGACCGTGATCGCCGAGCACACGGTGCGCGAGCTTTTCCCCAAACTGCTCGAAGCGGGCGCGGTCGGGATAATCGAATTTCCGCTCAACAAGATCATCTAACCGGCAAGCACACGACAAGACCGCCTGACAAGAGCGCCCTGAAAGGAGCCTTCGGAAAGATCCTGTGAACAGAAAAACCCCGCTCGCACTTTCCGTCTGCGCCGCCCTGCTGGCCGGCCTCGCTCCCGCGCTCATGTCCTGCAAATCTTCGGCCTCCACAACGGCCAGGGCACCGGCAGCCAACCTGCCCCCCATCACGGGCAAGCAATGGCGTCTCGAGAAGGAATGGATCGCGGCCGACAGCAAGGAAGACTATGCGGCAGGCTCCGCGGCGCTCCGCGAGTTCGATGCTTTCGGCGCGATGGAAGTGAGCAAGCTCTTTTACCATCATAACCTTGTGATGGTGCCGGCCGGCACGCTGGTCGGAGAAACCGCCCCGAGCGAAAATGGCGGACACCAGGTCCGCGCGCTCGACGGCCCGCTATCGGGTCAGACGCTCTGGCTCTATCCCGAGTCGGCCGAGAAAATGGGATTTCCCGCGGCGTCGCCCACTCCTTAAACGATCCCGTCGCCCGCTCGCGGGCGCGGCGCAACAAACCGCGCGGGAGGACATATGACGGCAACAAACCCGCCGATCAGGATGTATGACCTCGCAGGCGCAGAGCCCGAGCGCAGGTTCAGTCCCTACTGCTGGCGCATCCGGATGGCCCTCGCGCACAAGGGCCTCGAGGTCGAGACGATCCCGTGGCGCTTCAGCGACAAGGCAGCGATCGCTCATTCGGGACAGGACCGCGTACCGGTGATCGAAGATGGCGGCCGCGTGATCGCTGATTCATGGGCGATCGCCAACCATCTCGAAGACACCTATCCCGACCGCCCCTCGCTGTTCGGCGGCGCCGCTGGACGGGCCGCCGCGCGCTTCATCAATAGCTGGGCCGACACGGTGCAAAACCGCGGAATCTCGACCTTCGTCGCGCTCGGCATCGTCCGCCATCTCGACCCGCGCGATCAGGAATATTTCCGCCGCTCCCGTGCGGAACGCTTCGGCATGACGCTCGAGCAGTTGTGCGCGAATCGCGACGCGCGCATCGGCGGTTTTCGCCAGACGCTCGAACCGCTCAGGATGACGCTAAGATCGCAGCCGTTTCTCGGCGGCGCGGCGCCGCTCTATCCCGACTACATCGTGTTCGGCGGCTTTCAATGGGCGCGAACGATAAGCGACTACGTTCTGCTCGAAGCAGACGACCCCATCGCCGCGTGGCGCGAGCGGATGCTCGACCGGTTCGGCGGCCTCGCACGGCGCAACCCGGGTTACTGAAAGGTCCGGCCGTCGCGGGGCCGAGGCTATCCGCTGAACACGCGGTTGCATCACGGACGCTCTTTTCCTAAATCCGTTTCTTAAATCCGACCGGCCGCGATAATCTGGGCGGAGTTGCGCGCGTGATCGGCGCGCCTGCAAGCCTCGAGGAGGACCGCCCGTGATCCATCTCAACGCTTTCACCCAATGCTCGGTTTGTCCGCAATCCAAGGGCCAGTGGAAGCATCCCCGGGATCGCTCTTCGACCGGCTACCGCGACCTCGAGTACTACGCCGAAATCGCGCGCACGCTGGAGCGCGGGCGCTTCGATGCGTTCTTCTTCGCTGATATCCACGGCACCTACGACGCGTTCTGCGGCACCCGCGACGCGGCCGTGCGTCACGCCGTGCAGTTTCCGTGCAACGACCCGACCGTGCTTATCCCAGCGCTCGCGATGGTGACGCGACATCTCGGGTTCGCCACCACCTACAGCACGACCTACCATCCCCCGTACCAGGCCGCGAAGTTGTTCTCGACGCTCGACCATCTGACAAAAGGGCGCGTGGGATGGAACGTCGTAACCTCATATCTGCCCGACGCCGAAAGAAACGGACTCGGCAAGATATTGCCGCACGACGAACGCTACGATCGCGCCGACGAGTACATGGAGGTCGTGTACAAGCTCTGGGAACAGAGCTGGGAAGAGGACGCGGTCGTGCGCGACGCCGAGCGCGATATCCATACCGACCCTTCCAAGGTTCACGAGATTCGCCATCGGGGAAAATATTTCGACGTGCTCGGGCCGCATCTGTGCGAACCTTCGCCGCAGCGCACGCCGGTGGTTTACCAGGCAGGTCTTTCGGGCCGCGGGATGCGGTTCGCGGCGACTCACGCCGAGGCGGTGTTCGTGGTCTTTCCCAACACCACCGTGTGCCGCGCCTACTGCGACCGGATCCGCGAGCTTGCCGCCGAGCGCGGCCGCGACCCCAAACATATGAAGATTCTGCTCGCGATCGCGCCGGTGGTCGGCACCACCGACGCCGAGGCGCGCCGCAAGCACGAGGAGATGCTGCGGTACGCGAGCCCCGAGGGCGCGTTCGCGCTGTTCAGCGGATGGACCGGGATCGATCTTTCCAAGTACGGCCCGGACGACAAAATCGGCAACGTGAATTCCGACGGGATGCAGTTCCTCGCGCAGTACTTCTCCTCGGTCGATTCGACCCGCGAATGGACGATGCGCGAGATCGCCGAGTTCGTCTCGATCGCGAGCGTGATGCCTGTGCCGGTGGGAGACTACCGGCGCATCACCGACGAACTCGAGCGATGGATCGTCGAGGGCGGGGTGGACGGCTTCAACTATTTTTCGGTAGATACGCCCGTCGACTATGAAAGCTTCGTCGACCTGGTCGTGCCCGAATTGCAGCGCCGCGGGCTCTTGCGCAAGGAGTACGAGGCAAGCACGCTGCGCGAACACTACTTCGGCAAGGGCCAAAAGCGCCTCGTCGACGACCATCCCGGTGCCGCCTACAGCAGTTACCGCAGCGGGACGAAATCCGATGTCCCGGCGCCCGCGCGCCTTTCCGCCTGACCGCGCGCGCCTATCGATGACATCGCCCGCGCGCAGCGCGGCTTCGCGACTGCGGCGCGCACAGACCGCGGCCGCCCTTGTTCTCTACGCGATCGCATCGGTCGCCTTTTTCGGGATTCCGCTTTGGAGCGGGTTTTCCCATCTCCGCCTCGGTCTCGAAGCCGCCGGCGACGCGCAGATTCCGATGTGGGGACTCGCCTGGTATCCATACGCGCTCGCGCATCGCCTGGATCCACTTTTTACCCACGCCGCCTGGGCGCCGGCTGGATGCACGCTCGCCTGGTCGACGACGTTCCCGGGCGCCGCGCTCGCGATGTGGCCGGTCACGCGCGCCGCCGGGATCGTCGCCACCTACAATCTTCTTTGCCTGATGACCCCGGCGCTAAGCGCGTTCACTGCGTTCGCGCTCTGCCGCTATCTCACCGGCAACTTCCGCGCGTCATTGGCCGGTGGCTTCGTGTTCGGCTTCTCGACGTACATTAGCTGGGAGTTACTCGACCACCTGTCGCTCGCGATGGTCTTTCTGCTGCCGCTCTTCCCGTACCTGGCTCTTTCCTTTCTGAGCCGCGAAACCGCCCATGGATTCGACCGCGCTAAATACGTTACGGCTTTGAGCGCGCTCGTAATCGGCCAATTTCTGCTCTCGCCCGAGATACTCGCTACCGCAACGCTGTTCGGCGCCATCGCGATTGTCCTGGCAATGGGGACATTCGACGAAGCCCATCGCGCGCGGCTGAAAAACCTGAGCCGCGTCGCGGCAATCTCATACGGCCTCGCCGCGCTTGTGCTGGCGCCCTATCTCGTGCGCTTCTTCCCCTCGCCCTTCGGGATTGCGCCGATTTACAATCCTGCGCATTGCTCGACAGATCTGCTGAACTTCGTGTTCCCGACCGACCCGAGCATGTTCTCGCGCGCGCAGCCAATGCGCTGGCTGAGAAAGCGTGTGACCTGGGGATGCGAACCCACCGCGTATCTCGGCCTGCTGCCAGTGGTGGCGCTTCTTTTCGCCAGCAACCGTCCGCGTTCGCCGCGCGAGCGGATGCTGCTCGCGATGGGGCTTGTCGTCGCAGTGGCCACCCTGGGCCCAGTACTTCATTTCAACAGCCGGGCATTGCTGCCACTGCCCTGGCTTTTTATGGTGCCGATCCCGTTGCTCAACAACGCCCTCCTGGCACGGTTCACGGCTTACCTGTTTCTTGTTTTCGCCACGATCACCGCGGTCTGGCTGGCGCGCCGCGAAGGACGCGCCGCGGGCCGCTGGGTGCTGTGCGGCGCAGCGCTCGTTAGCATCCTGCCGGCCTTCCCGCTGACGCCGTACGTCGCCAGCGACAATGTGCCGGCCTTTTTCAAAGAGGGAATGTACAAGCGGTATATCACGGCGAACGAGAACGTGTTGATCCTTCCCTTCGGTGCCTCGGGGTACGCCGTGCTGTGGCAGGCCGAAGCAAACTTCCACTTCAGGATCCCACAAGGCCTTCGGCTGCTCGCAAACACCATCCCGCTCGAATTCGCGCGATGGCCTATAGTGCCCGCGTTGGCTGACGACGATCCGTAGATTCCCGGGTACACCGCGCAGTTTGCGTCGTTCCTCGCAACCCACGGCATCCGGACGGTGTTGATCGACCCCAATGAAGAAAAGCGTTTCGCAGGATTGTTCGAAGGGGCCCGATGGCGCCGCAACGAGGTCGGCGGCGTCGCGCTCTATCAAATCGACCCCGGCGAATTGGCCGCGTTCAAATTCGCGACCGTCGAAGAAATGGCCACACGCTATAACCTCGACCGCTTCGCGTCCATTTTGCATGCCGCGCGCCTGGCGCTCGACGCGGGCTTAGCCCCTGAACATCTCGATGCGTTCGAATTGCGCAGCCGCGGCACGATAAGCACGGTCCTCGCGGGTCGTCCGGTGCGGCCGCAGCTTGCGCGCCACGCCGCGATGGCCAAGTTCCTCGACTCGCGCGTCTTCGCTCTGCTGCTCGGCCGTCTGGCGCGCCATACGTATATTCAGTATCGCGTGATGGCTGAACTGGGGCGGGCGCCCGCGGTCGGGCTGACTACTTCGGGCATATGGCTCAGCCCGTGGAGCGGCGACCGCGTGGCGATCGGTGTGGTCGGCGACCGTCAATCCGTTCGCGACGTGATCGCTAAATACGGCCCCGGCGCGGCTCAGGTCTTTTATCCCTATCCATTGGAATACGGAGCCGACAACGCAACGGCCGACGGACAGAATCTCCTGGTGATGGTTTTTCCGCGCTCCGCTCTCGCCGCGCTCGACCAAAGGGACGCCGCGGCCGCCCGGCCGCGCCCGCTCGGCGCGAATTAGGTCGGCGGCAGAACCAGGTCCTGGCCCTTCTCCGAGATGAGCACCGCGAGAATCTTTGCCGGCCGGGTCTTGCTCGCGTTGCGGGCGATGCGATGCGTATGAGCCGGGAGTTCGTACCAGGTCTGACCGGCGTGATAGGTGACCGGTTTGTCGGGATCGACCTGGCTCACCACCGAACCCTCCAGGACGTAGGCGACCGTCGAGCCCGGATGGCTATGCGGCGAGTTCCCGGCGCCCGGTGCGAATTCGACGACCACCATGCTGATCTGCTTGCCGGGCATGTCGGGCAAGTCGTGCTGCATGATCGGACGCACGGTGACGCCCTTGTCTCCAGCAATGGGGTTCGGAGCCTTTGGGTTGGTCTCGCCCGTGGCGGCGGCGCCTTCGGCAGCCTCCGCCAGAGCGATCGCGGCGAACAGTTGCGAGGCTATCGCTGCTGAGCCGGCAATCGTCTTCATCATGTGGCGGCGCGTAATCATCATGTGCACGCTCCTGGAGGTAAGATCGCACATTAAAAAGCCTTAAGCCGGGCCGATGTCAATTGCGCGCGGCCGGCTCCAGAACCAACTGGGTCTGGGTCACAATTGCAAGCAGGCGTCCCTGCGCATTGGTGATCCGCGTCTGCCAGACCATCGTGCGCCGCCCGCGATGCAAGGCTGCGCATTCGCCTGTGACGGTGGTGCCGACCGGCGCCGGGGCGATGAAATTGGTCTTCGACTCGATCGTCGTGGTTGTTGCGCCCTCGGGCAGATTGATCATCGTCGCATACGCGCCGAGCGAATCGGCGAACGCCATCACGGCTCCGCCATGCAGCACCGTCGGCAGGGTGCAGAGATCGTCGCGCACGGCCATCTCGGCCGTAAGGCGCTCGGGCGCCGCGGTCAGGACGCGGATGCCGAGCAGTTCCGCGAAAGGCATTTTTTTCGCTTCGATGGTGGCTAACGGATCCATCGCCATGTTCTCTCTTGCTGCGCGCCTTTCCGTTCTCTTCCGGACTTTGGCCGCCGCGGTGGCGCTGCGTCCTACCTCGCTACTCGTTCTTCCATTGCGGTTTGCGCTTTTGCGCAAACGCGAGCGGCCCTTCGATCGCGTCCTTGGACTTCCACAACCTCTCGGTGGCGAGAAACTTGTGCCGGCACGCCTCCTCCAGGCCCATCCCAAGCCCCGTCATCGCAGCTTCCTTGCTCGCCTGAACCGATATGGGCGAACATTCCATGATCTCGCCGGCCCATCGCTCCGCCGTCGCCATCAGCTCCTTCAGCGGCACGACTTCGTTGACCAGACCCCATCCATGAGCCTCGGCGGCGCTCAGATGCTTACCGGTAAGAATCATCCCCATCGCGATCTTGAGCGGGATATGTCGCGGCAGGCGATGGACGCCGCCGGCCGCAGCCATCAGGCCGACCCGCGGCTCGGGCAGACCCATGCGCGCGTGCTCGGCCGCGATGATGATGTCGCAGGCGAGCGCGATCTCGCATCCGCCGCCCAGCGCGAAGCCGTTGACCGCGGCGATGATCGGCTTGGTGATGTCGAAGCGCGAGGTGATGCCGGCGAAGCCGCCCTTGCTCATCTGCGGGCGCTCGCCGCGATGCTCGGCGGTCCATTTGAGGTCGTTGCCGGCGGAAAACGCGCGCTCGCCGGCGCCGGTCAGGATCGCGACCCACATCTCTCGGTCGGCCACGAAATCATCCCACACCTGGTCCATCTCCAGGTGACACGGCGGATGCAGCGCGTTCATGACCTCGGGGCGGTTGAACGTGATATAGGCCAGGTGGCCGCGCTTCTCGTACTTGATGAATTTGAGCTCCATCGTTTGCCTCGCTTTTTAGCGTTCCGCGTCTTCGAGCAGTTCGAAAAAGGCGTCGATACTCTGCATAAGCTGGCGGCGAATCTGCGCGCGCGTGCCTTCGATCAGATGCATCGCGATCCGTCCCGTGCTGCCGTCGTTAAGCCGCACCTGCGCGTCCTCGACGCCCGAGACGTCGCCCTGGGTAAAGACCCGCATCCCGTAAACCAGCGCGGCGCGCTCCGCAGCGCCCTTGACCAGCCGTAGCTTGCGCGGCATCGATTCCTCCTCCCTCGCCGACCAACGGCAGCGGTTATAGCACGAATGGCTTTGCGCCAGTCACCCGCATGCCCCACTGCGCCTGCGCGGGCGGAGTTGAAGTTGGCGGGCCCGATGCAGGAAGCTAGCCGCGGCGATCCGCCCGCGCCGGTCAGGCGGGGCTGCAATAGCGGCGGCGCCAGGCGAGGCGATTCGAAATGAATGGCGACGAATATCTCGAGCGCGTGCGCAAGCTTGTTCCCGGCTTTCGCGAGCGCACCGCGCTGACCGAACGCACCCGGCGTCTGCCCGACGAGAGCTGGGCGGATTTTCAGCGCGCGGAACTGCTGCGCGCGCTGCAGCCCACGCGATGGGGCGGGTTCGAGCTTCATCCGGCGGCTTTTTATCGCGCGGTCATGGAAGTTGGGGCGGCGTGCCCGTCAACCGGATGGGTGCTCGGCGTGCTCGGCGTCCATTCATGGCAACTCGCCGCGTTCCCCGAGCGCGCGCAACAGGATGTGTGGGGCGCGGACTCGACCGTCCAGGCCTCGTCCTCGTACGCGCCCACCGGCAAGATCGAGCGCGTCGAAGGCGGCTTCAAAGTGAGCGGGAGATGGTCGTTCTCGAGCGGATGCGATTTCTGCCACTGGGTGATTCTTGGCGGCGCGACGCGCAATCCCGACGGCACACCCGACGCGCGGAGCTACCTGCTGCCGCGCGCCGACTACGAGATCGACGACAACTGGCGCGTGATGGGGCTCAGCGGGTCGGGCAGCAAGGATATTGTGGTCAGCGGCGCCTTCGTGCCCGAATATCGCACGCACAAATTCCTCGACGCGTACAACCGCGACAATCCCGGCCAGGCGGTCAATCCGGGCGCGCTGTACAGGCTCGCGTGGGCGTCGGTGTTCGCCTACGCGATCGCGGCGCCGGCGGTGGGCGCCGCGATGGGCGCGCTGGATTGCTGGCGCGAGGGAAGCCGCGCGCGGCGCACCGCCTACGACCACAAGATGGTCGCCGAGGATCCGTTCGCGCAGATGCGTCTGGCGGAGGCCGCCTCAGCGGTGGACGCCGCGGGGCAGCGGATGCTCGACACGTTCGACGAGATGATGCGCCTTGCCGCGGAGGGGCGCGAGATAGGCGTCGCACGGCGCGCGCGGCTGCGCTGGGACGCGGCCAACGCGGTGCAACTGAGCGTGCACGCGGTTGACCTGATGTTCGAGTCGAGCGGCGGGCGCGCCATTTTCCAGGACAATCCGATCCAGCGTTACTTCCGCGAAGTGCACGCGATGCGCGCCCACGCGCTCAACAATCCGCAGCGCGCCGGGCGAACCTTTGCGATGGCCGATATGGGCACCTTCATCAACGAGCGCGGCTTCCCGGCCGACATTTTCGTTTGAGCACGCGTTGCGGGAGTTCAATACTTCTATGGAGACGATCATTGTCGCGCGGTGGCAGGGTTGGTCCGGCAAGGGAATCGAGCATACCGTCCTCAGATGCACCGATAACTCGAATAGCGCGGACGGGGTCGTAATCGGTATCGCCGAGGGCGAGAATTTCGCGGCCACCTATCAAATTCGATGCAACGCCTCGTGGACTCCGGAGCACGCGTCGGTCGAGATTGTTGGTGAGCGACGCCAGGCGGAATTCGCAAGCAACGGTCGCGGGCAATGGACCGACGGGTCGGGCAATGCTCTGCCCGCGCTCGACGGCGCGATCGATATAGACCTTTCGGTGAGCCCGGTTACCAACACCCTGCCGATTCGTCGCCTGAACCTGACCAAAGGAAGTTCCGCAGAAATCCGGGTCGCATACGTGCACTTCCCCGACCTCGCGATCGTATGCGACCCCCAGCGGTACACCTGCCTCGAGCTGCTGCGTCGCTACAGATACGAATCGCTGGACAGCGACTTCGTCCGCGAGATTGAGGTTGACGAGAACGGTCGGGTTGTTACCTATCCGGGCCTGTTCAAACGTCTTGTCTGAGTTTTAAACCTCAACCTTTTACCGCTGCCCGATTATCGTGAGCGGACATGAACTGTCGGAAGCTCGGACGGATCCGACCTCGGGCGGCTGGTATGACGCGTCGGGCGAGGAGAATGGCGACAAGTGCGCGTGGACGGTCGGTGCGCCGTACGTGACCTTCAGCAACGGCACCATCTGGAAAATCCAGGGATTGTGGTCCAACGCGGCCTATAACTCAGGCACCGGCTATCCAAACAGCCGCGGTCAGGACGGCTGCCTCAACGGGCCATAGAGCCTGACTTGTATCTCGCAACTCCCGGGAACCGTCGCGCGCCGCCGCCGCTCGCCGCGGGCTTCAAGTTGACTTCGATGCCCGATGATGACGAAATTCTGCGCGATGGAACCGCGCCTCGTTTTCGTCGTCGCTCTCGCTGTCGCGCTTGGCGGATGCGGTGTCGCCTATCAGGCCTCGACCGAGATGCGGGCCTCGCGCATGCAGCGCGACCTCAAGGTCGGCGAGAGCACCGTGGAAGTGCACAATCAGTGGGGCGAGCCCGATATCCGCCAGGATGCCGATCAGGACACGCAAATCTGGAGTTATGCCAAACGCTCCAACACCAATGACGTCGCTGCCACCCTGCTCTACACCAACACCAAGGAAGGCGATTCGGGGGAATTCGTTGACTTGACTTTCGTGGACGGCAAGCTGACTTCGTGGAAGGAAGCGACCCATACGATGCCCTCAAAGACGGGCGGCCCCGGTCTGAGTTTCGGCGTGCGCGGTCCCGGCTCGACTACCGGCAACAAACGCCACTACTAGGCCGGTTGGACGAGGATACCCGCCCGCATCATTCCGCGGCTTTTAATACTCCTTGTTCGTCCGAAGCAAACCGGCATCGGGTCTCCCTCCTGCCGCGCGGCGCTTTGACCGGACGAGTTCGCCCGAATTCGGTGGTAAAACCGTGAATTGGGACCGCTTTTAGGCTCGGCTGGCGATGAGGATGTTGCATGGCGACCGAACCATCGTGTCTAATCTCTAACGGAACACGGAAGGCGTGTAATCGCAAGGGACGCCTAGTCATCGACACTGAGGGCGGTAGGCTGGCGAAGAATTGATCCGATGGCGACGGCAAAGAAGACTTTCGAATCAATTCTCTTGGACCGTTCCTGGGTATCCGAACAGGACCTGGAACGCGCGCGCCAGCGCAAGAAGCCGGGGCAGGACCTCGCCGACGTGCTGGTCGATATGGGGGCGCTCGAGCCGCAGCGACTGGCGCGGGCGCTCGCGCAGGAATACTGGCTGCCCTTTCAAGCCCATGTCGACGAGCATGCGATCGATTCGGCGTTGCTCGGCAAAGTGCCGATCAATTACGCCAAGAAAAACGGCGTCCTGCCGCTTAGCGGCGACGGCCATAGCGTGACTGTCGCGATTTCCGACCCGGCCAACTACGAGCCGCTCGACGACCTGCGCATGCTGTTCGGGATGCCGGTGCATCCGGTGGTCGTGCCGACCGAAGTGCTGACCGACGCGATCAATCGCTCGTACGACCAGGCCACCACCACGACCGCGCAGGACCTGATGATCGACCTCGAAGAGGATCGCCTGGACGTCGTCGCCAACGAACTCGCGCAGGAGCCGCTCGACCTCCTCGACTCCGACGACGCTGCGCCGATCATCAAGCTGGTCAACGGCTTGCTCTCGCAGGCGGTCAAGGACCGCGCGAGCGACATCCACGTCGAGCCGTTCGAGCGCGAGCTGATGGTGCGATTCCGCGTCGACGGCATGCTCTACGACGTGATCTCGCCGCCCAAGCGCTTTCAGCCGGCGATAACCTCACGGGTCAAGGTCATGGCTGGCCTCAACATCGCCGAAAAGCGCCTGCCGCAAGACGGACGCATCCGCCTGCGCGTGGCCGGCCGCGACATCGACATCCGCGTCTCGACCATTCCGACCGCCTTCGGCGAGCGGATTGTGCTCCGCCTGCTCGACCGCGCGCAGGCACTGGTCGATCTCAATCTCGATCGGCTCGGCTTCACGGGCGACAACCTGGCGCGTATCGATCGGCTGATTCGCCAAAGCCACGGCATCATTCTGGCGACCGGACCTACCGGATCGGGCAAGACCACTTCGCTCTATGCCTGTCTCGCGCGGATCAATTCCCCCGAGAAAAACATCATCACGATCGAAGACCCGATCGAGTACCAGTTGCGCGGCATCGGCCAGATGCAGGTCAATCCGAAGATCGAACTCACTTTCGCAAGCGGCCTGCGCTCGATCCTGCGCCAGGACCCTGACGTGATCATGGTCGGCGAAATCCGCGACAGCGAAACCGCCGAAATCGCGATCCACGCGGCGCTGACCGGCCATCTGGTCTTCTCGACCCTCCATACCAACGACTCCTTCGGCGCGCTGACCCGGCTGGTCGACATGGGAATCGAGCCGTTCCTGGTCTCCTCGTCGATCCTGGCGGTAGTCGCGCAGCGCCTGGTTCGAATGGTCTGCCCGACCTGCCGCGAGCCTTACACGCCGACCCCCGCCGAACTCACACGCATCGGGGTGCATCCCGAGGACCTGAAGGGCCCGCTCTACCGTCCGTCGGCCAACGGATGCCGCGCCTGCCGCAATACCGGATACCGCGGCCGAACCGCCATCCAGGAGCTGATGCTGATGGACGACGAGGTTCGCACGCTCGTGATGCAGAAGGCGGACGCGGCGACGATCCGGCGCGCCTGCACCTCGCGCGGGATGAAGCTCCTGCGCCAGAACGGCGCCGAGCGTGTGCTGCAGGGCGAGACCACCGTCGAAGAGCTGTTGCGCGTGACGCAGGAAGATATTCTGTAGGCGCCCCGGCGTTCTAAAGTTCAGCAGCGATGCCTGTTTTCGCCTATCGCGGATTGGCCGCCAATGGCCGCTCGGTGACCGGCGTCGTCGATGCCGACAGCGTGCGCACCGCGCGCGGCAAGTTGCGCGATCGCGGCATCTTCCCCACCGAACTCGCCGAAGCGGAGCAGGCGGTCAGGCGCAGCCTGAGCGACTACCTGCCCTCTTTCGGCCGGCGCATCCCGCCCTCCGAACTTTCCCTCCTGACGCGCCAGCTAAGCTCGCTGCTTGGCGCCGGCGTGCAGCTGGTTGACGCGCTCGCCGCGCTTGCCGATCAGTCGGCGCGGGCGGTGACCAAACGTCTGCTCTCGCAGATCCGTGAGCGCGTACGCGAGGGAACATCGCTCGGCGACGCGCTCGCGGCCCATCCTGACACCTTTTCCGACCTGTACATCGGGATGGTGCGGGCTGGCGAGGCGGCCGGAGCGCTCGAAACCGTGCTCAACCGCGTAGCCGATTTCAGCGAGAGCCAGGCCGAGTTCAAGGCCAAGGTGACCCATGCGCTGACCTACCCGATAATCATGGTCTGCGTCGGCAGCGCGATCATGTTTTTCCTGATGGGTTACGTGGTCCCCCAGGTCGCGACCATCTTCCAGCAGAACAACGCCGCGCTGCCGCTCCCCACGGTCATCCTGATTGCGATCTCGAATTTCGTTTCGAACTATTGGATGGTCCTGCTGCTGGCAATCGCCGCAATCGTCGCCGCCGTGACGTACGCGCTCTCGACGCGGCGCGGACGGCGCCTTTATGACACCTGGCTCCTGCGGATACCGTATATCGGCGGCACGGTGACGCGAGTACTGTGCGCGCGTTTTTCACGCACACTCGCGACGATGCTGCAAAGCGGCGTACAGTTGCTGCCCGCACTCGCCTCGGTCAAGCACGTGATTACCAACGCGCTGCTCGCCGACACCATCGAGCAAAGCCGCACCTCGATTCGCGAGGGACACGGGATGACTCATCCGCTCGCCCAGAGCGGGCTGTTCCCGCCGCTCTTGATCGAGATGATCCGCGTGGGCGAGCGCACGGGCGAGGTCGAGTCGATGCTCGAGCGGGTGGCCGACACCTATGAGCGCGAGGTCGAGCGCTCGCTCAACCAGTTGACGACGCTGCTGGAACCCCTGATGACCTTGGCGATGGCGGGGATTATCCTGTTCATGATGCTGGCGATCCTGCTGCCGATATTCCAGTTGAACCAGTTGATGAAATGACCAAACGGGGGCGCACGTTTATGGATTCAATGCCGCGGCGGCGCAGGTTCGCGCCGGGCTTCACGCTGATCGAGATCATGGTGGTGATCCTGATTCTCGGGCTCCTCGCCACGATCGTGGTGCAGAGCCTCAGAGGCGCCACCGACAAGGCCAAGCGCACCAAGGCCCAGGCCGACATCTCCGAGCTGAAGACAGCGCTCGACCGCTATTATCTGGACAACGGCTACTATCCGACCAGCGACCAGGGCCTGACGGCGCTGGTCAGTCCGCCGACCGGCGGCCGCCAGCCCGCCAACTACGAGCAGGGCGGCTACATCGAAAAGATTCCGCTCGATCCGTGGGGCACCTCCTACTTCTACCAGAGCGACGGCAACGCCTACGTGCTCAAATCGTTCGGCGCCGACGGCAAGCCCGGAGGCACCGGCAAGGACGAGGATATCGACGGCAGTTCGTCGTGAGCCGAATCCGTTTCAAGCTCGCGCTGGCGGATGACCGTCCGCCGGCCATTCGTCCGCGGCGCGGCGCGAGTCCTACCCGGCACCCCGCGATGCGCGCCGCTTCCGGCTTCACCCTGCTCGAAATCGCGGTCGTCATCTTCATCATGGGGCTGGTAATGACGCTCGCGATCCCCTACCTGGGAGGTTTCCACGGCGCGCAGCTCAAGAGCGAGTCGCGCCGCCTGGCCGGCAGGGCCAATTATCTTTACGACCAGGCCTCGATCGAGAAGGTCATCTACAAGATGACCTTCGACCTCGACAACAACAGCTACTTCGTCATGCGCCTGGATCCCTATGCGCCTCAGCCTCAGTTCATTCCCTATAGCGGGTCCTGGGGTTTCCAGGTCGCGATGCCGCCAGGGCTGAAGCTCCGCGACGTCTCGGTCGAGGGCATCGGCGGCGTAAAGATTGGCTCGATTAGCTGCCAGTTCTACCCCGACGGCTACGTGGACGCGACGGTGATCCACATCGTCACGGTCTCGGGCGAGGTCATGACGCTCAGTTTCAATCCGCTGACCGGCAACGTCGCGATCGAAAGCGGCGACCTGCCGCCGATACGGGCGCTCGCGGCGAATCAATGAGCGCCTCTTTCACGCGCGCCGCGCAGGATTGCGCCGGTGTCCCGAAGCTGCGCAAAGAGATCGCGCGCGCCGCCGGCCGCGGCTTCACCCTGCTCGAGGTTCTGATCGCGATCGCCGTGCTTGGCATCGCAATGCTCGCGCTGCTGTCGCTGGAGCATCAGGACCTTCAAAGCGTTGTGCGCGGACAGGAAATGACGCGCGCGGCGATGCTCGCGCAGGCGGTGATGACGCAGGCCGAGCTGGAGCGCTTTCCGCCGCTCGGCACCAGCAGCGGCAACTTCGACCAGATGTATGCCGGCCAGTATCCCGGTTTCCGTTGGACCCGCTCCGTCGAACCGTCGGGAAACTTCCCCGATCTGCGCAAAGTCGAAATCCACGTCATTTACGGCCCGCGCCTGGGCCGCGACTACGGGCTGGTCGAGTTCCTGCACAATCCGGTGCCGCAGTTAGCGACGCCGCAGAGTCAGGCGCCGCAGAACCCGGCGCTGCAGGGCTCGCAACCGCCGGCGGAAGCGCCCGGCGCGGCGCCGGTGGATTGAAGATGCCGGCGGGACGCGAATTGAAAATGTCCGCACGCTTGGCCCACGGCCGCCCTGCGCTGCTGCCGCCCTGCCGCTCGCTGAGCCGCGGCTTCACGCTCATCGAGATCATGCTCGCGGTGGCGATCCTCGGGGTGATCATGGTGATTCTCGCGGGCTCGTTTCATGCCGTGGCTGCGGGCAAAACGCACGCCGAAGGCCGCCTGCTGAGCAACCGGGAAGCGCGCGCGGTGCTGGCTCAATTGACCAACGAGCTGCACGGCGCGGTCCAGACGCCGCTCATCGCGAGCCACGTGCTGCTGGTCGGGCAGGGACGGATGCTGAACGGCGCGCCGTTCGACAACCTGATCATCTCGACTCTCGACCCCGGCCATCGCCGCAGCATCAGCACTTTCGGCGCCGAGGAGATGATTTCCTATACCGGCCAGGCCAACCCCGATCACCAGGGATGGTACATGCTGATGCGCCAGCAGCAGAGCGCGCTGCTCGGCGCCACCGCAGGCATCAGGGTTCCACCGCCGATGGTGCTCGCGGCCAACGTACTGTCGTTTCACGTGCGCTTTTTCAACGGCAACATCTGGCTGGAGAACTGGAACTCAGGGAGCCTGCCTCCCGGTATGCAGCTTCCGCAGGCAATCGCGATCGACCTGGTGCTGGCAGGTCCCGGCGGCGCGCCGTTAGAGCTCGCGACCCAGATCACCCTGCCGATGGCGTTCACGCAATGGTAGGCGCGGCAAAAAAGAGCGAACGCGGCGTCGCCCTGCTGGTCACCATGATGGCGCTCGCGCTGATGACGCTGCTGGTGATGGACTTCACCACCTCGGCCTCGCTCGGCTATCGCTCGGCCGCGGGCCAGGCCAACGAGCTGCGCTCCGAGTACCTCGCGCGCTCGGCGATAAGCGTAGGGCTCTCGCTGCTGTCGACGGACGCACAGCAGGATGCGCTCGCCAAGACTCCGCACGACGGACTGGACGAGCCGTGGGCGCAGCCGTATCCGCCAGTGCCGCTGGGCGGCGGTATCGCGCAGGTATCGATCGTCGACGAGGCACGTAAGATCGACATCAACCTGCTCCTCAACCCGCGCACCGGGCAACCTAATCCCGTCTATCTTGGGATCCTCGAGCGCCTGTTTACCATCATCGGGGTATCCCCGGCCCTCATTCCGGCCATAGTTGACTGGCTTGACCCGGATAGTATCGAATCACCCGGGGGGGCCGAGGCCGACTACTATCTGGCGCTGATACCGCCGTACGAACCCCGCAACGGCCCGATGCCCACGATTGGCGATCTCAGGATGATTCGGGGAGTGGACGACGCGATCTTTTTCCGGCTGCAACAGTTTCTGACCGCCGCGCCCGAGCCGCGCGTGAACATCAACACCGCGCCGCCCGAGGTTATCGCGGCGCTGTTGCCCGAGTTGTCCAACAATATCTCGATGGTGAAGGAGATCGTCCAGGCCCGAACGGTGCAGCCGTTCCTGATGGTCACCGACGTCGGCAACCTGGCCGGAATCGGTGACGCCGGCCAGCCGCTGATGAAGCTCATCACGACGCGCTCGGCCTATTTCACGATTACCGGCGTCGGCGCTTTCGCCAATTCGCGCCGGCGCATCACCAGCGTCTTTCGCCGCAACGCCAACGGCACCTCGATGCTGGCGAGCTGGCAGGAAGGCTGACCCCCGATGGCTCAACGCATACTCGCCATCGAGATCGCGGGCGACGCGGTGCGCGGCGCGCTCGGCGAGCGGAGCTGGAATTCGCTGGCGATGCTCGACGTGGTCGAAGAGCGGCGCGGAGCGGACGAGGCGGACCTCGCTCCGGCACTCGCGCGCCTGCTTGACGGCGCGGGCAAGCCCGATTTGGTCGTCAGCGCGCTGCCCGGCGAGCTGGTGGTCAAGCGGATGCTCTCGCTGCCGTTCAAAGACCAGCGGCGGCTGACGCAGACCGTGCCCTTCGCGCTGGAGGAGCATCTGCCCGTCGGCGTTGACGAGTCGGTGGTTGCTTTCACCCGCGTCGGCCAGGAAGACGGCAAGACGCTGGTGATGGCCGCGATGGTGCGCAAGGATGACCTGCGCCATCATCTGGACTTGCTCGCCCGCGCCGGGATAAATCCGAGCACGGTTACATTGAGCGCGCTCGCGCTCGCCGCCCTGCTCGCGCGCGTGCGCAACGGGAACGGTGGTCCGCATCTGCTGGTCGACCTCGACCAGAGTTCGACCTCGATGGTGTTGCTCGACAATAGCGGGATGCCGCGGGCGATCCGTACGGTCGTGACTGGTGGCGGCGCCGCCGCCAACGGAGCGCCGGCGCCCGGCGCTGCGGCGATCCTGGGCGCCGTGCGCCAGACACTGCTCGCCCATGCCTCGGATCATGAACAACCCGAGTTGGTGCTGACCGGGCCGATGGCGGCGGCGCCCGACGTGCGCCGGCGAATGGCCGAGGCGCTCGCGGTGCCGGTTCATACGCTCGATGAATTCAACTGCGCAGCGCTGCTCGGGCCGCTCTCCGCGCGCTCGACGCGGTTTGCTGGATGCCTCGCGATGCTGCTCGGCGAAACGCCGGGCGCAGCGGTCGAACTGCTCAACTTCCGCCAGGGCGAGTTCGCCTTTCGCGGCCGTACCGGCAGCCTGCGCCCATGGCGTACGAGCTTTATGCTGGCGGGCGCAGCCGTTGCTGCGATCGCACTGCATGTCGGGATCAAGGTCTCCTACAACCTCCGCCAGCTCTCAGAAATAAACCGCGAGATCGCAGCGATTGCAGCGCCGGCGCTCGGGCCCGGCGTCTCCGGGGCGGATGCCAGGGAGCAACTGGCCGCGCAGGTCGCCGCGATGGAGAAGCAGTTGCATCTGATGGGCGGGGCCGGCGCTTCGGCGTCGCCGCTCGACACGCTGCTTGCGCTCTCTCGCGCGCTGCCGCCCCATCTCGGTGCACAGATCGTGGATTTCACGCTCGATGAAGGCACGATCAAGCTCGATGGCCTGGCCGACTCATTCGCGACCGTCGACCGGGTCAAGAAGGCGCTCGACATGAGCGAGTACTTTCGCGATATCCAGGTCACGCATGCGACCGCCGGCTCCGACCCGAGCAAGGTGGAGTTCCGGCTGACCGCGACGATCCGCGGCGAGATGTTGGAATAAGGAACGGCTATGCTCGGCGGGATGCGAAAAGTCGTCGGGGAGCGCATGCGCGCTATCGGCGCGCGCCTCTCCCCCATGTCCGGTGCGGCCAGGGCGCGCCTGCGCGAGGCGCTCGCTCCGGCGCTCGCGGCCGCGCGCGGACGCTACCAGAAGCTCGAAGCGCGCGAGCGCCTCCTGGTGCAGGTCGCAGGCGTGGTGCTTGCGCTGTTTGTCGCGTTCAACTTTGTGTTCCTTCCGATCCAAGGCGCGATCGGCGGGCTCGGCGATCGGATCCAGGCGCGCCAGCACGACGCGGTCGACGTCGCGCACCTGATGCGTGCGTATCAGCGTCTGCATGTCGATCTGGCCACGATGCGCTCGCGGACGGTCGCGGGGAGCGGCGACTTCTCGCTCTTCTCGGTGGTCGAGCAGGCGCTGACGCGCGCGCCCGGCAAGGACAAGATCGGATCGATCACGCCGGCCGACAAAACCCTTCCGGGCGGCATGAAACAGTACGCCGTCGAACTCAAGCTCAACGGGCTCAGCCTTCCGCAGGTGGTCGATACGCTGTATGGGCTGGGCGCGATGAACGTTCCCGTGACCGTATCGACCCTGCATATCGCGCGGCGCTCGCAGGATCCGCATACCTTCGATGTCGAGATGACCTGCGTCGCGCTGGGCCGCAGTGGCTGACGGCCTGGCGAACCGGCTGGGCGGTTTCGCGCGCGCGCATCGCGGCGCGATCGTCTACTCGGCCTTCGGCGCCGCCGTGTTTATCGCTTCGTTGGCGGCGACTTTCCCCTACGCGGCGACCCTGACGGCGCTGCTACGACCGCTCAGGATCGGCTTCAGTTCCTCGGGCCAGGGCATCAGTCTGCCGCTTGGCGCGGCGCTCAGCGACGTGCGCCTGGTCTCGCTCGCACCGGCGGCGCCGTTCGAGATCGAAAGCCCCGGCGTGACGCTCGCACCCGCGCTCGGCGCGCTGATGCTTGGCGAGCCCGGCGTGCGCGTGCATGCGCAACTTTACGGTGGCGCGCTGCGCGCGACGGTCTATCGCCGCGGCACGGGCATCGGTCTCAGTTTCAAGCTGAGCGACATGGGCCTTGCGCAGGTGGCGGCGATGCGCGGTCTTGGCGGTAATGTGATCGGGCGGATCTCCGGCGGCGGATGGGCCGAAATGGTGGCGAACGGTACGGGTGCGGCCACCGGCGAACTCGAGTTCCGCACCGCCAATCTCACGATCCGGGTGGCCGAGGGTTTTGCGCCGATCCGCCTCGGCAAAGTCGAAGGCTCGCTCAAGCTCGCGCCCGGCGGCCCGCTCAGGGTGAACAAGGTGAGCGGCCACGGCCCCGACGGCGAGATCGAAGGGCACGGGACGATCCGCCTGGAACCCAACGCAGCACAAAGCCAAATCAATCTGGTGTTCACGATCACGCCGTCAGCGCAAGGGCGAACGCGCCTGGGCGTGCTGTTCGGACTGCTGCCCCATCCTCCGGACGCCCGCTCCTACCTGCTGAGCGGGCCGCTTCTGACCCCGTCGATCAGTTGAGCGCACGCAGGTTCTTGCCCGCCTCGCCCGCCCGCCGACGCGTCCGCGGACGGTTTCACTCCGGAACCGCCGCCAGGAAATCCTCGATCGCCTGGTGGAAGCGCGGATCGGCCGGAAGCGTCACGTGGTCGGCACCTTCCAGCAGGGCCACGCGCGCGTCGCGGAACCATTCGGCGAGCGGACGCGGATCGCCGGCGATCGCATCCTTGTCGCCCGTCGCGATTAACACGGGCTGCGGCGCGCACCCGAGTTTTTCGTGGTCGAGCACGGACTCGGCGTCGGTCGTCTCCTCGGCGCCGATACAGGCCGCGAGCGCGCGCAAATCCTTGCCGTTACGCTCGGCGCCGCGTCTGAACCGCCGCGCGAGCACATCCTCGATGACCGCAGGATCCTCGGCCAGGAGCGCGGCCGCGATACGATGGCGCTGGCCGGGAACCGCGATCTGGCCGCCCTCGCCATAGCCGCCGAGCACGACCGCGCAGAGGCGCTCGGGATCGCGCATCAGCACCTCGAGCGTGATCCGCCCGCCCATCGAGTAGCCGACCATCCGGGCGCGCGCGATCTTCAGATAGTCGAGCAGCCCGACGGCGTCGGCGCGCATGTTCGCAAGACCGTACTTCGCGGGATCGTGCGGCTTGTCGCTGCGACCATGCCCGCGCGCGTCGTACGCGACCACTCGCCATCGTCGCGCGAGCCGTTCGACCATCCCGGTCCTCACCCAGATCTCCTCGGTGCTCGAGCCGAAGCCGTGAATCATCAGCACGGGAGCGCCGCGGCCCTGGTCGAGGTAATGAATCTTGAGGCCGTTGGAATGAAAGAAAGGCATCGGTATGGCAACGCGCAGCCGGCGCTCAAGACCGATCATATAGTTCGCGCCGCCTTGGCCCGGCAACCGTCGCGGCGACTTGCGCAGGCAAGCGCGATAACGGCAGAATCGCGGCTGACCGCAACTAAACGGCGCCGGAAAGCGGATGTCACCACAAAACAAGAAGCTCGGACTGCATCTTTCGGTCGTCTCCTCCCTCTTCGGTTCGCTGGGCAAGCTCTCGCAGGAGGCCGAAGCGCTCGGCTACGGGTCATTGTGGGTTGCCGAGGTCGCCGGCCCCAATGCGTTCGTTGCGCTCGCGCCATGCGCGATGGCGACCAGGCGCGTCGACCTCGCGACCGGCGTGGTGCCGATCCAGATTCGCACTCCCGGCGTGCTCGCGATGGAGACGCTCGCGCTCAACGAACTTTCGGGCGGCCGCGCAATCGCCGGCCTTGGCGTCTCGAGCCCGGTGATCGTCGAGCGCTGGCACGGCGCGTCGTACCAAAAGCCGGTGACCGCGATGCGCGAGTGCGTGCACATCATGCGCGAATTGTTCACCAACGGGCGCTGCAAGTTCGAGGGCAAAGTTTACAAGTGCGACTTCCGCTTGAGCCTGGTCACGAACGCGCCGCGTCCGCCGCGGATTTATCTGGCCGCGCTCAACCCGCCGATGCTCCGGCTTGCGGGCGAAGCCGCCGACGGCGTCCTGCTCAACTACTCGCCGGCCGACGCGGTGCCCGCGATGGTGGCCGAGGTGCGGGCAGGCGCCGCGCGGGCCGGGCGCAATCCGGCCGAGGTCGATATCGCGATCTACCTTCGCATGTGCGTCACCGAGGACGAGGACAAGGCGCTGGAATCGTTCAAACGCGAGCTTGCGGGCTACGCGTTCGTTGACGCGTACAACGCGATGTTCGCGCGCTATGGGCTGAGCGATCAGTTCGCCGAGGTGCGCAAGCTCTGGCGCGAGGGCAAGCGCGACGACGCGTACAAGGCGCTGAGCGACGCCGACATGCGGCGGATCGGCGCGTTTGGCGCGGCGAAAAACGGCGCCGACTTCGTCGCGAGCTTTCGCGCGGCCGGCGTCAATCATCCGGTCATCTTTCCGATCGGTCCCGGACGCAGCGCCGAACGCGACTTTCAGAACACGATGCGCGCGATGGCGGGCGCCTAGCGCCCGCGCCCGCCGCGCTCGACAGTTCGTTGCACAGGAGTTCTGCAGCCGATGGGATATCCGTACAAGATCATTCTCTGTCCGGTGGATTTCGACGACAATTCGATGGCCGCGCTCGCGCATGCGCGCCGGCTCGCGATCGACATGGGCGCAACGATCCATCTGCTGCACGTGCTGCCGATCCTGCCGATGCTCGCCGATCACGGGGTCGGAATCGGTACAGACGAGCAAGTCGAGCAGCAGGCCAGGATCAAGCTGAAGGAGGCCGCCCGCAGGCGGCTTACCCGCGTGCCCGCCGAGCTCCACACTCGCATCGCGTTTGTCTCGGAGGTCCCGAAGAACATCCTCGCCTCGGCGCGCGACCTCAACGCCGACCTGATCGTCATGGCGACGCACGGGCGCACCGGCGTCAAACATCTGTTCTTCGGCAGCGTGACCGAGGCCGTGGTGCGCAACGCTTCCTGCCCCGTTTTGACCCTGCGATTTGCGCAAGCGGCCGCCGAATCCCAGCCGCAGGCGGCCAAGGCGCAGGCGTCCGCGCCGGCCGCGGCCGGAAAGAAAAAATCGGATGCTTCGCGCTAGAGCGCATCCGCAAAGGCGTTGCGCTCGCGATCACATCGAAATCCGACGGTATCTGCGGCGGCCATCGCGGCAGTCGCGATGTGGCTTGCGGCCATACTGATCGTCGTCCTGCCCGCGACGCCCGTTAGCGCGCGCGGCGGAAAAAAAAGCTTCATGCTGACCGTCGAGAACAAGCGCATCGACATCGGCCTTGGTCTGCGCTACGACGCGTGGACCTACGACGGAGCGGTGCCGGGACCGGTACTGCGCGCGCGCCAGGGCGACGAAGTGACGATCCGGCTCGTCAACCCGACCGCGATGGCGCACGGGATCGACGTGCACGCCGCGGAGCTTGCGCCCAAGGTCCACTTCTCGGCGCAGAGCGGCCAGCGCAATTTGAGCTTCACCTTTCGCGCCCGCGTTCCCGGCGCGTTTCTCTACCAGTGCAGCGCCATCCCGACGCTCTCCCACGTGGCCAACGGAATGTACGGAATGATGATCGTCGATCCTGCCAGGGGGTGGCCGGCGGCTCATGAAGTGATGATCGTGCAGGGCGAATTTTACGGCGTCCCGGACAAAAACGGGCTGGTCGCCGGCGACAGCCGCAAGGAGATGGAAGAGCGGCCCGACTTCGTGGTGTTCAACGGGATGGTGGACCGCTACGTCGAGCATCCGATTCCGATCAAGGTCGGCGAACTGGTGCGGGTCTTCTTCGTAAACGCCGGCCCCAACCTGACTTCGACGTTCCATGTGACCGGCGTTATCTTCGATTCGTTCTATCGCGGAGGCAATCCGGCCGACGCGATGCACGGCTTGGCGAGTTTCGAGGTCGGGCCCGGCGACGGCGCGGTCTTCGAATTCCGCGTCCACGAGGCGGGCGACTACGAGTTTATCGACCACGCGCTCGCGCGAACCACCAGGGGCGCCCAGGGAGTGTTTCGCGCCGCGCCGTAGCGCCACTTGCCACCCGCCGGTCCGTCCACGGCGGCACTTGCCGCCCGCGCACGCCGCATGCTAACGACCGTGGTAAGCGGCAACATCCGGCGCCGACCTGCAAGGAAGACATGGTCAAAATAATACTTCAGCTCTATCCCGTGATTCCCGCAGCCAGCGAAGAGGAGCGCGCCGCGCTGCGCCCGATCGGGCGCCATCGCGAACGCTACCACGAAACGCTGCTCGGATGGCATGACATCATCAAGGCCGCCGACGAAATGGGGCTGTGGGGCGCGGCCACGATCGAGCATCACTTCTGGTCGGAAGGCTACGAGGTCGGGCCCAACCCGGGCGTGCTCAACGCCTACTGGGCCGCGATCACCAAGAAAATCCGCGTCGGCCAGATGGGTTACGTGATGAGCACGCAGCATCCGCTGCGCGTCGCCGAGGAGACCGCGATCCTCGACCATCTCTCCAATGGGCGCTTCTTCGTCGGTTTCGCGCGCGGCTACCAGTCGCGATGGACCAACGTCATCGGACAGCATCTCGGCACCCGCGCGACCACCTCGCCGTCCGCCGCCAAGGTCGATCCGGCGCGTCTGTTCGGCAAGGATGTAGCCAAGAAGGACGTGGACGACGACGACATCAATCGCCGCATCTTCGAGGAAGAGATCGACATCGTCGTGAAGGCGTGGACCGAGGAGAGCATCGAGTACAAGGGTTCGGCTTGGCAGATTCCCTTCCCGTATGAGCGCGGCGTGGACGATTGGCCGCTCGGCAAGATCGGCGTGACTGCGCGCCTGGGCGCGCACGGCGAGGTTGACGCCGAGGGTAACACGCGGCGCGTATGCGTGGTGCCGTCGCCCTACACGCGGCCCCATCCGCCGGTTTTCGTCGCCACCGCGGGCTCGCCCGAGAGCGCCGAGTACGCGGCGAGGCGCGGCTTTATCCCGCTCTATTTCACCTCGCTCGACACCGCGCTCACCCTGGGCAACGCCTACGTCAAGGAGACCAACCGCATCGGCCGCCCGATGGCGCTTGGGCAGAACCAGGCGCTGGTCCGGATGCCGCATATCGGCGACACGATGGAGAAGGCGCACGAGTCGATCATGAAGTACGACTCGGACATCTTCCGCAATTTCTATGCGGCGATGGGCCGGCACAAGGTCGAGATGAGTGACGTGGTCAAGGCGACCACCAAGTTCGGACTATGGGTGCCGGGCACGATCGACAGCGTCCGTGCCAAGCTCGTCGAGGAGTACAAGCGCTTCCCCTCCGAGTACCTGACCCTGATTTATCATTACGCACAGATGCCGAAGGAAGAGGTGCTGCGCCAGTTGCACATCTTCATGAAGGAGATCAAACCCGCGCTCGACGAGCTGGCGGAGTATCCGGCGGAGCCGTCGGTGGCCGCGGCGGGCGGAGGACAGTAGTCTCGCCCGGAAGCTCGCTGAAGAACCTCTCCCTTCAGGGGAGAGGCGTCGGGGGGAAGGGAAGGCAGGAAAGGTGAGGTTACTTGATCGGTTCGCCGCCGACCTTGCCCGGGCGGTTGGCGATAACCTCGTCGATGATCCCGTATTCGACCGCCTGCGTCGCATGCATGAAGAAATCGCGGTCGGTGTCCTTTTCTATGCGCTTCAGGCCCTGGCCGGTATGGTTGGTCAGGATGTTGTTCAGGATCTCGCGCAGCCGCAGCGCCTCGCGCGCCTGGATTTCGATATCGGTGGCCTGGCCCTCGAAGCCGCCCGAGAGCTGGTGAATCATGATCCGCGAGTGCGGCAGCGCGTAGCGCCGTCCCTTGGCGCCCGCCGCCAGCAGCACCGCGCCCATGCTCGCCGCCTGTCCCACGCACAGGGTTGACACCGGCGGTTTGACGAACTGCATCGTGTCGTAAATCGCCAGGCCCGCCGTGACCGACCCGCCAGGCGAATTGATGTACATGTTGATCTCGCGCTCGGGATCCTCGGATTCTAGAAACAGGAGCTGCGCCGTGACCAGGTTGGCGGTCTCGTCATGGATCGGACCGCCGAGGAAAACTATCCGGTCCTTCAGCA
>Ga0335085_10002600_pt1 | contig 33341 bp, 34 predicted proteins | sample Lox_Sample_45_FD_206712 | JGI IMG/M metagenome (GOLD analysis project Ga0335085, IMG submission 206712) | Soil microbial communities from Loxahatchee National Wildlife Refuge, Florida, United States - Lox_Sample_4.5 | ecosystem: Environmental > Terrestrial > Soil > Wetlands | place: USA... | reverse complement strand
CGGCCGCCGCCGTCCTCGAACACGCGCTGGAAACCGCCGGCCTCCTCGTGGCCGAAGCCGTTGTCCATCGCGATGACCGCGACCCGCCTGTACTTGAGGGTCTTGGCCGCGTAGTCGCCGAGCGGGTGCATGATCTGGCTCGCCGAGAAGTTGGAGCGGAGGATCCACTTGGCGATCTTGCGCTTGGTGAGATCGTCCGGGGTGGTGAGGAACAGGGTGGGGAGCTGGTCCTTCTCGATGAGCGGCACCAGGCTGTTGCCCACGTTGACCAGGAGCACGCCGGTCAGCACGTGGATCTTGTCGTGGCCGACCAGCTTGCGGTACTTCGCGATCGCGGTGGCCGAGTTGCTCTCGTCGTCCTCCTCGATCAGCTCGATCTTGCGCCCGCCCGCCTGCCCACCCACCTGCCCACCCACCTGCCCACCCACCTGATAGTTGACCTGCTCGAGCGACATCTTGAGGCCGTCGAGCATGTCCTTGCCGGCCTGCGCGAAGATCCCGGTCAGCGGCCCGATGAAGCCGATGCGGATGGTCTCGGCGGCGGCGGCCGGCCCCGCGGAGGCCACGAGCGGCAGGAGGGTGAACACGAGGGCCAGCAGGATGCGGGATCGTTTCATGCGGGTGGCTCCTTTGCCGAAGGCTCGGTTCCGTTCGTGCCGGAAGCATACTAGACTTCCTGGCGATGGCGGTGCACCGCGGTGTCGAGGACTGGCTGACGCTCCCTCTTCTCGTGTTCGACGCGAGGGTGCGGTCAGGTGACGCTCGGCAACCCGGTCCTGGAGGTCGGGCTCGACGGGAGCCCGCCCCCGTGGCTCGTCGGCCGCCCGGCGCCCGGCGGGTCTCGTCTCGAGCGGCTGACCGCGCAGCTGCGAGAAGAGGCCGCCGATCCGGTCGACCTCATGATCGGGGAGGCGCCGATCGGCAGCCTCGACGAGGACGGATATCTCGCGCAGGACCTCGGAGAGATTGCCGGAGCGCTGGCGGTGGAGCTCGAGCAGGTCGAGCGGGCGCTGCGCATCGTCCAGGAGCTGGATCCGGCGTCGTGGCGCTCCGCACCCTGATCGGTCCCTTCCCCGGGCGCGACCACGGAGCGCCCCGCCCCGCTCCGCGTGGTGGCCGCCCCCGCCGTCCACCCGCGGGGGCACTGGCGCTGGTGCCGCCCGTCCCCGAGCGGGAGCCGGCCGCGCCGCCGTCGCCGGGCCGCCTGCCGCTACCGCGGCGGCGCTATTCGCAGAACTTGCACGGCGGGTAGTTGCGATCGTAGGCCGGCAGCTTGAGGTACTCCTCCTGCTTGTAGGTCCAGAACTGCGAGACGTTCGGGTAGGTCTGGATCACGGTGTTCTGCAGCTTGCCGCCGACCCGCTCGACCTTCCGGATGTAGACGTTCTCGACGGGATTCCCCAGGTCGTCCATCTTCATGGGCCCACGCGGGTCGTCGGCGATCTCGACCTTGCGGAGGGCCGCCACGAACTTCTCCTTGTTCTCGGCCTCGCCGTTGATGCTCTTCAGCGCCTCGTAGTAGAAGCGGGCGCCCGTGTATCCCTGCGCGCAGTACAGCGAGGTCCCTCGACCGTAGCGCTTCTCGTACGCGGCCGAGAACTTACGGTTGGCCGGGGTGTCGAGCGCGCTGCTGTAGATCAGCGAGGTGATGACCCCGATCGACTCGTCCCCCATGCCCTTCAGCACGTTCTCGTCGGTGAGGGTGCCGATGCCGATCAGCGGGATCTTGCCCTTGAGGCCGGTGTCGTTCCAGGTCTTGATGAACCGCGGCGAGAGCCCACCGGTGTGGCAGGCGTAGACGCCGTCGATGTCCTTCTTGAGCGAGGCCAGGTAGGGCGCGTAGTCCTGGATGGACAGCGGCGTCCAGATGCGCTGGACCACCTTGCCGCCCAGGTCCTCGAACACGCGCTGGAAGCCCGCGTTGGTCTCCCAGCCGAACGCGTAGTCCATGCTGATGGTGGCCACGCGCTTGAGCTTGAGCTGCTTGTAGGCGTAGTCGCCGAGCGGATGGGTGGCCTGGCTGCCCGAGGCCGAGGTGCGAACGATCCAGCGCACCGGCTTGCGCTGCGTGATGTCGTCGGGCGCCGTCACCGGGTAGACCGTGGGGATCTTGTTCTGCTCGATGTAGGGAACGAGGGCGTAGCCGGTGGCGGCCAGGAGGCCGCCGGCCAGCGTGTGCACCTTCTCCTGCTCCACGAGACGGCGGACCTTGGTGAGCGCGCCCGTCGGCTCGGGATCGGAGTCCTCCACGATCACCTTGACCTCTCGGCCGGCGACCTTCATCCCCACCTCTTCCCAGAAGAGGTTGAAACCGTCCGTCATGTCCTTGCCGGTCTGGGAGAAGTTGCCGGTGAGCGGTCCGAAGTAGCCGATGCGGATCGGGTCGGCCGCGCGGGCCGGGCGGACGGCTGCGGCGGCCGCGGCGCCGCTCATCCCGATCAAGAACTGTCGCCTGTGCATGGACTGGCCTCCTCGCTGAGGACGATACGGGGTGCTTGCGGCGCTACAGTAGGGAGCCGGCTCGGATTTGTCAACCGTGGCGGGCTTGACAGGCGCCGGGGGCGTCGGCAGAGTCTCACCCATGCTGAACGCGACCCGTGATCTGGTCCTGCCCACCACCATCACCGGCTCCTATCCGCGTCCGCACTGGTTCACGGAGGAGCTGCGCGGCCGGGGCTTCAAGGACGCGCTCGGCGACTCGCGCTTCCGCGAGCAGTATCTGGACGCGGTGGCCTGCCTGGTGCGGGAGCAGGAGCTGGCCGGGCTCGACGTGGTCACCGACGGCGACTCGCGCTTCGACCTCACGGTGGGCGGCAAGTCGTGGTTCTACTACGTGATCGAGCGGCTGCGCGGCATCACCGGGGCGCAGGACCGCTCCACCGGGGGCGGCTGGAAATCGCTGCGCCCCGGCCACATCCTGTACGAGGTCATGGAGGCCTACCAGCCCGCGGTGGTCGGCGCGCCGCTCGCCGGCGGCGCGCTCCAGTACGCGGCGCTCTTCAAGACCGCCCAGCGCCTCTCGGCCAAGCCGGTGAAGTTCGGCGCGATCACCGCCCAGTCGCTGGCCAAGATGCTGGTGAACCGGCACTATGCCTCGGATCGCGACGTGATCCTGGCGCTGGCCGATATCTTCAACGCGGAGCTCCGGGAGGTAGCAGCGGCGGGCTGCCGGGTCATCCAGGTGGAGGAGCCCCAGCACCACATTGGAGGGGCCAGCGGCGCGTCGGACCGTGATCTCGAGTTCTATACCGAGGCGGTGAATCGGGAGATCGCGGGCGTGAACACCGAGATCTGGCTGCACACCTGCTGGGGCAATCCGAACCAGCAGCCGCTGCACTGGGACCGACCGTCCTACGAGCGGTCGCTGCCGTACCTGCTCGCGACCGATGCCGACGTGCTCACGCTCGAGTGCGCCTCCACGAACGGCCGGGACCTGCCCCTGCTCGCCAAGCACCGCACCGACAAGAAGATCGCGATCGGGGTGGTGAACCACTCGACGGCGGCGGTCGAGCCGCCGGAAGTGGTGGCCGGCCTGATCCGCCGCGCGCTCGAGTACGTGCCGCCGGAGCGCCTCGTGCTCTCCACCGACTGCGGCTTCGGCCGGGAGGGGCTCGCGCGGCGCATCGCGTTCTACAAGAGCGTGGCCATCAACCTGGGCGCCAACATCGTGCGCCGCGAGCTGAAGCTGCCGGAGGTGGAGATTCCTGCCGCCGATCCGCGCTTCACCTTCGCCGGCTGATCACGGAGGGAACCATGACAGTCATCAAGGTACGGGACCTGGCGTGGGCGCGCATGCACGCGCCGGATCTGGACGCGATGGAGGAGTTCCTCACCCACTTCGGCCTGACGCGCGCCGCGCGCACGCCCACCGCGCTCTACATGCGGGGGACGGATCCCGCCCACCACATCCACGTGGTCGAGAAGGCGGACGACGCGCGGTTCGTGGGCTTTGCCTACCACGCGGCGAGCCAGGACGATCTGGCCCGCGTGGCCAAGGCTCCCGGCGCCTCGGCGGTGGAGGCCATCGACGAGCCGGGCGGAGGCAAGCGGGTGCGGCTCCGGGAGCCCAACGGCTACCAGATCGAGGTGGTGTGGGGTCTCGAGGCGCTGCCGCCGATCCCGGTGGACCACACCCCGATGAACACCGGCGCCGAGCCGCTGCGCCGCGCGGGGACGCTAATGCGCCTGCGCAAGTCGCCGACTCCGATCAAGCGGATCGGCCACGGCGTCATGGGCACGCCCCGGGTCCGCGAGACCGTGCAGTGGTTCCGCGACACGCTCGGCTTCATCGGCTCCGACGATGTCTACGCCGGCCAGAAGGACAACCTGATCGGCTCGTTCAATCGCTGCGATCGGGGCGACGACTACGTGGACCATCACACGCTCTTCTGCGTTCGCAACGAGCGGGCCGGGATGAACCACGTTTCCTTCGAGGTGCCGGACGTGGACGCGGTGTTCAAGGACCACGAGTACCTCGCCCGCCTCGGCAAGTACGAGCACATGTGGGGTGTCGGACGGCACCTCCTGGGCAGCCAGGTCTACGACTACTGGTGCGATCCGTGGGGCCGCGTGCACGAGCGCTGGGCGGATACCGACCGGCTCAACGCGCGCAGTGGCTCGAACCTGCTATCCGCCGAGGAGGGCCTCGTCAGCCAGTGGGGCGAAGATCCACCCGAGCGCTTCATCCGTCACGTGACGGTGTAGCCGCGCCGCTGGCTCGGCTGCGCCGGATCTGCCGGGTCCTGCCCGGGACCTCAGAGAAGGTTTCCCACGGGGAGCCCACCTTCTGGGTGGGCGGGCGGATGTTCGCCCAGTTCGACGATCACCATCACGGTGGTTCCCACGTGGGCGTCTGGCTCGCGATGCCGCTCGGTGCGCAGGAAGCGCTCGTCTACGCGGACCCGAAGCGGTACTTCGTGCCGCCCTACGTGGGCCCGCGGGGCTGGGTGGGCATGCGGCTGGACGGTCGCCCGACCTGGAAGAAGGTGGAGCAGGTCGTGCGCGAAGCCTACGACCACATCGCGGCTAGGACCAGACCTCGCGCGGAAACGGCAGCCCCTCGAGGTCGGCGTCGGTGAGCGGCGCGTCCTTCTCAACCCGCATCTCGTCGAGGAACCAGTAGATCTGTCGCAGGTGCTGGGCCGTATGCCACGTCGTGCGCTCCATGAACTCGGGCGCCGACTGCGGGCCGTAGTAGGTGCTCACCTCGCCGTCGCACCAGCCGGGGCGGGCGAAGTAGGCGCGGAGGCGCCGGCGGACCCCATCGCCGTAGCGTGCGATCGCCTCGCCGTCGGCCATCTCGGGCGGCGCGTTCTCCTCGAACCAGGCCCCGTCGAGATGTCCCTGCTCCCGCGTGTCCGCGAACGAGGCGGCGACCCGGAAGACGTGGAAGCCGAGCTGGTGCACCGTGCGGTCGCGCCCCGGGTACTTCATGCCGAGATGCTCCCGCGGCACCTGCCGGATCGCGCGCTGGGTGGCGGCCAGGACCATGTCCATGCGCTCGGCCAGCTCGGCCGGGGTCAGCTTCTTCGGCGCGCGGTAGCGCACCCCGACCAGCTCGGCCAGCGCCTGCGGGTTCCAGCCGTGCACGATGCGCTCGCCCACGATGGTGGCGGGCACGCGCTGCACGCCGAAGGCCGCCAGATCGGCGCGCCGCTCCGGCTGAGCCTCGACGTCGAAGCCCTCGAAGGCCACTCCCCATGACGAAAGCAACTCTTTCGTCTTGGCGCAGGAGCTTCAGCCCTGGCGGTAATAAACTCGGATGGTTACGGGGAGCTCGCTCGCGGTCATCAGTGGCCTCCGCACAGCACTGACAAAAGTGACTGACAAAAGTACAGGCTAGGCATCCTTCGGCTTCCCAATATACCGCTGTAGGGCCGCCTGCTGGCGGAGCCGGGCCTCATAGACCTCATCGGGCAGTAGATGGTCGTACCGTGCTTGGGCTCTCGGATCAGAATGGGTCAACATCGTGGAGCTTGCATGGGCGCAGTGAGCAAACAAAACGCTGAGTTGCGGCCGACCGAATCCGATAAAGCGAGGCCGCTGCTGGATAGAGTCCAACGCGTCAGTAGTCGGGTCACGGACGCGAGCGGCATGCGCGACCAGCACAATTGGCAGACAGTCGTGGTGAAGTCGAAGGAGCCGAATGCCTTCGTGATGCCTAACGGGAAGATTGTCGTCTTCACCGGTATTCTACCCATCGCGAAGAATGAGGCCGGTCTGGCCGCCGTGGTATGCGCCAGAGGCTAAGACCATTGTGCGCTCCATTAGCTTCGATGCGCACGGCGGCGAAGTCGTGACAGAGTTGCAGGACTATGACAGGACTGTCGACGCTGTTGATGCCAGTGATGCGACCGCCGGCCGGAAGCAGTAGACTGATTCAGGTAGCCGCTTGCTTTCGCTGATCTTTCGTTAGCTCTATGGATGAAAGCCGCGCACGTCGACGCGGTAGCCTGGTTGCTTCACTTTGAGCCACTTCAGGGTTCGGCCCACTACGTAAGGCGACTCAGGGTCCTTCGCCACATAACCTTCCCACCCCCGGTGTAGCAGCTCCGCCCACGCCGCGAAGCCGTTCGGGCTCAGCCGGCGCGCGGGCAGGACGAGGGCCTGAGCCTTCAGGAGCCGCTCGAGGGCCCGCCGGCGCACCTTCAGAGGCTCCTTCCGGTAGCCCTTCTCGCCCAGCTGGAGAAGGTCGAAGGCCATGAACATCGGCGGCGTGGCTAGGTCGCCGTGGTTGATAGGGCGGAGCCACTCGAAGCGGGAGACAAGCTCTCGATCGACCCATTGCGGCTGACGAGGCGTACGACTCCCGCCTGCTTGACCACCAGCATGCGCCACCCGTCGTATCTCTCTTCGTAGACCCAACCCGGTGTGTGGAAGGGCCGGGCGACCTGGGTGGCGTGCATGAGCGGCGGCGGATCGGTCATCGACTTGAGTTCGTATAAGGCCCCGGGTTGCCAAGAGTCAAGGTCTGCGAGTATGGATACACATGACTTGACCCACGCCACGTAGGGCTGACAAGACATGCCGCACTTGCCGTTGCTTGACCCTTCCCGTCTCCCAGACTAAGCTCTCGCCACCTGTCGGCCCGGTCCGAAGTCGCCCTTGTCTAGAGTGTCGTTAGTCTCTTCCGATGGTAACGGGCGTGAGAGACAAGGAGAGGCCAATGCGTCGGGGTACCAAGCCAGCGAAGGCGAAGGTCAAGGCCAAGCCCCCCGCCCGCAAAGCACGAGGGAACGGGGACTCGAGGGCCCACGACCTTGAGAAGCGCCTGGCGGAGGCCCTGAAGGGTAAGGCGGAGGCGCTAAAGCGCGAGTCCGAGGCCCTGGAGCAGCAGACGGCGACCGCGGAGATCCTACGTGTGATCAGCCAGTCGCCGACGAATCTCCAGCCCGTGCTGGACGCCGTGGTCCGGAGCGCCGCGCGCTTCTGCGGGGCCGACGACGCTGAACTGTTCCGCCTAGACGGGGAATACCTCGCGGTGGCCGCCCATCACGGCCCGATTCCCGCCCCAGTCGGACGCCTGATTCCGCTCGTGCAAGGATCCGTCTCCGGCCGCGCCTTCGCGGAGCGTCGGGCGATTCACGTAGCCGATCTGCAGGCCGAGGCGGAAGAGTTCCCAGTGACCAGCGGCATGGCTCGCGAACTCGGCTTCCGGGCGAGCCTTAGCGTTCCGCTGCTTCGTGAGGGGATGGCAGTGGGCACCATCACCCTACGGCGTGCCGAGGTAAATCCGTTCACGGACAAGCAGATCAAGCTCCTCCAGACCTTCGCCGATCAGGCGGTCATTGCCATCGAGAATGTGCGGCTGTTCAATGAGACGAAGGAGGCGCTCGAGCGGCAGACAGCCACCAGCGAGATCCTGCGTGTAATCTCAACTTCGCCCACCGACGTCCAGCCAGTGTTCGACGCGATCGCCGGGAGTTCCCGCCGGCTGTGCAACGCCTTCAACGGTGCCGTGTTTCAGTTCGATGGGGAGCTCATCCGCTTTGTCGGCGAGAGTGGCATCAGGCGGGAGGCTATCGAGGTCATGCGAGACGTGTTCCCGGCCCCTCCCAGTCGAAACAGCGCGACGGCGCGGGCCATCCTTGAGCGCGCGGTCGTGCATATCTCGAATGTGCGTGAGGATTCCGAGTACCGCACTCAGGAATGGGCAAGTGCCATGGGCATTCAAAGCGTGTTGTCGGTGCCCATGCTCCATGAGGGTCGCCCGATCGGGGCGATCACCGTCAACCGGGTCGAAGCGGGGCTGTTTCCCAGCACGCAGGTCGATCTGCTGAAGACCTTCGCCGACCAGGCGGTGATCGCCATTGAGAATGTCCGCCTCTTCAAAGAGCTGGAAGCTCGCAATCACGACCTCACCGAAGCACTGGAGCAGCTGACAGCCACGAGCGAGATCCTCCGCGTGATCAGCAGCTCACCGACAGACGTCGAGCCGGTCTTCGACACGATCATCAGAAGCGCCGTGCAGTTGTGTGATGGGCTGACTGGAACCGCTGTCCGATTCGATGGCGAGATGATGCACCTCGCAGCCGGCTACAACTACACGCCGGAGGTGCGGCAGGCTCTAGAGGAAGCGTTCCCGATGCGGCCGGGCCGGCGGATGATGGCCGGGCGCGCGATCCTGAGCCGGACGGTCATTCAGGTCGAAGATGCGTTGGAGGATCCTGAGTATGCGCAGGACGTCGCGCGGGCCGGCGGCTTCCGCAGCATGCTTGCGGTGCCAATGATGCGCGAGGGGAACCCCATCGGGGCCATTGTCGTCAATCGAGGCCAGCCTGGGTCGTTTTCGGTGAGCCAGATTGATCTGCTGAAGACCTTTGCCGACCAAGCCGTGATCGCCATCGAGAATGTGCGCCTCTTCACCGAATTGCAGGCGAGCAACCGCGAGCTGACCACGGCGCTGGACACGCAGACCGCCACCAGCGATATCCTGCGGGTTATCAGCCGCTCGCAGACAGACGTGCAGTCGGCGTTCGACGCGATCGTGGCCAGCGCCGTCCGCTTGTTGGGAGGGTACGCCGGCATGCTGATCCGGATAGTGGGCGATCAGATCGAGCTCGCCGCGCTTACGAGCATCGACGACGCTGCCGACGCTGCCGAGAGGGTGCGTTTTCCACGGCCGCTCCAGTCCGAGGGGACGCAGGCCCAGGCCATTCGCGATCGCGCGCCGATCAATATTGCCGACGCTCAGACCGATCCTCGGGTATCCGAGGGTGGGCGCGCCACCGCCCGTGCCCGCGGCTACCGAAGCTGGGTAGTAGTGCCGCTGCTCCGTCACGATGCGGCGATCGGGGCGATATCGGTGACCCGCCGCGATCCCGGCGGGTTCACCGGCGACGAGATCGCGCTCCTCAAGACCTTCGCGGACCAAGCGGTCATCGCCATCGAGAACGCCCGCCTGTTCAAGGAACTCGAAGCCCGCACGCAGGAGCTGACACGCTCGGTCGATCAGCTCACGGCTCTGGGCGAGGTCGGCCGCGCCGTCAGTTCCACGCTCGACCTGGAGACGGTCCTGACCACCATCGTCTCACGCGCCGTCCAGCTGTCGGGGCTCGACGGTGGCGTTGTGTTCGAGTACGACGAGGGCACCGACGAGTTTGTCCACCGGGCGGCGACCGAGACCGGCGGGGCCCTCGCGAAGGCCCGACGCACCACCCGGGTCCGGAAAGGGGAAGGGGTCGTGGGCCGGACCGCGATCACGCTGGAACCGGTCCAGGTGCCTGACATCACGGGGCCGGGCGCCTACGTCGGCGCGAACCGCGAGAATCTGATCGAGTCCGGCATCCGGGCCATCCTGGCCGTCCCGATGGTCCGTGAGGACCGCCTCATCGGGTGCCTGGTCGTGTCGCGCAACCGCCCCGGCGGATTCCCGGCGGAGGCGATCGAGCTGCTGCGCACCTTCGCGACGCAGTCGGCCTTGGCCATCCAGAATGCCCGGCTCTTTCACGAGATCGCGGACAAGAGCCGGCAGCTCGAGGCGGCCAGTCGCCACAAGTCGGAGTTCCTGGCTAACATGTCCCACGAGCTCCGTACCCCGCTCAACGCCGTGATCGGCTTCTCCGAGGTGCTGCTCCAGCGGATGTTCGGCGACCTCAACGCCAAGCAGGACGAGTACCTCAAGGACATCTACGCCTCTGGCCAGCACCTGCTCTCCCTCATCAACGACATCCTGGACCTCTCCAAGATCGAGGCCGGGCGGATGGAGCTGACGCCGGCCCCCTTCCACCTGCCGAGCGCCCTGGAGAATGCCGTCACCCTGGTCAAGGAGCGCGCGGCCCGCCACGGCATCGCCCTGCAGCTCGACATCGACCCGCGGCTCGGCGAGGTCATGGGGGACGAGCGCAAGGTCAAGCAGGTGCTGCTGAACCTCCTGTCCAATTCGGTCAAGTTCACCCCCGAGGGGGGCCGGATCACCCTGAAGGCCAGCCGCACAGACGGCGCGGTCGAGATCGCGGTCACCGACACCGGGATCGGCATCGCGCCCGAGGATCAGGCGGCCATCTTCGAGGAGTTCCGCCAGGTGGGGACCGACGAGACGCGCAAGCAGGAAGGCACGGGCCTCGGGCTGACCCTCGCGAAGAAATTCGTCGAGCTGCACGGGGGCCGGATCTGGGTCGAGAGCGACCTGGGTCACGGGTCCACGTTCACCTTCACGCTGCCCGTGAGCTGACGCGGTGGTGACCCGACGAGTGTTCCTCAGCACTCTGACGGGCGGTCTGCTCGCCGCCGAGTTCCCCGGCGGAGAAGGTCCGCCGTGTAAGTTATCTCTCGAGCGGGATACCAGGCGGCCCCTATCCTGCCTCGCGCGTTGATCGTCGCCGGGCATCGTGTTATGCACGAGTGAGCCAATGGGGAACCGTATACTCAGCCCGGGCGACCGGGCGCCGGCCTTCGATCTGCCCGATGCGGTCGGCGAGGGTACACTGAGCCTCGCCGAGTATCTTCGCCACGGGCCGGTTCTCCTCGCCTTGCTGCGCGGCCTCTATTGTCCATTCTGCCGCCGACACATCAGCCAGCTGCGACCGACGTGCGAGACGCTGCGGGATGCCGGTATCACAGTCCTCGGCGTCGTCGTCGGCAGCGCCGCGCGAGCCCGGCAATACTTCTCTCGCTTCCCACCCTGCTTCCCGATGGCGGCAGCGCCCGATCGCGCGGTTCACCGGGCCTACGGCCTGCCGCAAGTCGACCGGACGCCGGAGTTTATCCGGGGGACAGAGCACAAGGCCGCCGAGATCCTCCGCGAGGACGGCATCCCGGTACCCCCGGGAGAGAGTGCCGACGCGGTCTTCCTGAAGGCTGACGGTTTCGAACTGACCGCCGAGGACGAGGCGGAATGGCATCGCCCACTCCAGTGGGTCGGCTACTTCCTCATAGGACGCGACGGTCTGGTTCGCTGGGATAACGTCGAAGCGCGGATCACGGCGCTGCCGGAGATCGACAAGCTCCTTGCCCTCATCTAACGCTCAGTCACTGCTGGCGCGGCCGGATCAGGCGATCGAATGATGGACCGGCGGGCGTTCATCGGCACGCTGGCGGGCGGCCTCCTCGCCGCGCCGCTCGCGGCCGGGGCGCAACCGGGCGCCCAGGCGCCGCGCATCGGCTTCCTCTGGGGCGGCACTCCACCCCAGTCCCTCCTCCGCGAGTTCGAGGACGCCTTGCGGGAGCGGGGTTGGGAGCGGCCGAGGGCCGTGCCGAGCGCCTGCCGCAGTTTGCAGCCGAGTTGGTCCAGGCGCGGGTCAGCGTCATGGTGACCTCCCAGACACCAGCGACCCAAGCCGCTAAAAAGGCCAGCAGCACGATTCCCATCGTCATGCTCGGAACCGGCGATCCTGTTCGGTACGGTCTGGTCGCCAGTCTGGCGCGGCCCGAGGGAAACGTGACGGAGAGTGCATGAAGATCTTATTCAAGAGCGCTTGGGGTTCTGACGATCCGACGAAGGCCGCGTTTCCCTTCTTACACGCGAATGCCTTTGCCGAGGCCGGGCACGAGTCGCAGATCTTCCTGCTCGGTGAGGCGGTCTCGGTCATGCGGGAGCCGGTCGCGAATGCCGTGGTGCCCGTCGGGTGGCCGCCTTTGGCCGAGATCTTGAGCCAGACAATTTCGCTAAAGGTTCCAATTCACGTCTGAACCGCGTGTTCACGGGCCCGTGGGGTCCTGGACGCGGATCTTCTCAGGAAGAATGCGACCTTTGCGACGCCAGCGACGCTGGTGGCGCTGGTCGGATGGGCTGACAAGATCTTGAGCGAATGATGAGCTTCCGCACTACCGCCAAGGCCCTCGGCCTCACGATCCCGCCGTCGATGCAGGCACGGGCGGATCAGGTGATCGAGTGACCACCAAGCACTGGCTCGTCACCTGCTCCTGTGGCTGGGGGGCAGGGTGCTTGGAGGAATGGGCTGCCGAGTCCGTGGGCAAGCTGCATCACCAGCTCGGCGACGTGGGCGAGGAGCACGTCGCCGATTGAGGGGCCGATGAGCCTAGAAGCGGCGAGCAGCTCCCGCTAGTCTAAGGGGCGCGGGAGCTAGCGTGACAATCTTGACCCGACGTCTGGTGGTCGTTCTCGCGTCAGCTGCTGCGCTTGGCGGCTGTGCAATGAAGGACGATGCGCTCTCGAAGGAGGGACCCGCGTCTCCACCTGCGGCCCCGGCTTCCACGCAACCCAGCGACTTCGGGTCGTCGGCGCCTCACTGGTTCGGGTCAGGGGGGCCGTGACCGCCCGAACGGGAAACCTCGCCCATACCATTGCCCGTCGTGTCGTGAGGCCAATAGGTGGGACAAGAGATTGGAGCACTGGGAGGACTATGCGCAGAACGACCGGGCCAAGCCATAACGCGATGGCTGGCCGCCGGATTGACGCTCTCGCTACCGAAGCGGAAGAGCAGCGTGCGACCACCCAAGCGATGCGGTGTCTTCCCGACACCGTGGACCCGCGTGGGCCGAAGGGGAAGTAGGTCCTATGATCACCCGCGGGTTCTGCATGGTGGTTACCCTGATCGGCTCCCTTCTTGCCGTTGCCGCCTCGGGTCATGCCGAATCCGCCTGGAAGTTGTGGCAGCAGGAGACCGTCTTCACGGAACGCTGGTGGGTCCCGAAGAGCTGGCCTTTTCACTGGAAAGCCACCGAGATGAGACCGGTTGGGCTGACAGAGTTTCAAACACACGCTGAATGCCAGCTGGCAGAGATGCAGGCTATGAGGCCCGACGCCCACCGGGCAAGAGAAATGGCGGCGCAGGAGAACTCAGGCATGATCAGTACCAGGTCCGTTAGCAGGTTCGCCTGCGTGCCAAGCGACTGGCGACCCTGGAGGATCGAGCCAGGAGGCGTGTGGAGATGAACTCGAAGTTGCTCGTCGCACTGCTTGTGTCGTCAGGGATGCTCGCCGTCGCCACGTCGGCCTCCGCCGAATGCGCGTGGGTCCTGTGGGTCGAGGCACCAACGAGCTCAGATCAGTGGAGCGTCGCGAGCGTTCCGCAGTCTCGGTTCACCGCGAAGGAAGATTGCCAGCGCCGTGCTAACGACCTCAACGCGTTTGAATTGACAATGCACCGAATGCAAGGCACGAGCGGCGAGGCCCACGACGCCTACAGCTGCCAGCCCTGCACCGTGGACCCACGACCGGAGGGAGCATTGCTTTACGAAGGCGCGGACCCGCGTGGGCCGAAGGGTGCCGGGCAATGACGGAGAACTACAAGACGTGCCAGCGGTGCGGCGCCAAGATCGCGGCAGGACACCAGGGGCAAGGACGAGACGAAGTGGAACTACGTCCTTAACCAGAACGCCGTCTCTCGATGGAGGAATCGTAACATGCTCGCCCCCAAGGCCCCGCTGAGCACCGTCCCCTTGGGCTCACATCAAGGGCACACCGCGCTAGCGACCTGGCTGCGGTTGCCGCCGATTGCGGGCTCGCCTATGGTTGATCTGCTGCGGCGACCCCCGGCCGCCAGGTCCACGATCCCCGCGAAGCGAAGGAGGCGAGAGTGAGCGTGAAGAGGAACTTCTACAGCGACAACGTGTCGGGTGCCGCCCCGGAAATCCTGGAGGCACTCGTCGCCGCCAACGCCGGAGACACCGCACCCTACGGGGCCGACCCGGCCACCGCGGGGCTCCAGGCCCGCTTCGCGGAGCTGTTCGAGACCGACGTCGAGATCTATCCGGTAGGAACCGGGACGGCGGCCAACGGGCTCTGCGCGTCGATCATCGCTGCGCCCTACGGGGCGATCTATCTGTCCGACGCCGCCCATCTCCACGGCAGCGAGTGTGGAGGGCCCGAGTTCTGGTCGGGGGGAAACGCGCGGACGATCCCGGTGCCGAGCACGAATGGCAAGATCGCCCCCGCCGACCTGGCACGGATGGTCGACGAGGCCGTGGCGCGCCCCGCCACCGAGGTGCCGCCGCGTGCGATCAGCATCACCCAGGGCACCGAAGCCAGCACCGTGTACACCGTCCCCGAAGTGAGCGCCCTCGTCGAGGTGGCCCGGGCGCGAAGCCTGTGGGTACACATGGACGGCGCGCGGCTGGCCAACGCCGTCGCCCGTCTCGGCTGCACGCCGGCCGAGGCCACCTGGAAGGCGGGCGTCGACGTGCTCTCCTTCGGCGCCACCAAGAACGGCGCCCTCGCCGCCGAGGCCGTGGTGTTCTTCGACCGTGAGCTGGGCCGGACCATGCGCTACCGCCGGCGGCGTGGCGGCCATCTTTTCTCGAAGATGCGATTTCTTTCCGTCCAGCTCGAGGCCTTCATCACGGACGGCCTCTGGCTGCGGAACGCCCGCCACGCCAACGCCATGGCCCAGCGGGTGCGGGAGGGCCTAGCCAAGATCCCCGGCGTCCGGTTCCGAAGCCCGACCGAGATCAACTTCGTCCTCGTGACCCTGCCCCAGCCCGTGTGGGACGGACTGGTCGCCGAGGGCTACAGCTTCTCCCGCCGCGGCGCCCCTGCCGAGGGCATCATCCGGATCGCGTGCGCCTTCGACACAACGGAGGAGGCGGTGGACGCTCTCGTGGAGACCGCCCATCGCTATGCCCGCTCCGGGCAGGAGGCCGAACGCGGGGACGGCGTCACGAGCTGACGCACGGGCGCCCGAATCGAGGGCGAACGCCATGGCGAGGCGAGCCCTCGCGAGCGCGGCTCTGTTACTCGTTGTCCACCTGTTGTCCGCCGTTCACTCCGGCGCGCTGGCGCAGGACCAGCCGGGCGGCCGCGAGCTCGTCAAGAACGCGCGGAATCCTCTGGCGGACCGGACGAGCCTGCAGGTGCAGGCGAATTTCAACTTCGGTGTGGGCCAGGATCGAGACACGCAATACGTCTTCGTTGACGAGCCTCGGGACCGGGAAGTGGCAGATCGGCCCGACGGTCGCCGCCATTCTCACCGGAGGGTGGTGGCAGGTGGGGGCGCAGGTGAACAACCGGTGGTCGTTTCCCGGTGACTCGACGCGGCCCTCGGTCAACGCGATGTTCCTGCAACCGCTGGTCAACGTCTTCTTGCCCGACGACTGGTACCTCACGTCCGGGCCGCAGGTGACCGCCAACTGGGAGGCCAGCTCGGGTGACCGCTGGACCTTGCCGGTGGGGGGAGGGATCGGGAAGGGCTTCACGATCGGGCGACAGACGGGGACCGCGCAGGTCGAGGCGTACTCCAACGTGGAACGACCGGCCGGGACGTCGACGTGGAGCCTCATCCTGACCGTCCAGTTCGTGTTTCCCCGGTGAGTGCCCTACCGATCAGCGCGGAGGCGGGCTGGGTCTTGCTGGCGCGGGACTCGCACGGGAGCTTTGATTCTGGAGTTGGAAGGCAGAAACGTCAGCACACCCCCGGCGGCCGCCGCCTTGGTGACCTGACTCTTCCGCTTGGCGTGGTCAGCGGCACGGGGGACCGCCGCCACCTTGTGCGCCGTTGCCGGGCGCTGGAGGCCAACCCGGAGCGCCAGCGCGCTGCCGAGTGGGACCTTCAGCTGATACGAGCGCTCGGGGGGTGTCTGCTTCTGACGGAGCGCCGAATTCAGCCGCTCCAGATCTTTCAAGGGAATTCCGGCCAGGGCCGCGATGCGCTGAAGGGGCGTGGCCCTGGGCACCGCGATCTGCTCGTAGTGGAGGGGCTGCTCGGGCGTGACGGCGAAGCCGTACCGCTCGGGCTCCTGCCCAATGAGCGTCGCGGCGTGGATTTGCGGCACGTAGTCCTTCGTCTCATCCCGGAGCCACCGGCCGCGGCTGAGCGTCCAGAAGTCCCGCGTGCCCGCACCACGGATCGCCCGCTGGACCGTCGTCTCGCCCGCGTTATAGGCCGCCTGCGCCAGCTCCCACGACCCGAAGACGGTGTGGAGGTCGCGCAGGTAGTTCGCCGCTGCCACCGTGGACTTCTCGGGATCCAGCCGCTCGTCGAGCCAGCGGTCCACGTGCAGGCCGTACCGCCGGGCGGTAGGGGCCATGAACTGCCAGAGCCCCTTGGCTCCGGCGCGGGAGACGGCCACGGGGTCAAAGCCGCTCTCGATCATGACCGTGAAGGCCAGTTCCTCAGGCAGCCCCTTCTGCTGGAAGACCTCCAGAATCATGGGCAAGTACCGGCCGGATCGCGTGAGCCAGCGCTCCACGACTGCGCGCCGGTAACCCGTCTGGAACTGGTCCAGGAAGAAACGGACGCGGTCGTTCGGTTGGGCTCTGTCCGAGGCTGCCTGAGCGGCTGGCTCCGTGGCGGTCGGCGCGGTGACCGCGGTCGCCTCGGGCTGAGGCAGGGTGGCGGCCACCCTGGCCGAGGCGGGGCTCGCCGACGACTGGGCAAAGAACTCGGCCCAGAGGTCTACGCCTTCCGGGGCAGTGGCACGATTCCCTTCAGCTAGCTGTTGCGTCAGCGGGAGGTCCGGCCCGCCCACCGCAGCAGCCGGGCCAGCTGATTCTGGGGCCGTTTCCAGCGCGCTGCTCCCACTCGTAACCCAGTTGGCTGGATGGACGGCCGCCGGAGCGCACCCCGCCGCGAGGACCACGGCGGCACACAAGAGTGTCTTCATGGCAGTCCCTGAGCCGAAGAGAGAGCAAAGCCCACGCCAGAGTGCAACTACGCGAACATTTGGCGTTGCTGTGCGGCGTCAATACGCCGGACCTACGGTGATTGTCAGCGGACGTGCCAAAGAGCAAACAAGCTGCCGGGCGGAGGAATCTGCAGCCGGAGGACTCCCCCGATCGGCGCCAGAGCCCACGAAGCGCCGGGAGAGCCTACACATCAGGCTCCAGTCAGTCCTACGTCAGCACCCGGGGCGAACGGGGGATTTCTCGCCACCGGAGGTGATTCACCTGCGGTACGAGCGGAGCTGCTCCGAGTCGAGCGTCCGGTCAAGCCGCGGCAGGGTCGCCCGGCTGGACGCGGTCATGTCGCGGACGGGGCGCTCAATCGCGCCGCCAACTAAGGGACGCGGTCCGTCCGTTGAAGAAGAAACCGCTCGCATCTAAACGACCATTCTGGACGGTGCCCGACAGATTTGCTCTTCCGAACCGCTGGCCATCCTCGCGCTCGGCGTGCATCTCTATCTTCACTTCTCCGATCGCTGATATCTCGCCGGCCAGCTTCACGGTAACCCCAGGATCGCGGCCGTGCCATTCGCCGGCGATCTTACCTTCACGGACGGTGGCCTCGGCTCGATAGCAGCGGGCCGGATCGTTGGGACTCGGACCGTAGCAGACGGACCCTGCGTAGACACCATCGATGCGGGCGGCCCCTGCTGACGGCGGAAGCCCGCCGGCCCGTTGTTGAGCCTGTGCGGCGGCCTGACGAACCGCATTTTCTCGTTGCCGCTGCTCGTTGGCGACGCGGCGTGCGCCGGCCTTGGCATGGTTCCGCTCGGCTTCCGCCTGCTGGCGCGCCACGTCCGCTTGGCGTTGCGCCTCCCCTGCCGCCTGTTTCGCCGCAATCAGCTGCGCGTCGCGACGGGCGGTCTCCTGCTTGGCAGCCTCGGCCATCACGCGAGCTTGTTCCGCCTGCTCCCGGTGCTTCTGCGAATAGGCCCAATAGCCGCTTCCCAACGCGACCGCGAGCACCACGGCCGCGACCCATACCAACGCGCCCTTTCCGCGGCGCCGCGCTTTCGGTGTTGGCAGCGCGCCGAGACCTTCGGCGTCGGCAATGGAAAAGGTGCGCACCGGCTGCGGAATGTTCTTGAAGGACTGCTCGCCGAGCGATTTGAAGGACAGCGACAGCTTGTTCCGGATCTGATCGTAGACGCTGCCCGAAACGCAAATCCCGCCGGGTTCCGCCGCCGCCTGCAGTCGCGCGGCTACGTTGACCCCATCGCCGAGCAGATCGGTTCCCTGCACGACGACGTCGCCGAGGTTGACGCCGATGCGAAACCGGACCTGGCGAGTGGCCGGCAGGTGCTCGTTCCGCGTGCGTAGTGCTGCTTGGATCTCGGTCGCGCAGCGCACCGCTTCGACCGCGCTGGAGAACTCCGCGAGGATCGCATCGCCGGCCCTGTTGAAAATGCGCCCGCGGTGCAGCAAGACGAGGGACTCGAACACCTGCGCGTGGGCCCGGAACGTCCTAAGCGTTTGCTCCTCGTCGTTGGCCATCAGCCGGCTGTACTCCGCGACATCAGCGGAAAGGATCGTCGCCAGCTTGCGTTCAAGGCCGGGTGTCGTATGATTGCCGAGCTCCTCGGACATGGGCGTGGTGCTCTTACGCGGATTTCACGAGGTTCAATGCAGTTGTCTGGATGACGGCCTGATCCTTGCTTTCACGTGTCCACACCGTGGTGTGCAATCATATCGCCACAGGATCGGCGACGGGCCTCGTAGTCCTCATGTGGCGCGATGATGTCCTGGCGTCACGGCTTGGAGGAATCGTAGAAATCCACGTGGGTCATCCAGCCGTACTTGATGGGTATGAACTGGCCCCCCGCCGTCGTGCACTCCTCCTGGGTGGCAATGGAACCCCTCGGGCCGAACCGCCCATAGGACTGGGGGGTCGCCTGATGGCGGGACAGCCCGCCCGTGCCCGGGGGAGGGAGGCAAATATTCGTGTGCAGGTGCCACGGCGCCACGCTGATCGGGAACCGAGCGTCGAGGCCCGCTGCGCGGGCCCGCTGCGGCGCCGTGTACATCACGCCGACGAGCTTGTAGCCCGCGGTCGTCTTCTCGTACAGGATCGACGTGGGGCGCAAGGGATCGAAGGCCTCGTGATAGCTGGCCGCGGCGTTGGCCGGATTGGTAAAGTGGTAGATCTTCTGCTGGACGTTGGGGAAGCGGATCTCAAACCCGTCCCGCTCGGCCACCCGATAGTCCTCGTACTTGCCGAGCGCTTGACGGAGACGCGCGCGGAGGTTGTTGGCGCGGGCAATGTCCGCCGGGGTAGGCGTCCGACGCGGGGTGACCGTGATGTGAGGGCCCGGCACCAGCAGCTCGCAGGACATCGAGGTGGTGGCTTGGCCGAGTCCGGCCGGGTCGCTGTCGTGCAGGCTTTCCGCGGCGGCCGCATCCAGGTCGTCATTCACGTCGCACGCATCCGCGCGCGCCCCCGCCAGGAGGAACCCGATGGCGGTCATCCAACAGCACAAAATGGAGGCCAGTCCGCTCCTCAGGGAGTGTGATCGAGCAGCTCTGCTCATGACGCCCTCTCCGTAGTGGGTTCGCGTGGTCACATCAATGGCGCAGCGCCCACCGGCCCTGCGAACGCCGCGCGCCTCCGCAGCGTGATGAAGGATCTGCTGGTCACGTAACGTATCACGTAAGTTGATACGGCACACTCCCCGGCGACTGTCGATGGATTCGATCGTCTCAGCTTCACCCGCCGCCGTCACTCCACCGGCCCGATGCCCCGCCGGCGGAAGATCCGCCTGAGAATCACCGCGTGGCGCTTTCGATAGAGATTGCGGTCCGCGTCGAGAATGGCGCGCGCCCCGCGTGCGAAGGTGGTGAAGCCGTCGAGCTGGAAGTGGCTCTCGACAATGATGCGGTCCGCCACGCGCCGCCCGGTCGCCTTCCAGATGTCCCACAGCGTGGCCGACCAGATCTGGCCGTTCTCGTGCTCGTCGGCCGTCGCGCCGTGGTCGAAGCTCTCGTATGTGAGATCCGAGTCGAGCCGCCGGACGCACGGCGGGTGGCCGTCACCGTGTGCGCCGTCCCAGGTCATGACCGCGTCGCGGTAGCCGAGGGGCTTCTTCCCGGCGAAGAAGCTGCCCGCGAAGTAGTCGCCGAAGCCTTCGCCCATCGCGGCCGCCTCCGGCGATTGGCCAAAGTCGGGGCAGATGGCGTCCTGGAGCGCGTGGCCAAACTCGTGCAGCACGGTCTCGCCGTCCTCCGCGTCGTCCACGTCCCCGGTGCCGAAGGTCAGGGTCCGCTCGCCCGGGCTGTACCACGAGTTGTCGTCGTGCGTGCCTCGCGCGTCCACCTCGAGGGCTCGCGCGAACAGGCGGCGCGGACCCCGGTAGCCGAGCTGCTCGATGTACGCGATGGCCTCGTTCACATGGTAGTAGGCCGAGGCCTCCTCGAAGCCGACGCGAAAATTCGGCACCGAAAAGTCGAGACGGGCGCTCCGCAGGCGCGGCTTCGTCAGCCGCGTGGTCGCCCGCCGACCGTCCAGGAGGCGGTTGCCCCGCAGGCCGGTGAGTGTCACGCCGACGTAGGCGGCCGCCGGCGGCCGCCGGACCCGGTTGGCTCCATCGAGCGGCTCGAAACCACGCGCCCGGGCCATCGGATTCGGCAGGAACACGGTCGCTCGTCCGGTCGCCTCGGCCAGGTTGTCGTAGCGGCTGATGACGCTCCCGGTGACCGCGTTCACGTACGTGATGATCTCCGAGCGCGGCTTGGTGCGGTGGATACGCACACGCCAGGCGGGATGCAGCAGCCGCCGGGCCGGGTACCAGAGCAGCTCCGGCTTGCCGACCACCCAGGCGCGTCCCTTGCCGCGTCCTCCGCCACCGAGCGCCGCCCGCACCGCCCGGGCGCTCGCGATGCGGGGTTCCTCGGCCCGGCGGAGGATCTCCTCCGGCACGGCCCGGTTCTTCACCAGGTAGACTCGGCGATCCCGGCCGATGTGCACGGTGACGTAGGCGCGGTGAATACGGCGGCGGCGCCACAGCTGCTGGAGGATGACGTGGTCGGCCCCGAGGCCGTGGATCACACCGCGCACGTCGAGTCGGTCGATTGCGGAGGTGATGCCGAGAGTCTCGTGGTTGGCGTCGAGAAACGCCCACGCGATCGCCGACGGGGACCCGGCACCCCGATCGCTGCGAAAGCCCCAGAGCTCCTTCGGGGTGCGGTAGTACTTGCCAGGTATGCTCTTGAACGAACTCGCTCCGAGCTTTCTCATGACGGCATCCGCACCGCCCGTCGCCCAGCGGGGTCAGGCTCGGTCAGGAACGCGCGAGCCCGAAGGCGTCGGCGTATCGCCGCCAGGCGTCGAGGTGGCTGCCGTACTTCCGATGGCCGGCGGTGTGCTTGGCCGAGGCGAGCAGCAGGCGGTCGCGGTCGGCGGATGTTGAATGGCGGTAGTCGTCCAGCAGGCAGATGCCGAGCTCCTGGTTGTGCGGGTCGTTACCCGCCTTCACCGCCCCCACCGCGAGGGTCTGCACCAGCGCGTCGCGGTCGGCGCCGGAGCGCAGGTACGCGGCCGTCCAGTCCATCGCCTCGAAGGCGCGCAGGCCGTCGAGAGCCGAGTCGAGGCGCTCGAGCAGCTGCGCGGCGGTCAGCGCGTCGGAGCCCTTGGGCGGGGCGACCTTCACCGGGTTGTTGTCCGGGGTGTGCTTCTGATGGTGCGCGGCCCGGGTGACGAAGGCGGCGGCCACGAACAGGAGCTTGAGCCGGTGCGGATGCGCGAAGGTGTCGAAGAACCAGCGCACCGTGTTGCAGTACTCGTAGCTGTGCTGGGGCATCGAGTACGCGTTCGGGTCGCCGGTCTCCATGATGAGCTGGGCGGAGGCGAGCTGGATCGTGTCGATGATCTGGCGGTGTCCCCGGCCCGTCCTGAGCAGGGCCACGATCAGATCGATGAAGGCCGGCTCCTGCCCGCTCAGGATCGCGGCCTGCAGGGCGAGCGACTCCACCGGGGTGAGGGCCAGGTCGTTCTCGAGCAGCTCGCCGTCGCGGTTGTCGAGCAGATTCTGGATCACCAGGCAGCCCATCTCGTAGGTCGAGTACCAGCGCGGCCCCACCGCGATGTCGGGCACGCCCGCGTACAGGATGCTGTGCGCGTTGGCCCAGCCCACCGCGCGCGCCAGCTCCGCGGTGGCACGGGCACGGTAGGACTTGTGGCCGGTGGTGTAGGAGCGGTTGTGCAGCACGCGGTCCTGCACGTCGATGAGACCGGCGAAGACGAGCTGGGCGAGCAGGGGCGTGCGCTTGGTCGGATCGTCGACCGCCTCCTCCCACAGGCCGAGGAAGACGCGATAGGCGTTGATCACCTCGCCGCGCTGCACCAGGGTGAGCCACGTGTTGAGCCGCTCCGGCCACGTGCCCTCGATGGCGAGCGGGCTCTGATCCGCCCAGTGGACCTCGGGAAGCGGCGGCTTGCCCTCGAACTTGATCTCGTAGAGCCGCACGTAGTGGCCGGGCATCTTGCCGAGGAGCTGGTTCCACGGGTCGAGGCCGGTCGGCACATACCAGATGGTCTGAGCGAACGGCAGGTACTGCAGCTCGCGCGGCATCAGGGGCAGCAGGTCGAGGCCGGCGCGCGAGCTGAGCAGGCAGTGGTCGTTGTTGACGAAGCGCACGATGCCGTCGTCGAGGCGCTGGTGGTACGGCACGTGGGTGTAGGGCGCGTGGATGCGCACGATCTGGCCGACCAGCTCCGGGATCGGCACGCGGGCCCGCACGAGATCGTAGAAGATGTCGCTGGCGCCGCCCTGGTCTCGCTCCAGGATCTTCTCCTCGAGTCGCGCATAGGCGCTGCCGACTTCGGGACGTACCGACCGATCGATCGAGATGGCCATGGCGACGCTCCTTTGCGAGTTGGCGAGACTGTGTCACGCGCGGCCCGGGGCTGTCAAATGGCCCTCGGGGGTTTGCGCCGGCGCGACCGCTTGGCAAGAATCCCTCGGTCTGCTAGGCTCCCGCGCACATGGCTGCCAGCACGGCTCCGAGTGCGCGGGGGGTGAAGCCGATCGCCTGGCTGGACTGCCCGGGCGGCGGGCAGGTGTCGGTCGACGGCGCCACCGCCTATGTCGCGCACATGAAGGCCCCGCACGGCACGTCGGTCGTCGACGTGAGCGATCCGGCACGGCCGCGGGTGCTCGCCACCATCGAGGTCCCGCCGCACACGCACTCGCACAAGGTGCGTGCGGCCAACGGCCTCATGCTGGTCAATCGCGAGGCGCAGCCCGCGCACCCACCGCCGGCCGGGGTGGGCGGTGGCCTCGTCATCTACGACGTGTCGCAGCCGAGCCGGCCGCGCGAGATCACCTTCTGGAAGTGCGGCGGGGCGGGAGTCCACCGCTTCACCTTCGACGGCCGCTACGCCTACATCTCTCCTGAGATGGACGGCTACGTCGGCAACATCGTGATGATCCTGGACCTGCACGATCCCACGCGGCCGAAAGAGGTCGGGCGCTGGTGGATGCCGGGGCAGTGGACGGGGGGCGGGGAGCAGCCGTCCTGGTCCGGGCGGCAGCACCGCTGCCACCACCCGATCCGGTCCGGTAACCGACTCTACGTGAGCTACTGGCACGGCGGCTTCGTGATCCTCGACATCGAGGACATGGCCAAGCCGCGCTTCGTCTCCGGCCTCGACTGGAGCCCGCCCTACATCACGCCGACCCACACCGCGTTGCCGATGCCGCTCCCCCTGCACGGCCGGCGCATCATGCTGGCCGCCGACGAGGACGTGGCCAAGACCGCACCGGGGCCGCCGTCGTTCATGTGGCTGGTGGACATCACCGACGAGCAGCACCCGGTGCCGATCTCGAGCTTCCAGCTGGACGGCATCGACGGGGAGCCGCAGCCCGAGTTCACCGGCTGCCACCAGCCGTGCGAACGCGTCACCGGGACCGAGATCCCGGTGGCCTGGTTCGCCCACGGCCTGCGCATCGTGGACGTGGCCAATCCGCACGCCCCGCGCGAGGTCGGCCACTTCCTGCCCGAGCCGCCCACCGGCCACTCGCGGGTGTCGAGCAACGACGTGGAAGTCGACGGGCGGGGCCTGCTCTACCTGATCGACCGCGGCCGCGGCCTGCACATCCTGGAGCGGGTCTAGCTCTTCTCGCGGGCGTTTCACGCTGGCCCTCGACCGGTGTCCTCAGGGCATGAACAACCGAACGGACCACGGCTATCTGATCCTGGCGGACGTGTCGGGCTTCACCAGATTCGTGACCACGACCGAGCTGGAGCACGGCTCCGAGATCATCGCGGCCCTGCTGGACGAGGTCATCGGCCACCTCTCGCCTCCGCTCGAGATCCAGGAGATCGAGGGCGACGCGGTGTTCGCCCTCGGCGGCGAGGGATCGCCGCTGCCGCGGACGCGGCTCCTGGACGTGCTCGAGGATGCCTTCGCCGCCTTCAAGGCGCGGCAGCGGGCGATGCAGGATGCCGAGACCTGTCGATGCGGCGCGTGCCAGCGGATCTGGACGCTCGACCTCAAGATGGTCGTCCACCACGGGCCGTTCCTGCGCCACACGGTGGGAGGCCGCAGCCGCGTCACCGGCACCGCGGTGATCCTCGTGCACCGGCTCCTGAAGAACGGGGTCGGGCGGACGGGCGGCTACGCCCTGCTTACCGAGCCGGTGCTGCGCTCACTCGGGATCGACGCGGAGCAGGCGGGATTGCCGGCACACACCGAGCGCTACGAGCACCTCGGCGTAGTCCGCTGCTTCGTCCGCGACCTGACCCCTCACCCGCAGGCGATCGCGTAGACGTCGCTGACCCCGTCGGGCAGCCGGTCCTCGCGCCACGTGCGGCCGGCGTCCTCGGTGCCGAAGACCTGGCCGGTACGGCTCACGCAGTAGACGGACCCCGCGTCCCGCGGGTGCAGGGCGACCGCCATCATGGTGCTCTCTGCCTTGACCCCGCGGTCGAAGCGCGTCCACGTCTCGCCGAGGTCGTCGCTGCGGTAGAGCGAGCCGTCCTCGCTGCGGGCGGCCGGGCTCAGGCAGGCGTAGAGCACGCGCGGATCCTGGGGCGACACCCGGATGTCTCGACCGTAGGTCAACGGCGAGAAGCGTCCCACCTCCATGTCGTGCCAGTGGGCGGCGCGGTCGGTGCTGCGGAAGAGACCCATGCGCAGGGCGAGGAAGACGGTGCCGGAAGCCGCCGCGCTCACGCAGAGGGCGTGGCCGTCCAGCATGCCCTCCATCTCGCTGTCGCTCACGATGCGGCTCTTGAGGTGCGGCAGGTCTGAGAGCTTCACGAGGTCGCCGCTGCAGTCCGTCCAGGTCTCGCCGCCGTCGAGGCTGCGCATGGCGCCGCCCACCTCCAGCGCCGCGTAGATGTGCTCGGGCTGCGCGGGATCCACCGCCATGCGCATCACGCGGCAGGCGAACGGCATCTTCACGCGCTCCGGCTGCACCGCGTTCGCGAGCTTCCGCCACGAGGCGCCCTCGTCGTCGCTCCGGTAGATGCCCACCGGTGAGGTGCCGACGAAGAGCGTGCGGGAGTTGCCCGGATGCACGAGGATCGACCAGACCTCACCGCCGTCCTGGGGGAAGGGCAGGCGCTCCCAGCGCTCGCCGCGGTCGGTGCTCCGGTACGGCCCGTTCTGGGTGCCGACGTAAACGACGTCCGGGTTCGTGGGGTGCACGGTGATGGCCTGCACGTGCACGCCGTCGGGCAGGCCCTTGTTCGAGAGATCCCAGCGGGAGCCGCCCGCTTCCTTGCGGAAGACGCCGCTCTTGCTCCCGGAAGTCCACCGCGCCGCCCCGACGTAGATGTGAGAGGGACCCGTTGACGTCGCCATAGACGCTCCCCTTTCCGTTACCCCGGTGCCTGGTGCCGCGTGGTGCGGCACAGCATAGCAGGCGCGGCGGCCTGCGCAAGATCGGGCCGGGCGGCTAGGCGCACCACTCCCGGGGCCCGTCGTCGGTGAACCCGCACTGCTCGCACGGGCTGTAGAAGTGCCACGCCGGCGGCATCGCCACCGCCAGTCGCAGCGAGAGATCCTCGCCGACGTTTCGGATGTGGTGCACCGCGCCGCGCGGGACCCACACGATGTCGTCCTTGGCCGCGTCCACCACCACCCCGCCGGTCAGCTCCCACTGCAGCCGCCCGGCCAGGACCACCCACCACTCGTCGAACTCGGCGTGCCAGTGGGGCCGGTTGCCGCCTCCCGGTGCCGATGCGATCAGGGTGACCAGGTTGCGCTCGTCGGCGATGATGCGGCGCGCCCACGGGGCGGGGCCCATCCGCGCGACGACGTCCGCGACCCGCGTGAGCAGCGGGGTCGCCCCGGCGCCGGGCGCGGTCGGGCCCGCGGCGAGACGGTTGATCAGAATGGTGACCGGGGACTCGACGGTGGCCATGGACGGTGCCTCCCGCCCGAGAGCATACCCGGGGCCCGCGCGGGCGCAAGCGGTTGCGGGCTCCCGACCCGCTCGCTTATGATCGGGTCCCCTGGGAGAGGAGGGCGAGCCATGTCACTGACGACGAAACCGCTCCACCGCCTGTTCGGCGCCGAGATCGTGGGCATCGACGTCAAGCGCGTGGACGACGCCACCTTCGCCGAGATCGTGGCCGCGTTCGAGGAGTACTCGGTCCTGCTCTTCCGCGGGCAATCCCTCGGCGACGACGAGCAGATCGCGTTCAGCCGCCGCTTCGGGCCGCTGGAGACGACCATCCGGAGCATCGCCACGCAGGAGAGCACCCCCAACCACATCGCCAACCTCTCCAACGTCGACGCGGACGGACGCCTGATCCCGGCCGGCGACAAGCGCAACGTCTACAACGCGGGCAACCAGATGTGGCACAGCGACAGCTCGTTCAAGAAGGTGCCCGCGCACGCCTCGCTCCTCTCCGCGCGCGAGATCCCGCCGGTCGGCGGCGAGACGCAGTTCGCAAGCATGCGGGTGGGCTACTCTCGCCTGCCCGAGGACTTGCGGCGCTTCCTGGACGGCAAGGAGGCGATTCACAGCTTCGTGTACTCGCGCGGGCTGGTGGACGACGGGCTGATGCCGCCCGATCACGCGGCCCAGGTGTCCCCGGTGCGCCAGGCCCTCGTGCGGGCGAATCCGGTCAGCGGCCGCAAGGCGTTCTACGTGGGCTCGCACGCCTGCGAGATCGTGGGCATGCCGACCGCGGAGGCGCGCGCGCTGCTCCGCGAGCTGCGCGAGGCGGCCACTCAGCCCGAGCTCGTCTACACCCACCACTGGCGGGTGGGCGACCTCGTGATGTGGGACAACCGCTGCATGCTCCACCGGGGCCGGCCGTGGGACGAGTCGAAGTACCGCCGGGTCATGCACCGCACCACGGTGGCGGGGGAGGGGCCGACCGCGCCCGACGAGGGGCCCGCCCCGGTGAGCCCGACGCGCGAGGAGGACATGGTCTGGGGCCGCTCGCAGCTCGAGATGGTCTAGCCCTGGACGACGTCGTCGTCATCCACCATCCGCTCGTGCAGCACAAGCTCGGGCTGATGCGGAAGCGGGAGACGAGCGCCTCCGAGTTCCGCAGCCTGCTCGCCGAGATCAGCATGCTCCTGGCCTACGAGGTGACCCGCGAGCTGCCCACCCACGAGGTGGCCGCGGAGACCCCGGTGGCGCCGACCACGATCCGGCTCCTCGACGGCAAGAAGATCGTGCTGGTGTCGATCCTGCGCGCGGGCAACGGCCTGCTCGACGGCATGCTGCGCATCCTGCCGAGCGCGCGGGTCGGCCACGTGGGGCTCTATCGCGATCCCGCCACGCTCGAGGCGGTCGAGTACTACTTCAAGGTGCCGCACGAGATGGCCGAGCGGGACGTGGTCGTGCTGGACCCCATGCTCGCTACCGGCAACTCGGCGGTGGCCGCGGTGAGCCGGGTGAAGGCGACGCGGCCGCGCTCGATCCGCTTCGTCTGCCTGCTCACCTGCCCGGAAGGGCTCGAGCGCTTCCACGCCGCGCATCCCGACGTCCCGGTGTACACCGCGTCCATCGACAGCCACCTGAACGAGCACGGCTACATCGTGCCGGGCCTCGGCGACGCGGGCGACCGCCTCTTCGGCACGAAATGAGGCTCGCGGGCAAGGTGGCCCTGATCAGCGGGGGGGCCCGCGGCATGGGCGCCGCGGAGGGGCGCCTCTTCGCGCGCGAGGGCGCGCGGGTGGTGCTCGGCGACATCCTCCACGCCGAGGGCAAACGGGTGGAGGCCGAGATCACCGGCCAGGGCGGCCAGGCGGTCTACGTGCACCTCGACGTGACGAGTGAGGCGGACTGGGGGCGCGCGGTGGAGACGGCGGTGTCGCGCTTCGGCCGCCTCGACGTGCTCGTGAACAACGCGGGGGTAGGCGGCGGCAGCCGGCTCGAGGACACTTCGGAGGCGGCGTGGGACCACGGCATGGACGTCAACGCCAAGGGCGTGTTCCTCGGCACCAAGGCCGCGATCCCCGCGCTGCGCCGCGCGGGCGGCGGGTCCATCGTCAACATCTCCTCCCAGCTCGGCCTGGTGGGCATGGAGCGAAGCAGTCCGCAGTACCAGGCGTCGAAGGGCGCGGTGCGGACCCTGACCAAGCTCACCGCGGTCCAGTACGCGCGCGAGCGGATCCGCTGCAACTCGGTGCACCCGGGCCCGGTGGCGACGCCGATGACCGAGGCGCGCCGCCGCGATCCCGGCCACTACGAGTACATGGTGTCGCGCATCCCGCTCGGGCGCTACGGCGAGCCGGACGAGGTCGCGTACGGAGTGCTGTATCTCGCGTCGGACGAATCATCGTTCGTGACGGGCAGCGAGCTGGTGATCGACGGAGGATGGACCGCCCAGTAGCCCGGTAGTCTTCCCCCAGCGAAAGGAGCGCCGCATGATCTACGAGATCCGGACGTATCGCGTGAAGGTCGGCAGCCTGGCCGAGGTCGAGAAGCGGTTCGGCGAGGGCTACGAGCACCGCAAGAAGATCTCGCCCCTGGCCGCCTTCTGGCACACCGAGATCGGCCCGCTCAACGAGATCATCCACGTGTGGCCGTACGCGGACCTGGGCGAGCGAAATCGCCTCCGCGCCGAGGCGGTGAAGGCGGGTAACTGGCCGCCCAAGATCGCCGAGTTCATCGAGACCATGCAGTCGGAGATCGTGGTGCCGTTCCCGTTCCTGCCCGACCTCAAGCCCGGGAAGATGGGGCCGTACTTCGAGATGCGCTACTACACGATGAAGGCGGGCACGCTGCCGGATCTGATCAAGCGCTGGGAGTCGAAGATCGAGGAGCGCATGAAGATGTCGCCGGTCGCGCTGGCCGGCCACGTCGAGCACGGCGAGGCCAACCGTTTCATCCACATCTGGGCCTACAAGAGCCTGGACGAGCGGACCGCGGTCCGGAACAAGGCGCGCGAGATGGGAGTGTGGCCGCCCCCGGGTGGCAGCGACACGCTGCTCACCATGGCCAACAAGATCATGCTCCCGTCCGCCTTCTCCCCCGTGCAGTAGCGGGCCGAGCGGATCAGGCGGGTGGTAACCCGTCGAGGAAGTCGAGCAGCACGCGGTTGAAGGCCTCCGGCTGGTCGAGGTTCGAGGAGTGTCCGGCCCCCCGGATCACCTCGAGCCTCGCCCCGGGGATCTTCTTCGCCATGTACTCGCAGGGGGCGAGGAACGGCTGGTCCTGATCGCCCACGATGATCAGGGTGGGCACCCGGATCGTCCCGAGCCCGTCGATCACCCGCGAGCCCTCCTGGGCCAGCATGCCCCGCGCGGCGTGGGCGAGACCCTGCGCGGAGCGGTGCAGGGCCGCGGCCTCGCGCACCTCCCGGCTCCGCCCGAGCGCCTCCAGCCCGCGCGTCTCCAGCGCGGTCGCGCGCTCGAGCGCGCGCTGGTTCCACGCCTGACGGGCGTCCGCGTTGCGATAGCCGGGGCCGGAGTCGCAGATCACGAGCGCGCGGACCATCTCGGGATGCGCGAGGTAGAAGCCGAGCGAGACGTAGCCGCCCAGCGAGAGGCCGCCGATCACCGCGCGCTGCACAGCCAGGTGCGCGAGCAGCGCCCGCATGTCGGCCACGGTCTCGTCCGCCGAGTAGCGCGCCGGATCGGCCGGGCTCTCGGTCTCGCCGTGCCCGCGCATGCTCCAGCTGATGACGCGGTAGCGCTCGCCGAGGGCGCCGTGCTGGCCGTCCCACATCCGGCGGGTGGCCGAGTAGCCGTGGCTCAGCAGGACGGCGGGCCCGCTCCCGCTCACCTCGTAGTCGATCTCGATGCCGTTGAGGCTCGCTCGCGTCATGGCGGGGAGTATGCCAGAATTCCCCCATGCTACGCACCTGGGCCCGTGCGGCGCTGTCGGCGATGGGGATCGCGTTGACGATCGGGCCGGCGAGCGTGGGGGCGCAGGCGCTGACCGAGCTGTCCGCGACGGACGCGGCCGCGCGCATCCGGGCGGGCACGCTGAAGAGCGAGGACCTGGTGCGCGCGCTCGTGGAGGTCGTCGAGCGCAAGCGCGACCTCAACGCCTTCATCACCTTCGATCGCGAGCGGGTGCTGGCCGCCGCGCGCAAGGCCGACTCCCTGGCCGCCCGCAAGAGCTTCGCGGGCCCGCTGCACGGCGTGCCCATCGTGGTGAAGGACAACATCCACGTGGCCGGCCTGCCGAATTCGGCGGGCACCCCGGGGCTCAAGGACTTCGTGCCCGCCCGCAACGCTCCGGTGGCCGAGAAGCTGATCCGGGCTGGCGCGATCGTGCTCGGCAAGACCAACATGCACGAGCTGGCCTTCGGCATCACGAGCAACAACGCGGCGTTCGGGCCGGCGCGCAACCCCTACGACCCCACGCGGATCGCGGGCGGCTCCTCGGGCGGCACCGCCAACGCGATCGCCGCGCGCATGGTCGCGGCCGGGCTCGGCTCGGACACCGGCGGCTCGGTCCGCATCCCGGCCGCGCTGAACGGCATCGCGGGGCTGCGGCCGACGCTCGGGCGGTACTCCCAGGCCGGCATCACCCCGATTGCCCACACCCGCGACACCGCGGGACCGATGGCCCGGGAGGTGGCCGACCTGGTGCTGCTCGACACCATCATCACCGGCGCCCGCGACACGGTCACCGCGCCGTCGCTGGCCGGGCTCCGCATCGGGGTGTGCCGCGCCCTATTCTTCCGGAACCTCGACGCCGACACCGAGCAGGTGACCGAGGCGGCGCTCGAGCGGCTCCACCAGGCGGGCGCCGAGATCGTCGAGGTCGACATGGCCGGGCTCGTCGACCTCAACAGTACGGTGAGCTTCCCGGTCGCGCTCTACGAGGCGAACGTGGACCTGGCCGCCTACCTGAAGCGCTACCGGATCCCGCTCGACGTGGCCGGGCTCGCCGCCCGCATCGCCAGCCCCGACGTGAAGGGCCTGTTCGCCTCCGCGATCGTGCCGGGCGCCAAGGACGCGATTCCCCAGAAGGCGTACCTCGATGCGCTCGCGGCCCGGCCCGCGCTGCAGCGGCTCTACGCGGAGACTTTTCGTAAGCACAGTATCGTCGCTCTGGCGTTTCCCACCACCCCGCTGCCCGCCGCGCCCGTCGGCGACGACGAGAAGACCCGGCTCAACGGCGCGGACGTGCCGACCTTCTCCACGTTCATCCAGAACACCGATCCGGGCAGCAACGCGGGCATTCCCGGCCTCAGCGTGCCGATCGGCCGTACCCCGGCCGGCCTGCCGATCGGTCTCGAGCTCGACGGCCCCGCGGGGAGCGATCGCCGCCTGCTCGGGGTCGGGCTCGCGGTGGAGTCTCTCTTCGGTCACCTGCCCGCGCCCTGATCCGCGAGCGGTCAAGACCGCGGTCTTCGGCGAGAACGTGGCGCGCCTGTATCGCTACGAATCGGCTTGCCGAGCTCGCGGGGCCCGACCGGCTGGCGCAGCTGAGGGAGGAGTACGAGCGGCGCGGGCCGGGTGGCAGCAACCGGCGCTACGGCTTCGTCGTCCGGAGCTGAGCCTCGGAGACTCCGCCTAGCGGGCGGAGTACGACGGCTGCCACACCCAGGTGTACGGGTACTCCTTGCCGTTGCCGTGCCGTGCCCACACGCCGGTGGGCAGGATGATCTCCGGCGCCGGCTCCACGCGCGCCGGCGGCACGTAGACGAGGGTCGGCGGCGCCGGCACAATGTAGACGATGGGCGGCGCCGGCACCATCATCGGCGGTGTCGGATCCGGCGGGAAGTACGAGAAGTCCGCGCAGCAGCCGAAGGACGTGAACGGTGCCTGGGCGAACGGCGGACGCGAGTTGAGAGGCGGCCGGTGTGCCGGCGGCCGGTGTGCCGGCGGCCGGAAGCCAGGATGCGCAGCGCCGGAGAACACGAACCCGCCGCCCGCCGGCATGCCGGCCGGCGACATGCCGAGGCGCGCTCCCTGCGCCCATGCGCTTAAGGGCGCCAGGACCCCGGCCAGCAGGAGACCGAGCGCGACGAGACGGCGCATGGCCGGAGTGTACTCGGCCCCGGGCCGCAGTGCCACCTCGCGTGGTTGGCGCTTGACAACGAGCGCGGCCGGCGGTTTCCTGAGGGCGATGAGGGGCGGCGCCGCCTCCCGTCGCGCGGTGAACCCCCAGGAGGAGATCAGGATGGAGAACACGCCACCCGACCAGCACGGCGCGTCATCGGGCGTGGGTCCGGCCTGATGGCGCGCGCATCACGCTAGGCGCACGACGACATCCCGGCACATGGTCGGGACATGCCGCGGGACGATGATCCCGCGCGCGAGAAACCGAGGCCCGGCAGGCGGCACACCGGTTCCGCCTCCGGGCCGTTTTTCTCACGGGCGTTTCTAGGGGAGGCGCGGCTTGGCGCAGTGGGACCGCATCGAGGTCGATGGCTCACCGATGCGTCTGTACGTGGGCATGCCGAGCCTCGGACGTGCTTTCCCGGCCGTGATCGTGATCCAGCACGGGCCGGGCGTCGACCGGTTCATCGAGGAGCGGGTCGAGAACCTCAGCCAGCAGGGCTATCTCGCGATCGCGCCGGATCTCTACCACCGGCAGACCGAAGACGGCGACATGATGACCCGCATCGGCCGGCTGCGTGATCCGGAGGTCATCACCGACGTCAACGCCGCGGTCAACTACGCACGGCGCCTGAAGGACACCCAGCTCGGCGACGTCGGCATCATCGGCTTCTGCATGGGCGGGCGCGTCGCCTACCTGATGGCGGCGTCCAAGCCGGTCTTCAAGGCGGCGGGCGTCTTCTACGGCGGCAACATCATGAAGGCCTGGGGCAACGGCCCGACCCCGTTCGACCTCACGCCCTATGTCCACTGCCCGATCGTCGGGTTTTTCGGCAACGAGGACACGAACCCCTCGCC
>Ga0335085_10002599_pt1 | contig 33347 bp, 36 predicted proteins | sample Lox_Sample_45_FD_206712 | JGI IMG/M metagenome (GOLD analysis project Ga0335085, IMG submission 206712) | Soil microbial communities from Loxahatchee National Wildlife Refuge, Florida, United States - Lox_Sample_4.5 | ecosystem: Environmental > Terrestrial > Soil > Wetlands | place: USA... | reverse complement strand
GTCCCCGGGGCACTGGACCGCGCCGCGGACTGGATCGGCCGGCAGCGGCTGCCGGCCGAGCGCCGCCTGGACCGCCTCGGCGCCTTCCTGGACCGCTCCACCACCAACACCAAGGAGTGAACGATATGAGCGACACGATCGAGCGCAGCCAGACCCACGCGACCTTTGTCATCGAGCGGACCTACCCCGCGCCCGTCGAGGCGGTCTGGCATGCGCTGTCCGACAACGACGCGCGCGACCAGTGGTTCGGCGCGGGCGCGGCATTCGATACCCATGACAAGTCGCACGAGTTCCGCGTCGGCGGGCACGGCACGGAGGAAGGCCAGTGGCACGGCGGGCCGCGGTCCAGATTCCACTCCACCTACACCGACATCGTCGAGCCGCGGCGGATCGTGTTCACCTACGACATGTGGACCGACGGGCGGCACCTGTCCACGTCCGTGACCACCATTGCGCTGGAGAACGACGGCGGCCAGACCCGGCTGACGTACACCGAGCAGGGCGTCCACTTCGACGGCCTGGACAGCGTCGAGGGCCGGGAACAGGGCACCGGAGGGCTGCTCGACCAGCTCGGCTCGTACCTCGCTCCCGGCCAGTGAGGCCCGGCACCGCCCATCCCAGCGAAAGGCAGGACGCCATGACGATCGTGACAGCGCAGATGTCGGTGTCAGTGGACGGCTTCTATGCCGGACCCAGGCACACCGGCGCGCAGCCCTGGATGGAAAGCCCCGAAGCCGCCGGCTTCTTCCGCGTCACCCGGTGGGTGATCGACGCCGAGGCATGGCGCCAGCGCCAGGGCTTCAAGGGCGGCGAACAGAGCACAAACTCTCAGGTCATCGCGGAAACGTTCGAGTCGGCCGGCGCCTATGTGATGGGGCGGCGCATGGCGGACGGTGGCGAGGTCCCCTGGGGGGACGAACCGCCGTTCCGGGCCCCGGTGTTCGTCGTCACCCACCGGCCCAGAAAGAGCCTGCGCCGGCAGGGCGGCACCAGCTTCACCTATGTCACCGACGGCATCGAGAGCGCCGTCGGCCAGGCCCGCGCGGCCGCGAACGGGAAGAACGTGGCGATCGCCGGCGGCGGCACCCTGCTCCGGCAGGTGATCGGGCTCGGGCTGCTGGACGAGCTGGAGCTCCACATAGTGCCGGTGATCCTCGGCGCCGGGATGCGCCTGCTCGGCCCCGGACTCGGCCTGGACGACAAGGAGGCGATCGAGCTCATCCCCGCCCGGGTCATCGCCACCCCCGACGTCACCCACATCCGCTACACGGTCGGCGGCAGGCGCCCGCTTCTGCTCGATAACCGGGGCAGGGATGAGCAGCCCGTCACCACCTAGCGGAACGGATGCGCGCGACCCGGCCGGGCAGCTGGCCGGCCGCCGCCGCGGCGCGCAGCACTCCGGCGCCGCCGTGGACCGGTGAGTCTGGCCCGGACGGTTCGTCTGAGCCCAGGACGATACCGGCCGTCTGAGTGGCTAGGAGGAGCTGATCATGACCAATGACGCCGACCTGCAGCCTGCCGTAGCCGCCGAGTTCCTGGCCCTGGCCGCCCTGCTCGACTCGGCCACCGATGCGCAGTGGGACACGCCATCGCTGTGCTCGGGGTGGCGGGTCCGCGAGGTGATCGCGCATATGACTATGGCGGCGCGCTACTCCGAAGAGGAGTTCATGGCCGAGCTGCGCCGCTGCGAATTCGACTTCGGCCGCCTGTCGAACGAGATCGCCGCCCGGGACGCCGGGCTGCCGGCCAGCGAGCTCGTGGCTAGCTTGCGCGCCGAGGTGATGCAGCACTGGACGCCGCCGGGCGGCGGGTGGCATGGCGCCCTCAACCATGTGGTCATCCACGGCCTGGATGTGACCGTGCCGCTGGGGGTGCCGCGCCGCTCGCCAGACGCCACCATCCGGGTCGTCCTGGACGACCTGACCGGTGGCGGCGTGCACGAGCATTTCGGCACCAGCATCCAGGGGCGCCACCTGCAGGCCACCGACCTCGACTGGTCCTACGGATCGGGCGCGGCGCTGCGCGGCCCGGCCGGGGACCTCGCGCTGGTGCTCTGCGGCCGGGCCATTCCCCAGGGACGGCTCGAAGGCGACCCGCTGTAGCGGGCTCCGGCTGGCCGGCGTCCGTCACCCGGGCAGCTGCGGGCTGGACGCTCCGATCCACAGTGCCCGGTCCAGCTGGCGCAGGCTCAAGCCGCACCGCCCGGCCAGCAGCCGGCAGGCCCTGAGGTAAGGCAGCCAGTCGCCAAGCCGGAATCCCGGCGGGCCCGGCGGCATCCGGCCGAGTCCGCGCAGGGTGGCCAGTGCCCGGAAGTCGGCGATCGTGAACCTCTCGGGACGGCAGGCGGCGAGCACCGCGCTGCTCATCGCCGGGCCGAAGCGGTAGATCCCGTCGGCGCCGCTGGCCATCGTGGCCAGGGCCTGGTAGTCATCCCCGGTGGCCAGGGCCGTGCGGATAAGGCCGGCCGCGCCGGGCGCACCATTGCGGCCATCCCAGCGTTCGGGGCTGATGCCCCTCATCGCTTAGCCTGGCTTGTCATGACGTGGTGTGCGGGCGGCGCCGGCCCGGGGACGCTGGTCTGGCGTGGCTGAGCCGCGGCGGGGTGAGGATGGGGCAGGCGTGAGCGCAGGCGCGCGCGTCACCCGGTTGTCGACGACGCCCGTCAAAGGCCTGGCCCTGCACCACCCAGATGCGATTCTGCTGCTGCGGACGGGCGCGGCCGGAGATCGCGAGTTCTTCGTGATCGATGGCCGCGACCGGCTGATCTCGATCTGGAAGACGGGCAGGCTTGTCCGGTTCCGGGCGGTGCACGACACGCGGAGCGGGCGGATCACGCTGAGCCGGGCCGAAGGAGAGGTGTGTGACGGCCCCGTCCGGCCGGGGGCGCCGGTGATCGCCGACTTCTACGGCGAGCGCAAGGTGGCCGGAACCGTGGTAGAGGGCCTGTGGAATGCGGTGCTGAGCGATGCCGCGGGCGAGCCAGTGCGCCTTGTGCGGGCCGACGATCCGGGCGCGGGCCACGACGAGTATCCGGTCACGCTGCTTGGTGAGGAGTCGGTTGCCGAACTGGCCCGGCAGTCCGGTGCCAGCCCGGTCGACGGCCGGCGGTTCAGGATGCTCATCAGCTTTTCCGGTCTTTCCGCACACGTCGAGGACTGCTGGCCAGGCCAGACCATCCAGATCGGGGAAGCCTTGGTCCGCGTTGGCGGCCCAGTACCCCGCTGCGCGGCGACGACGCGCGACCCCGACCGCGGTGCCCGCGACCTCCCGACGGTGCGGATGATCAAGTCCTACCGGGGGGTGCAGGTGAACGAGTTCGGTCGCGGGGTCAACTTCGGGGTCTACGCCGACGTTCTCGCAGAGGGAGTCGTGCGGGTGGGCGACCCGCTGAATGTGCGCCCGGCCGGAAGCCACCTGCCCTGACTACGGGCTGCTGGTCGCTGGGGGCTGAGCGGCCGTCGTGGACTCGGTGGCCGTCGGAGAGTCGGTGACTGTCGGGGACTCAGTGGCCGTCGGGGACTCGGTGGCCGTCGGAGAATCAGTGGCCGTCGGAGAATCAGTGGCCGTCGGAGAATCAGTGGCCGTCGGAGAATCAGTGGCCGTCGGAGAGTCAGTGGCCGCCGAAGACTGAGCAGTCACCGGGGACTGAGACGATGCTGATGGCGACGGCGAGACCGCGGCCGGCGTGGCTGACTGGGAAACAGCTCCCCCGGTTGGTGAAGGCTGGGATGAAGAGGAACCGGGTGTGCTGCTCTGGGTCGGCTGCGGGGTGTGCGAGACCAGGAAGTCCCCCATGACTTTCGGCACAAGAATGGCAGCTGCGACGAGCACAGCGAGCAGCCCAGTGGCGAGCAATGCCCACGCCAGGCCCCCCCGGTTCCTGCGTGGCGGCTGGCCGTCCGCATAGCCGGGCTGGGCCCGGAAGGCGGCCTGCGTCGGTGTCCGGCGTGCATCCACGCTCGTCTCGGTCGGTGCCCGGCGGGCCTGCGGGCTCGTCTCCATCGGTGCCCGGCGCGCCTTCGCGCTCGTCTGCGTCGGGAGCCCGCTGGTGCCGCCGGTCGGCGGCGGGGCGTAGCGGCTGAGCACTTCGGTCACTGGTGCTGGCAGCCAGTCGTGCGTGGGCTGCGCGTTTCCCAGTTCGGCCAACAGATCTGTGGTGGCGGGTCGCTGGCGTGGGTCTTTGGCCAGGCACCGCTCCACCAGGGGCCGGATCGCCCCGGGCAGGTGAGCGGTGTCTGGCCGTTGATACACCACGCGGTAGAGCAGCGCCGGGGTGGCCCCGGTCCCGAACGGGCCCTGTCCGGTGGCCGCGAAGGCGAGCACCGCGCCCAGGCTGAACACATCGCTGGGCGGCCCCACCTCCCGTCCCTCGGCCTGCTCGGGGGACATGAACCCAGGCGAACCCATGACCGTGCCGGCCTGGGTCAGCACACTTGCCTCCGCCGCCAGCGAGATCCCGAAGTCGATCACCCGCGGCCCGTCGTCGGCCAGCAGCACATTCGAGGGCTTCAGGTCCCGGTGCACCACACCCGCCGCATGGATCGCTTCGAGGCCCTCCGCCAGCCCCGCGGCCAGCGTCAGTACCGAGACCACCGGCAACGGGCTCTGGGTATCGACCGCTTCAGCCAGCGACGGCCCTGCCACATACGCCGTCGCCAGCCATGGCACCTGTCCCTGCACGTCCGCGTCCGCCACCGGCGCGGTGAACAGCCCGCTCACCGTGCGGGCGGCGGCCACTTCCCGCGCGAACCGGGCCCGGAACCCGGGCTCGCCCGCCAGCTCCGGGCGGATAACCTTGACCGCCACCAGCCGCCCCCCAGCCGAACGGCCCAGGAACACCTGGCCCATACCGCCGGCCCCCAGCCGCCCCAGCAACCGGTACGGCCCGACCGACTGCGGATCTCCCGCCCGCAAGCCCTCCACCATGCCAACCCCCGTCGAACCCGGTAACCCCATGTTGCGCAGGGTGAAGGGCTCACGGCAAGCATGTTTGCGCGTGCACCGGCCAAGCCCCCTCCGCCAGGTCTTAGCCGCCGCAGAGAAAGGACAGCCGGAAATAAGGCGCCCGTCCGATGCGGGCGGGGGTGCCTTAGCACGAGCCTGGAGGTGTCCACATCCGAACGGCTCAGCCGGGCCAACGGCGGGAGGAGAAGAAGGGATGGATGACCTCGGCCCTGCGTCTCGCCTCGCGCCTGACCGTGACTGACCAGCCATAGGCACAACCCAGAATTGTGGTGAGCTCAATGACAGCCAACCAGCCGACACACCGCCCCCGGGCCTGGCAGGCAGTGGGGCGCGCCGCTCGCGCACTGAAGTCCATCAACGACCAGCAGGTCTCGATGTGGGAAGCCTTCTGGCGGTCCAACCGCTTCCCGACGGACTAGCGAGGCCAACGGCGCCCAACTCACGCGGGCCCGCGTGGCCGGGCCGGACGGCCCGGCCACGCCGCATGATGTCAATCTCGCCATCCGGCCCCGGCCCGGACACGATGGCCGCCCTAGACCGCATCGCTCCGCGTTAGCCACTAACTCTCTGGCCGCAGGTCAGTCCCGGCGCGTCAGCATAAACACCGGAATCTGCCGCGTGGTCCTGGCCTGGAATTCGCCGACGGACGGAGCCTCCGCGACCAGCTTCGGCCACAGCCGGGTGCGGGCGGTACCGTCCAGTTCCTCCGCCACGACCGTGAACGTCTGGGTACCCACCTCGGCCTTGATCTTGGGGCTGGCCTTGAGGTTGTGGTACCAGTGCGGGTGGGTGGTTATAGTCGCTGGCCCCGCCCGGAGCCGAGTCCGCCATGATCTCACTCGCTGTCGTACTCGTCGTGGCGGCGGAACCAGTTGAGCGGGTCGTCGGGGCCACGCGCCTCGTTCCGCCCCCGCGGCGTCCGGTCGAGCCACTGGTACATCCCCCAGAGGCCGTCCAGGCCGCGCGCGTAGGCCGAGTACGTGTGGTAGACGACTCCGTCCTCAAGCGCGAACGCGCTCATGCCCGGGCGCTCGCGCGTATAGGTCGCCCAGTCGGTGCCCGTCGTTGCGGCCCACGCGTCGAACGGACCGCGCACGTCCTCCGGCGGCGACCACACGGGCGACTCGCGGAAGTTGTACTGGAAGGCGCCCGCACGCTCCTGCTCGTCGGTGAGGGCGACGTCGAAGTCGCCGTTGAAGTCGCTGCCGAACGAGGATGCCCAGGGGAAGCTCCAGCCCATCCGCTGCTTATACGCCTGGATCTTCTTCAGCGGCGCGCGCGACACCGCCCAGAGCATCACGTCGTGGTTGGCCAGGTGAATGGCAAAGCCGTTGAAGCCGTCGGCGATCGCCGAGCAGGCGGGGCAGCCCGCGGTGTAGCCGGGCCCGAACATGAAGTGATAGACCAGCAGCTGCGAGCGGCCTGCGAACAGGTCGGCGAGAGATGCCGGGCCCTGGTCGGTGTCGAACTGGTAGTGCTTGCCGATCCGGACCCAGGGCAGCTCCTGGCGCCGCCGCGCCACTTCGTCGTTGCGCCGCGTCAGCTCCTTCTCGGCCTGGAGCAGTTCCCGCCGGGCGGCGAGCCACTCGTCATGTGTTCCGGTCTTGTGGGTGGTCATTGTGTCTCTCCTTCTTGTCGTCCCAACACGTGGCCTGGCCCGGCGGCGATGACGTCACATCATCGGTGGGGTGAGCCCGGGCACCGACCAGGGCGCGATGATGATCCAGGTGCCAAGCCCGGCGATCGCCAGCGCCAGCGGCATGTCGATGGCGGCCTTGGCGGGCAGCAGCTTCTGGGCGAGGACGAGGACGGCGATCACCGCCATCCAGGTGACGCTCATGACGCCCAATGCCAGCAGCATCAGCATCAGCCCGATGCTCGAGCCGGCGCAGCAGAGCCCGAACTGGAATCCAGAGCGGACGCTGTCGCGGCAGCGCCGGCGGAAGTGCCGCTTGAGCGGCGTGAGCTCGTAGACACCTGCTGCGATCACCGCCGCGCCGGCGGCCACAGACCCGTGCGGCCGGTACAACGCGTACACCGCGGCGCCAACCAGTGCCCACACGGCCAGGTAGGACCCGATGAACAGCGGCACGGCGCGCACCCCGCCGCTGGCCTGAACGCGTCCCAGCACCGCCGGGGCCGCTCCCGGCAGCATCATCGCCGCCATCATCACCACCCACACGGCGATGAAGGACGCGAACGAGCCGAGCCTGGTCGCCACCCCCATGTCCATCCCGCGCATCTGCCGGACCGCAACGACCCAGGACGCAGCGGCGAGCCCGATCGTCGCCGCCAGCGCGGCGGCCATCGCGGCCCTCCTGGCGGTCGGGAAGGTGGTGGCGAATCCGTGATCAGCCATGATGTCCTCGGGTTCGGTCGGTTGGAGCCGTGGCGGGCCCGTGGGCGGTCCGGTCGAGGTGGTCTTTGAGCGCGCCGAGAGGGCTGTCCCAGTCGCGGGCCAGGGCGGCCAGGAACTGCTGCGCGACCTGCATCGGCGCCGAGCGCAGCCGGTACCGGACCCGGCGCCGCTCGCCGGGTTCGGGGGTGACCAGGCCGGCCCCGGCGAGCAGGGCCAGGTGCTTGGCGATGGCCTGCCGGGTGATCGGCAGCTGGCCGGCCAGGTCGGTGGCTGTCGCCGGACCGCCGGCGGCCAGCGCGGCCACGATGGCCCGCCGAGTGGGGTCGGCCAGGGCGGTGAAGACCTGCTCGGCGGCCGCCTCGGCCTCCGGCGGCATCGCCTCCGGCGGCACCGGCTCAGGCGGCATCGAGGTAGGCGGCCAGCTCGCCCAGCTCCTTGGCCCAGCCCGCGGTGTTGCCGTCGTAGGCCGTGCGGTAGGCGCCGTCGGGCAGCTGCGCGAACCCGCTTTCCACCACCGTCAGCCGGGTGCCCGCCCCGGTGGGTTCGAGGGTGAACTCGACGTAGGTGCGGCGTGGGTCAGCCTCGGGCAGCCCGTAGAGGGGCCAGGTGAAGGCGAACACCGCCGGCTCCTCGACCCGTTCCACCCGCATCTGGGCCGTGAACCCTTCCTGATTCCACGTCATCCGGGCCGCCCCGCCCGGGCGCAGGTCGATCGCCGCCTGGTCGCCGAACCAGCCGGCCAGGCCCTCGGCCGTGGTCAGCGCGGCCCATACCCGCTCGGGCGGGTGGGCGAGCTCCACGGTCCGCTCGATCCGGTCGGGGAAACCCATGACATCCTCCAGGAAGTAGCAACTGTCTGGTTGCCAGATTATGGCAACCAGACAGTTGCGTCAACCGCCCGGCCCGGAAGGCCTCCTGTCTGCCAGGAATGCCCAGGGCGCCCAGGAAGCGACTGGCCATCTGCGCGTGGCTGCCAGGCGCTTCGTGGGGCTGACCGCCTGGCCTATTGGGCTGGCCAGACGGCCGGGCTGTGCTCGGTGGCTGCTGGCGACGGCCCGGCGGGTGCCCGGCGGCTGACCCAGGCCGGGACACGCGGCGTGGTGATTTGGGGCTTTCGCGGACGGCGAGTCGCAGCATCCGGTACTTTTGCCCAGGTTTACCTCTCTCTCCGCTGATTCTCCCTTGGGGGTCCGCCGTGCGCCGTCGTCTCGCTGGGATCGCTGTCGGCGCCGGCCTGCTGGCCCTGGGTGCGGCCAATGCGCTCATTCCCGCTGCCACCCAGGCCCAGGGACAGGCCCGGCCTGTGGTGTCTATAGCTCCCGCAGCGATGCACCTGAGCAACAAGCACTGGCAGACCCCGCCGACCACGGCCGACTGCGTCGCCACCGCCGGGATACCCTGCTACGCACCGTTCCAGCTGCAGCGGGCCTACGACCTGAAGCGGCTGTACAAGCAGGGCCTCACCGGCCGCGGCCGCACCATCGTGATCGTCGACGCGTTTGGCTCGCCGACCGTGCAGGCCGATCTGCAGAAGTTCGACACGGACTTCGGGCTGCCGGCCCCGCCAAGGTTCGACATCATCCAGCCGGCGGGCCCGGTGCCGCCATTCGACCCCACCGACCCGGACATGGCCGGGTGGGCCGAAGAGACCAGCCTCGACGTGCAGTGGGCGCACAGCATCGCGCCCGGCGCCAATCTGCTGCTGGTCGAGACGCCGGTGTCGGAGACCGAGGGCGTCCAGGGCTTCCCCGAGATCGTGACGGCTGAGAACTTTGTGATCAACCACAACCTCGGCGACGTGATCTCGCAGAGCTTCGGCGCGACGGAGAACACGTTCCCGAGCGTGGGGGCCCTGCTGCAGCTGCGCAGCGCCATCCGCAACGCCTTCGTCCATCACGTGACCATGCTCGGCGCGTCCGGTGACACCGGGGCGACCGACTTCAAGCTCAACCTGATGGACCTCTACACCCACCGGGTCAACTCCTGGCCGTCCTCGGACCCGCTGGTGACCTCGGTCGGCGGCACCCAGCTGCACCTTGACGCGCAGGGCAACCGGACCGCACCGGACAACGTCTGGAACGACCAGGAGCTGTTCGACGCCCCAGCGGCCGGCGGCGGCGGCCGCTCCCATGTCTTCCCCCGGCCGCCGTACCAGAACGGCGTCAGCCAGATCGTGCACGGCCGGCGTGGCACCCCGGACATCAGCATGAGCGCGGCCGTCGACGGCGGCGTGCTCGTGTACATCGGGTTTACCGGCGGTGACGGGATCACGCCCGGTTATTACATCTTCGGCGGCACCAGCGAGGCCTCGCCGGAGTTCGCCGGTGTTGTCGCCATCGCCGACCAGTTCGCGCACCACCGGCTGGGCCTGCTCAACCCGGCGCTGTACCAGCTGGCCAGGAACCACGCGCCCGGAATCGTGGACATCACCGCTGGCAACAACACGGTGACCTTCACCCAGGAGGGGCAGACGTTCACCGTGCCGGGCTTCCAGGCCGTCCCCAGCTACGACCTGGCCAGCGGCCTGGGCACCGTGGACGCCGCCAAGCTGGTGCACGAACTCGGGCGCCACTAGGGGCGTATCCCGTCCCTGTCACGGCAGGTATTCGGCCAGAGCGCCAGGATCACCGGCCGGGTGCCCGCCACCGGGTACCACCTGCGATGGTCCACCTGGCGGCGACGCCACCGGCACCGCGCCAGGCAGTGCCACCACCAGCGGCAAGCGTGCGACCCTTCTCGTGGATGACGCTCACGCTGCGCTCATCGGTCGGAACCCCCGCGACGCTTGTGACGACGCGGGCCCGGTCCCCGATACACGGTGGTGGAGCTCGTCCCAGTCGGGGCGGGAGGGGACGATGACTGCGACACGCCGGGCCTGAATGAGCGCGATCAGGAATTCGTCGGGGTCGGCCAGCCTGGCGCTTCCTCAGGCTGGAGACGCGGTGTGCTCGGCGGCGTGGTCGACATAGCGAATGTGGTCTAGCTTGCCCGCAATCCACCAAGTGAATTCGCGTTGCGTGAACTCCGGGCTGTGACGCAGCCGCTTAGTCCCGCCGTACCACCGGACATCACAGCCGTCGCAGCAGAAGTACACCGTTGCAGATGGGTCGGGCCTGCCCACCTGCCCGCACATCCAGCATTGCCAGCCGCCGGGGCGCACATCAACCGCGCAGGCAGGCCTCACCGGCTGCGGTGAACGAACTGATTTCCCGGCCGATAGCGCAAAGCCAGTTCCCGGGTCCCCGGTGGGCAGCTTGCGCGGTCGTTGACCGGAACCTGACTGGCAGCCAGCAGCCTGCGCCGGGGCATCAATCAGCAACATCTCGCCCTCCCCCCCGTCGGGCGCACCGGGCATTCAGCACAGCCCGGCGCCGCGCAACCCAGGTGCAGAGCGTATGGAGACGATGTGGAGATCGGCAGCATGGATCGGCTTGTACCGGGCAGGGCCGGCCAGCCAGGGTGAAGGCCCGGCGCAGCGCGCGCGAACCGCCTAAGGACGGGCTGGTGATTGAGGTCGGGCACAGCGCCAGCTAGCCAGATCTAGCGAATATGGGCACCGCCGGCACGTCAATCGTCGTCGGGGGAGGCGCGAATAAGCAGCTTGCTTCCGCTGCCCGGGGATCGGGCTCTAGCACATCGGCGCCCGTATTGTGATCGGCTTCCGGTCGTGCAGCTGGCGGCCGCAGCCGGCTCGCATGGACACCGGTGCCGTCTGGGTCTGGTTGAGCGGTTCCGGTGGCGCAGGCTGGCGATCCGGGGGACTCTAGGCATGGCTGAGACTTGGGCCGCTCACGGAGGTTTGGATGCGGCGCCTCTTGATCTTGGTGTTACCAGCTCTGCCGCTGACCCTTGCCGGTTGCGGCTTGGTGGGCGCATCTAGCCAGGCGCCCCCGCCAGCCACGCCGTCCCATGTGGCCATGGCCGACGGGGCATCGGCCGCCCTGTCGCCCACTGTGTCCCCGTTCCCGGCGGTGTCTGCACCGCCGCAGCGCGTCCTTCGGCCCGGGATGAGGGGCCGGGCGGTCAGGCTGCTGCAAAGGCGGCTCGCGGCGCTGAGGTATTACCCAGGCCGGGTGGACGGCCGGTTCGGCTCCGACACCCTTGAGGCCGTCTGGGCGTTCCAGGACACGCAGGGCCTGCCCCCGCGGGCTGCGGTGAGTCCGGCGATGCAGCGGGCCCTGGCCAGCCCGCGGCCGCCCAAGGTACTGGTCCCCCACGGCGGCCGCCTGCGGGTCGAGGTCAACCTGAAGGATCAGGTTCTCGTCCTCTACCGGCGCAATCATGTCGCGCTGGTCAGCCATGTATCCACCGGCGGCGGGTACTACTTCTGCTCGCCGAGCGGCTGCGGCAAGGCCATCACGCCGACCGGCGACTTCACGACCCTTTCGTTCGTGCCGGGCCGGGTAACGGTGCCGCTCGGCCAGATGTACAACCCCGTGTTCTTCATCGGCACCACCTTCGCGATCCACGGGGACACCGACGTGCCGCGCCGGCCGGCCTCCCACGGCTGCGTGCGGATCCCGGTACACATCGCCGCGTTCTTCCACACGCTGGTACCGACCCCGGGCACGCCGGTGTACATCCGCCGCTGACGCGACCAAGTGACCCCCACCCCGGCCGGCCCGGAGGGCCGCTGCGGCTGTGTGCAGTTCTGGCCGGGCCGGATCAGGTAGAACGTCCGGTCGCCCGTGTCCGGCCCGGTGTCGACGGAGCGGGCCCAGCCGATGACCCCGGCGTAGGCGCCGGTGCCGCCGGTGACCGCGAGGGTCTCTCCGGCCGCGGTGTCCGGGACCGCTACCTGGACGTCGATCTGGCCGCCTTTGAGCACGTAGGCGGCGTGGCACAAGGACACCGACGCGGTGGCTTGGGTGCAGGAGAGGTAGGCCTTGCCCGCCTCGGCCCCGCCCGGGGTGCGCAGGTCGTAGACGACCGTGAACACATCGCCGGGGCCGCCGTGACCGCCGTTATTGGCCACGTCGGAGACGTCCGTGGTGTGCAGCCGCAGCACCTGCACCCGGTTATGTGCCGCTGGGGTTGCGCGGGAGGCGAATGCGGCGCCCGCGGCGCCGAGGGATGCCAGCCCGATGAAGACGGCGGCCCCGACCGCGGCCGCCCGGCGTGAGATGTGCATGTTGACCTGCCTCCTGGGGTTCGGTTACGGCCGGCCACGACTGGTTCGTGGCGGTGCCGGCTGCGCGGTTGATGCTGGCTGGGCCCGTCCGGCGCAGGCCCGGCCCTGGCCGGCGGTTCGGGGCCGCCGCCGATCGCTGGGCGTTCGCGACGCCCCAGCCCGCCAGGCGCTCTCACTCCGCGGGCACCGGGGCGCCGGTGATGTCCAGCGCACTGGTGACACCGTCTCGGCCGCAGCCCTCGCATGCGGCCGATGGCGATCTCTGTCAGCTTTCAGTTGCCCGGGCTCACACCTGCGATTACTCACATGCGAGGACGCACGAGGTGACGCGGCACCCGCCATCCGATGTTCTGCAGACGGCCAGGCCGCCGGAAGGCGCGCGGCGATGGCCGGGAGTGGCTGGCCCGGCTGGCGGCCCGGACTGGTGCGTCGCGCTGAGCCTGCGGATACCGGTCCGCGGTCCAGGCCTGCGTCAGGTAGCAGAGGAATGCGGCGCGCATCGGGGTCTCCTTGGTGACGGTGGCTAAGGTTCGGTCAGGTTGCCTGCCGGATGCTGGCGGCTGATCGGCTCAGCGGGGCCGGTATCGCGGCTGGTTCCACCATCACCAGCGCCCCGCGGGTTCACCACACGCGACCGCCCACACGAGGGCCACATGACGGCCCACACGATTGGGGGCTGGCCGGTGCTGGCGGGGTGACGGGGTGATCGGGTCTGCGTCCGCTCTTGGGGCGTGGGTCTGGTCGGTGCAGCCCGGTGGGCGCCAGGCCTCCGAGTGGCGCGCGGGGTGGGGCGGAGCAGCCTGGGCTGGGTTCGCAGGGTTGCTGCGGCAGTTGCGGGCGAGGCCCGGCCGGCCCAGGAGGAATTGGCCGGGGCAGGCCGAGGTGAGCCGTGCGGTCAGGTGCAGCACGTCCTCGGCGAACTTGCGCTGGCTGTCCAGCAGCTGCGCGCTGAAGTCGTAGACCAGCGGCGGGATCACGGTCCGAATCACGGATGCCATCGGCCTGACCGCGTCGGCCATGATCTTCATTGTCTCGTAGGCCAACGCTGGCTGGCGGCGCTGCGATGACCGCTGATCCTGGTGCCGATGGCCCAGCGCAGCCAGGAGCCGGGAAAGAGGCTACGCCGGGGCAGGTCGGCGGCTCTTGGGTCACGCTGTGTGGTCGGACCTGCTCACGTGGTTGGCGCGGGTGCCGCCGGGTTCATGCGGTCCAGCTGATTGGCAGGCGTTTGACGCCGCGCTGGAAATTCGATCGCAGGTAGGACGGGTGGCCTGCGTATCTGAGGGAGGACGTGCGGGCCAGGACCTCAGCGAATAGCGCGCGCATCTGGGTGCGGGCGAGGTGGGCGCCCAGGCAGAAGTGCGGGCCGTGGCCGAACACCAGGTGAGGATTGGGGCGGCGGCGGATGTCGAAGCGGTCGGGGGCGGCGAAGACGGCCTCGTCGCGGTTGGCCGAGGCGAAGGAGACAACTACCTTGTCTCCTTCGCCGATGCGCTGCCCGCTGAGTTCGCAGGCGGAGGTTGCCGTCCGGCGGAAGGTCATGACCGGCGTCCACCAGCGCAGCATCTCCTCGACCGCAGCGGGCATCAACGCCGGATCGGCACGCAGGTCCTGCTGCGCGCCGGCGTTCCCGAGCAGTGCGATGCAAGCGCCCGGCAGCCCGTTGCGCAGTGTCTCGTTCCCGGCCACCGCGAATAGCCAGAACATGTTCTCGAACTCCGCCACCGACACCTGGCCACCGTCGTCGTCCACCTGTGCCAGCAGGATCGACATCACGTCATCCCCCGGGTGGCGCCGCTTCTCTTCGGCCAGCAGGTGGGCGTATGTGTAAAGGTCCGGCATTCCCTCCCGGGTGCGCGGATCGGGCATCTGACCGTCACTGCCCGGCACCGGCCGCAGCGCCAGCGCCTGCCTGGCCATGGGCGTGCCCGTGGCCGGGTCGAACTCGGCCGAGGAGGCATAGTCGGGATCCTGGTAGCCGATCACCCGGTTGGACCAGTCGAACAGCAGCCAGCGGTCCTGCTGCGGCACACCCAGCACGTCAGCCAGTGTGAGCAGCGGCAGATCCGCGGCCACAGCCTTGGCGAAGTCGCATTCACCACCCGAGCCTGTGAATACGCGGTCGCAGATGGCCCGCGCATGACCGCGGATACGGTCCTCAAGCTGGGAGACCGCCCGCCGCGTGAACGACCGGCCCAGCAGCCGCCGCAGCCGGGAGTGATCGGGCGGGTCCATGTTGAGCATCATCTGCCGGACATAGCCCAGCGCGGTCGGCGTCGCCGGGTCACGGATCTGCGTGGCACCAAGCGCAGAAGAGAACAGCTGCGGCCTGGCCAGTACCGATTCGACATCGCCGTGCCGCAGCACCAGCCAGAACCCTCGGCCTGCCGGCCAGCCCAGGACCGCGATCTCGTCCACCCAGACCACAGGGGTTTGCCTTCGCAGCCGGGCCAGCGCCTCGAAGGGCACCCCACCGACGTAGGTGGAAGGGTCAAAGACCACCTCAGTGTCGGGCCGGCCAGACCAGGCCACTGTCATTGCCGCCCCACAACTCCCTCGACCGACGTCACGAGCGCCACGCCTACCCCCGCTTTGCGAAGTTACTGCCTGCCGCCGACCTTAACCACGCGATGCGCCACCGGCGACCTCCCGGGCCGGACGGCCTTGCCTCACGCGTGCCCGCTGGCCCCCCTGACGGCCCCCGCCGGGGGGGCGGGGGCGCGGTGGCAGACTGCGGCTATGGAGGCTGGCTTGCGGGTTCACGAGGGCGGCAGCGGGGAGCCGCTCTTACTGTTGTTGCACGGCCTTGGCGCCACTGGCAACGTCTGGGACGGCTGGTGGCCCTTGCTCGCCCGGCGGTGGCCGGGACGCTGGCTGGCGCCGGACCTGCCCGGTCATGGCGGCTCGCCGCCGCTGGCTACCTATACCTTCGATGGCTTCGCCGCTGCGATCGCCGGTACCGTCCAGCCCGGTGCCCGCATCGTCGTGCTGGGACATTCGCTGGGCGGCGTCGTCGGCCTGGCCCTGGCCAGCGGCAGGTTCGGCGTGCCGGTACAGGCGGTCATCGGCCTGGGCATCAAGGTCGTGTGGACCAGTGAAGATCTGGACCGGGCCCAGACCGCGGCCCACCGGCCGCCGACCTGGTTCGCCTCTCGGGACGAGGCCGCCGCCCGCTACCTGCGGGTGTCCGGCCTGGCCGGCCTGCTGCCCGCCACCGACCCAGCCGTGGACGCCGGCCTACGTGAACAGGACGGGCGATGGCGGCTGGCCATGGACCCGGGTGCCTTCGCGGTCGGGGCGCCCGACATGGCGCAACTGCTGGCACAATCGCAGGCCCCGGTCACCCTGGCCCGCGGCGAACACGACCCGATGAACACCGATGAGCAACTAGCCCGGCTGGGCCACCCCACGGTCACGCTCCCCGGCCTCGGCCACAACGCCCACATCGAGAACCCGCAACTGTCGATCATCCTCCTGGACGCGTATCGATGATCCGGCGGCCACACCGGCAATCGCCCGCCCATGAACGTGTTGAGCGGGTCGTTGTCCTGGAATCGCTTACTGCAGATGCCGGCCGGCCTGCTGGCCTGTCGCAAGAGGCGTTGCAAAGCCGGCGTGTCCGGCAGCCGGGCCGGTACCGTTTCTGCCGCGGTGTGACGGCGCCCCCGCTGATAGCCCCGAAGCCGTTGGCTACTTCACCGCCGGTGACACGTTCGTTACCGGAGGCCCATAGTCGGCCACGTGGGTCAGTGTTGCCTCGCTCCGGCCACGCGCAGGGCCAGTGAGGCGTATACGTCCGCCAGCTGGGAGGGATTGAGGCCGGTCTCGGCTGCCGGGTACCAGTTGCCGACCCGGATGCCCATGCCGCCGATTGCGGCGGCGGTCGCCTCGAGGTGGACAATGTCGAATACGCCTTGCTGATGGCCCGTGGCCAGCACCTCCGCGAGCAGCGCCTCGGACCGGCGGCGCACAGCGGCGGCCGGCGCGGCGGCAGCGGGTGACAGCGCGTGCATCTCGTTATTGGCGACCACGGCGAGCATCGGGTAGTCGGTATGGGCCTGGACGTGAGCCCGCACCAGCGCCGCGAGGCGGTCGCGGGGGTCAGTGCCGCTCTCGAGCACCGCGGTCACCAGGCGGGTGTGGTGCTCCTCGTGGCCGGCCAGGACCAGCTCGGCGAGAATTGCTTCTTTCGACGGGAAATGGGCATACAGCGAGGCGGACTGAACCGCTGCTTCGGCGGCGATGTCACGGATCGACGTCCCGTGGAATCCGTGCTCGGCGAACAGGCCCAGCCCGGCAAGCAGGATCCGGGCCCGCGTGCCAGCTGTCGCAGGCTGCGGCGGCAGAGTTGGCACGCCGGGACGAACTCTGCGCACCCGAGGTGATTCATCCACCAGAAGCTTCCGTTTCCCAACCGCTTGATCGGCAGCCAGTGCGCCGCTTGCAGCCCCTCAACCCTAGTCTTGACTGGATACGATGGCATCTCTTACTGTCGTTGCCTATCGACCGATCGTTAATCTACGGTCGTCGCTCGCCAGCGTGAAGGGAAGCCATGCCGTTCGTTCACCGTCCCGGCGCCCGGATCTGGTGGGACCAGGACGGGACAGGTGACCGGCAAGTGGTGTCATCAACGATTCGGGGGATGAGGTAGATGTTCGGGCAGTTGACCCACGCAATATTCGGCGCGGCCGCGCTGGGTGCGCGTGTCATGGCCAAGGCCGTAGCAGTGCCGGTGGACACGGCGCTGTGGGCCCACGAGACCACCAACCGTAAGCCCCCGAAGTGGCACAGCAGCAATGGGGTCGTGCTCGCCTCGCCGTTCGCGCTGCTGCGTGACTTCAGCGTCGGTGACGATGACGTCGTTTCCACGCTGCTGTTCCCGCCGATGGCCGGGCACGCCTCGTGCATTATCGACAAGAAGGGGCAGAGCCAGATCCAGCTCTGTATCAAGATGGGCCTGACCAAGGTCTACTCGTTCGACTGGCTGAGCTGCACCAAGGCCACCAAGAACACCACCGAGGTTGACCGCCTCGACTTCATTACCCGCGCGGTGGATCTCATCGCCGGACCCGGGGGCAAGGTCAACATCGTCGGCGACTGCCAGGGCGGCTGGGAAGCCGCGCTGTGGGCGGCCTTGCACCCCGGGCGCGTCAACACGCTCACCGTGGCCGGTGCGCCGATCGACACCAGCGCCGGGGATGGCCCGGCCAACAAGCTGATGCCCATCTTGATCCCGCGCGGCAACATGGCGCTGTACAAGGCCATGGTCAAGGCCTACGGCGGCATCTGGCCCGGTATCAACAGCGTCATGGGGTTCATCGCGATGCATCCGGCCACTCACGTGGCCGAGCACCTCAAGGTCTACATGCACGTGCACGACCGCGAGTACCTCGACCACTTCAGCGACTTCTACGACTGGTACCTCTATCCGATCAACCTGCCGGGCAAGCTGTATCTGTGGGCCGTGGAGCATCTGTTCGTCAAGAACGAGATGTTCAAGGGCGAACTGAAGGTCGCGGGCGAGACCGTGAGCCTGCGCAGCATTACCTGCCCGGTGTTCCTGCTCGGCGGCGAAGAGGACGACATCACGCCGTGGCAGCAGGTCCACAACATGCGGCAGGCGGTTGGCTCGTCGCTGGTCCGCTGGTACCTCGCACCGGGTGGGCACATCGGGCTGTTCATCGGCCGCCGGTCGCAGGCTGAGTACTGGACGCCGATCCTGGCTCAGGTCCGCGAACTCTCACGACCAGGGGGGATCACAAACGCAACCGCCAGCACTTCAACCCGAACTGCGGGTGATGCATCAGGGAAAGGGAACGGGGAATCAAACGGGCTGCTGAGCGTATGGGGCGGCCTGGACGGGGCCGAGCAGATCCTGCAGGCCCGGGTCGGCGCCGACGACGAGTGGTCCGCCCGGCGGCTAGCCGAGCCGCTGGCTCAGCGAGGCGACCTGGACGGAGTCGAGTAGATCCTGCGGGCCCGGGCCGACGCCGACGACCGAGACGACGCCACGGAACTGGCCGAGCTGCTGGAAGAGCGCAGTGACAGCCACCCGGTGGTCACCGCCTACCCGGAGGAAACCTCCTGGCGCCTCTGGCAGCACCACACCTTCCAGGCACTACCGCTGCTGCCCCCGTAAAGGCTTGCTCCCATTACCGTTCATGCGCCAGGAAGACCTAGGCCCCGGGCCATAACGAGGCATTCTCCGCCCTTCGGACAAATGATGAGGACGCTGCCTGCCACTCATAGTCTGCGGGGTCAACGGCTTGGCGCATCGGACTTACGCTGGGTAATCGTCTTTGGGCTGGCGCTGGGCGCTCCGGGTAGCACCGCCAGCCCGGCCGCCGTACGCCCATGGCATGATCAGAACACATATGCGAAACGTGGCCTCACCCACGGACCGCTGGCAACGTCACTTGCCGGTGGTGAGGGTCCGGCACGCTAGCCCGCGGCGTTGCCGCGGGCTAGCGGTATGGGATCGCTTGCTAGGACTTGGCCAGTGGCCAGATGGGCAGCACCACGCGGTGGTAGGCAGCCTCGCAGAGTTCAGCGCAGGACAGGTATGCGGCCAGCGCGCCCGCCACAAAGCCCAGGTAGCCGCCGGCGTGCACCAGGTCGGTGTTCGCGGCGTACTGGCCCGCTCCCAGCACGAACAGGGTCGTGGCCAGGACGGCCAGCGCGGCGACGATCACGGCGTTGCTGCGGAACGAGGCCACGAAGACCCACACGGTGAAGACGCCGAACGCGAACAGCAGCAGCCCGAGGGCGTGGCCGACCTGCGCGGGCGGCACGTCCTTGGCGAAGAACTCGGCGAAGGCGAACAGGGACAGCCACAGCGCGCCGTACATGCTGAACAGCACGCCGGCGAGGGTGTTCCCGGTGCGCAGCTGGATGATCCCGGCGATCAGCTGGACAATCCCGCCGGACATGAACGCCACGGCGAAGATCATCGGCTCGACGCCGGCGTTCACCCAGCCGACGTTGACCGCGCTGAGCATGAACGTGGGCACGGCGAACGCGGCCAGCGCGAGCGGCGCCGAGTTCCCCCATCCCATCGCGGTGGCGGCCGGCGGCGGTGGCTCCGGCCCGGCCGGCTTGATGGCCGGCTGCGCACGCCCATCGACGGTGGTAGACATTTGTTCCTCCTTGAGCTGATTAGGTCTGTTATTGCCAACCTGTCCCCTTCGAGGCACAGCCGCCCAGATGCCGAAGGTCATCCCATAGCCCGTCCCAGGTCCTGCCCGCCTCAGGACCTTCCCGCGCGCCGGCGCCGGGCCTGCCATTTAGGCCCGGCCCGTAGGGCTGCCTGCCGACCAGCCACGTCCACTCCGACGGTCAAAGACGGTCAGACGATCCTTCCCCTCCCGCCTGCCCAGCGCCGAAGGCCACGCTGAACAGGCGCTTTCCTACCAGCAGGAAGAATTTGAACCAGCGCCCTTGTCTTCATCTCGCAGGAAGCCATCGTCGGCAGCCCAGGACTCTTGGCCCAGCCGAAGATCACACCGCAGAATATGCAGGCGCTGGACCCTTCTCGCGGCGGCATATCCACCAAGATCCACCTTGCTGTCTGTATCAAAATCCAGCGGCACGCCTCTGGCTGACTGGGGACATGGGCATGTACAAACCCACCCTTCTGCGCACCGGGGAGCCAGGTACGACGGAGGTGGTTGCGTTCGTGAGTTAGGCCGGCCCAGCAGGCCGTGATCCTCATTAACGACGCCTCGGCGGAGCTCTTTTGACGCGCAGCCCGACCGATTCTCACAAGGGGGAAATTCATGGCAGTGACGGACACCTCGTCCACTCCGCTAGCGAGTACGCCATCGGTTCCGCCAGCAGGTGCGCCATCCAACCCGGGATCCAATCAGCCGCCCGTGCCGCCGAGGATCGCAGCTCTGCTGACTGGGCTTACCGCACTGACTGGAGCCGTGATCGGCCTCATGACCAGCTTCAATGCTGTGCACTGGACGTCGGCAGAGACCACGCTGGTTGCCACCGAGGTCGCTGCGTTCTGGGCGCTCGCGGCCGCGGTAACCGCTCATCTATGGCCGCAGACGAAAAAGCAGCCCGTCGCGGTAGCGGGCACTGTTACGGCCTTCGTATCGGCCACGCTGTCCTTGGGAATCGCATTCGCCTGGTGGCAGCTCACACAGTCGCAAAATGCGTCCCTGATCAGCCTGGTCACAGCCATCGTCGCAGTGGCCGCGGCACTGGCGGCCCGGAGCACTGTTACGGCAGGTACGACGCCAGCCGCTGAGGCCGAGAGGTGGCCATAGGCCAGGCGTCCAGCCCGCATGTTTATGCATCGGCGGCGTTGGGCTCAATGCCCGCTTCTGCCGCGATCCGCGCTGTAGCCGATGAACGTGCGTTCTGCCGGGGGAATGGCCACGCCGGGCGGTCGGCTACTTCTTCTTCGTGGTGCCCGGCTTGCTTAGCGAGCGGTCCGCGCTGCGCACGATGCTGCGCAGGAAGTCGTACTGTGTTGTGACGATCTTGTCGACCATGTCCAGGGCGGCGTCGATGAGGGTCTCACGGCGCGATGGGCGGTCACCGATCGCGGGAAGCGCCTCGTCCACGGTGTCGACGAACTTTCGCACCGCCTCGATCGCGGCCCGCTGGCCGGACTCGACGGTCTTGAGCACTTCCTCCGACAGGTCCGCCGTCCTGGCAACCGCACCTTTCTGCTTGGGTGCCGTGCTCTTCTTGGCGGCCGTACTGGGGCGCGCCGCCGCTGCCTTGGTCTTGTTCGTGGTGGTCTTAGCCATGATCGCTCTCCCCAGGGCTGGTGTGCGGACGCCGGGCCAATCGGTGGGCGGTCCCAGTTCCGCTTGGCCTGCTACGCAAACGCGCTCAGGATTGAGCCTGGCCCGCGCGGGCGGCGTTCGGCCAGGGCCGTTGGTCCCGGCGCCAGTACCCATCCCGGCAGCAGTCCAGCGGGGTACAGTCCGGCAGCCCCATGCCACACTGGATCGCTGCTCGGGCCGCGCGGTCACCACCAGATCACGATTGACCCGGCGGCCGCCAGCGGCCAGGCGATCGGCAGCTATGCCAAGGTGGGCGTCCGCGCCGTCGGCGTGATGCGGCAGTACGGGCGTTGGCGTGATGGCCGCTTTCCCGACGGGCGGCTGATGGATCTGCTCCGCGGCGAACTGGCCGACGACCAGTACGAGCCGTTCGCAGGCGTGGACATTGCTCATGCCGGCAACCCCAATCACCCCGAGCCGTGCCGCCGAGCTTTGTGGCCTGCTCGACGACACTGTCAGGGGTGGTCGACGTACAGGTCGACCTGCGGCTCGGCGCCGGGTAGGTAGGCGTACCGGTCGAAATCGGTGACACCCTCCTCGGCCAGCACGTCCTCGCACAGAAACGCATTTCCGCTGCAATCCCGGCTTGGCCTGGTGATCACCGCGTACGCCGCATCCGCGTACAGGTCGGGTTTGCGCGCCCTGGCCATCGCCGCATCGCCGCCGAGCAGGTTCTGCACCGCCGCGGTCGCGATCAGCGTCCGCGGCCACAGCGCGTTGGAAGCAATGCCATCTTCGCGGAACTCGGCGGCGAACCCCAGGGCACACAGGGTCATCCCGTACTTGGCTATCGTGTAGCCGATGTGCGGGCCCAGCCAGCGCGGCTCGAGGCTGATCGGCGGTGACAGCGTGAGGATATGCGGGTTCGCCGACCGCTTCAGGTGCGGGATGCAGGCGCGGCTGACCACGAACGTCCCACGGGTATTGACCGCTTGCATAAGGTCATAGCGCTTTATCTCCAGCGCCTCGGTGCCGGACAGGTTGATCGCCGAGGCGTTGTTGACGCACACGTCGATCCCCCCGAACCGCTCGACCGTCTGCGCGACCGCCTGCGCCACCCGTGCCTCGTCGCGGATGTCGCCGACGACCGGCAGCGCACAACCGCCCGCCTGCTGGATCTGCTCGGCCGCCGTGTACACCGTCCCCTCCAGCCTGGGATGCGGTTCGGCCGTCTTGGCGATCAGCGCGACGTTGGCGCCATCGCGCGCCGCCCGGAGCGCGATCGCCAAGCCAACGCCCCGGCTGGCGCCAGAGATGAACATGGTCTTGCCTTCGAGGGACATAGGCATTCCTTCTTGCCGGCAGGCAGAGCCTGACATCGATGCCCGGGCGGCCAGCAGCGCCAGGCCATCCCCACCTGGCCAGCAGCAGCGCCTGCACCGCCGCAGGTCACCTTCTTGCCACAGTGGACCCACGCCGACAGCCTGATCGTGGCGGTCAGCAGCACGCTCTCACATGACCCGCCGAGCCGTCGAACACACTGCACAAGTATCCATCGCCATCCTGTGCCGAGAACGCGCGCATCTGCCGCTCCCTGAGCGCGCCGGACGGAGGGTTCTCTGCGCCACACGAGAGAGCCATCAGACGCGGCCGGTCGGTATGGTGGAGACGTCACGGCCACGCGTTCCAGGGGTTCTGCATGACTGACGTCGTTTCTTTCACCAGGATGCAGGACGGCACTGCCGAGGACTACGCCCTGCTGGACCGCATCGAGGTCGAGGAGCTCCGCTCGTTCCCCGATCGCGTGCTGGGCTGGCTGCTGGCGATGAAGGACTCCGCGGGCTACCAGATCTCCCGGCTCGACCACTCACTGCAGGCAGCCACCCGTGCCCACCGCGCCGGTGAGGACGAGGAGACCGTCGTCTGCGCCTTGCTGCACGACATCGGCGACTACCTTGCCCCGGCCAATCACTCCGAGGTGGCGGCGGCCATGCTCCGGCCCTACGTCAGTGAGAAGAACTACTGGATCGTCAAGCACCACGGGGTGTTCCAGGGCTATTACTACTTCCACCACGCCGGGATGGACCGCAACGTCCGTGACCGCTGGCGTGACCACGAGCACTACCAGGCCACCGTCGACTTCTGCGCGAACTACGACCAGAACTCCTTCGATCCCGGCTACGACTCCGAGCCATTGTCGTTCTTTGAGCCCATGGTTCGCCGGGTGCTCGACGAGAGCCGCCGGCACGACCTTTGAGGTCGACTGCAAAGTGGGGTTGCGCCCGCTCAAGCCGCGTCCGGTGTGTTTCGCGGGCTTCGCGGGGGATGGAAGTGGGCGCAGTGTCTGGGCATGATGAACTTCACCGAACTGCCGCCCGTCCCGTCCGATCGTCTGGTGCCGGTTACTGATCAGCTGCGGCTGGCAGTGGCTGCCTACCTGGCCCGTTTCAAGGGTCCCTCGCGCGAGCACACTGCCGAACACGGGCCAGCTCATGAAGTGTTCGACCGGGAGGTGAACTGATGACCGCGCCCCACTCCTCCTATGAGGAACTCGCCGCCCAGCGCCGCGGCAGCGCCGAGTACCGCGAAGGGCACGCCGAGGCCCGCCGCGCGTTCCTAATCGGCCAGGCGGTAAGAGAACGCCGCCTGGCCCTGGGGCTGTCCCAAACCGAGCTCGCCAGCCGCGCCGGGATGACCCAGCCTGCCCTCTCACGGCTAGAAGCGGGCGGAGTCGTGCCCACCATTCCCCTCCTGGAGAGGATCAGCACGGCACTGGACGCCGACCTGATCGTGGAACTCGCACCCCACGCCGCCTGACCACCTCCAGGGTCCCCGACGCGCGTCGCCACATCGTGTCATGCCGATGTGAGCGAGTCCCGTGTGCGCATCTTTATGCAGAACTCAGCATTTCCATTCGATGACCAGCAACGCAGTGAGAGATACGTGGCTGAGCACTGGTATTTACCTTCTGCGCAGGCCTGCCGATTCTGGACGTTGGCCGGGATTGCACGTCCCCTTGGGCATGTGGCCGCAGAACGCACAGTTCGGTGCGCGATAAGCATGAAATGCCGTCGGCCCGAACGGCGCCAGAACGGCGGTTCGGGGTTCAGCACGGTTGCGGCGTTGCCGGTGACGGATCGCTGTGCGGGCTGGCGTTGTGGCGGTGTTAGTCGATGAGCCCCGTGAGGCGGTAGAAGGCCAGGCCGTCCACCAGCTGCCAGGCTTCGGCGAGGCGGCCGTCGGCGACTCGGTAGATGAACACCGCGCTGACCGACAGCGCACGGCCACTGGCGGGCTGGCCCAGCAGCGGCGCCCCGGTGTGGGTGCCCGACATGCGCAGCCGGGCCACGGCGCGGTCGCCGGTGCCGAAGATGTCCTCGATGCTGAGCCGGAAGTCGGGCATGGCCGAGATGATCATGGACACGAAATCGGAGGTGCCGGACAGGCCGTGGCTGTCGCTGAACACCTGGGCCAGATCGTGCCGGATAAAGGAAGGATCGAGCAGTTCGGCGGCGCGGCCGCCGAGGGAACGGTCATTGATCGCGTCCACGGCGTCGCGGACCATGGTAGCGGCATCGTTGATCATGACCACAGCGTGCCTGATCCAGGCCGGTGCGGGCATTGGAACCCGCCTCCTGGCCGCGCTGGCGGCCCGGTACTTGCGCACTGGGTCTGCGCCAGCAGCCGCCGAGCGTGATCTGATCGCGGGGTTGGCACGCCGCCGGATCGCCGAATCCGGCGTCGGTCGAGGCCCAGACCGTGGTGTCGGGGTCGAGGCGCGGATCGGCAGATCTGCCCTCGGCGTGAGCCGCCAATCCAGCATTCAGCCCCTAGCGTACGTCTCCGCGGCGCTGCTATCGAACTCGTAGGCTACGAACGGTTCCGAGCCGATGACCCACGCGTCGTGGCCCGGCTCGATGACGTACGCGTCGCCTGGACCAACCTGGACTTCCGTGCCGTCGTCATGGCGGACCTGCAACTGGCCAGACGCCACCGTTCCCACGTGATGCGTCTGGCAGCTCTCGGTGCCCACGACGGGCTTGATGCACTCCGACCAGCGCCAACCTGGCTGCAACGTCATCCGTGCCGCCTTCACCGAACCCAGATCGACAACCTGCACAACGGTCTTATCCGGAGTCCGACGCTCATCGGGCACATCAAAACTCTTCTTGGCGACTCCAGCCATGTTCCCCCTCCAGAACTTCTGCTCGACTGTGAGACCAGCTAGGCAACCGCTACCACCTTCTCGAGGCGGATGCAACAGGCACGGACCCGAGGGCAGTCGTCAGCTCTGACGCCGGGCCGAAGGACCGGCGTCTAGGGAGAGCACAGATTGCCCCCCATGGAGCGCGGCTCGAGATCGACGGCCATACGTCGTAACAAGCGCCGAACGGCGGTTATCTGAAGTCGTCTGTAGATAATGCCTGGTAGACGGTCATTTCTGCGGCGTAGACATGTCGCCGCCGCAGCAGTGTGAGGAGTCGTGACTGGGATCATCGTGGTTCGGCTGGCGGGTGCTTGTCGTGCTGGGTTCGCTGGAGGCCGAGCTGGCGGGCGAGTTGCTCGCGGAGAGAGTGGTTTTCGGCTCGCAGGCGGGTGATCTGGGCGCGGGCGGCATCGAGCCGCTGGCGGAGCGAGTCGGCGGTGGCTCGTTGTGCGGTAAGCCGGGTGGCTGGTGGCTTGAGTGCGCGCTGCTGGCTGATGAGGTCCCGGATCTGGCCTTGGCGGTAGAGCCATCCTCTGGAGACGCCGGCTGATTGCGCGACCGTGCTGAAGGTCACTGGCCGTCCCTGGCGTTGCAGCTGCTCTATGGCGTGGTGTGCGGCCGAGAGGGCCGCCTGGTGGCGCCGGTCGTTGGCCTGGGCGAGGAATGCGGAGTTATCAGCGCGTCTCATCGCTGGGTCCGTCGTCGTGGAGCGCTTCGAGGGCAGGGATGATTGCCTCCAGGCTGTCCTGGACGCGGCGCAGGTTCTCGCCGAGGCGGGCCTGGCCGTTGGCGTCGGCTTGGGCGATGAGACGGCGGTTGGTGGCGGCCTGCCGCCGGTGGATCGGCAGGAACACGGGCGTGGTCTGGAAGTCCGGGCAGGTCAGGCAGGCGTTGGGGTGCGGACAGTCCTGCTGGGCGGGGCGGGCGCAGTAGCCATTGGGAAGGCTGTCGCGGACCCGGTTGAGGTTGTGCTTGACCCACTCGGCCGAGGCGGTGGAGGCATCGGGGTCATAGCCGATCCGTTGCCCGGTGATGTTGACCCGCTGGGCCTGGTAGCGGTCGAACGCTTCCCGGATGGTGGCGTCGTGGACCTTGGCATAGTGGCTGGTCATGTGCGGGCTGGCATGGCCGGGGAGCTTTTGCACCACATGCTGGGGGACGCCGGAGTTGATCAGCCGTGTCCCGAGGGTGTGACGGAACTGGTGGGCGGTCACGGTGACTGGCTGCCCGGCCTCGTCGCGCAGGCCGATGACCCGCTGCCAGTGCGCGAGCTGTTTGGTGAAGGCGCTGTGCGAGTACGGCTTGGAACCGTCGTCGTTGCCGGTCATGCCGGGGAACAGCCAGGGGCTGCCCGCCGGCCAGTGTTCGCGCACGTGGTCTTGCTGGGCACCGATCGCCGCCGCGGCTTTGGCGCTGAGCGGGATCAGCTGCTCGGAGCGGATCTTGACGGCCTCGAACCGCAGGCAGGGCCAGCCGCTGCTGTCGGCGAGCACCGGGTTGAACGGGAGGGTGCACGCGTCCCCGCCGCGCAGCCCGGTCTCGATCACGACCACGACGAGGTGGCGGGTCGTGGTGTGCGGGATCTTCGACAGAGCCTGTTCGGATTCCAGCTGGGCCATCACGAACTCGGGGATGAACCGGGCGATCTGGTCGTGATGGAAGGGGAGCTCTTCGACGTAGACGGTCGCGGAGGCGGCCAGCCCCGCCAGCCAGCCGTGGCGGTGGCAGGCGTCGAAGAACACCCGGATCATCGACAGCGACAACGCCCGGGTGGACGCCGAGTATCCCTCGGTGACCAGCCAGGACAGGTAGTCCTCCAGGACCGGCCGGGTGATCGCGCGCGCGTCGCGGGCCTGCGGATGACGCGCGGCGAGGAACCGGGAGAACCGGGTGAGCGCCAGCGCCCCGGCGTCGATGGTCGCGAACGCGCACCCGGTCGCCAGCCGGAACCGGGACCACCGCTTGACCGGGTCGCGGAGCCAGGACTGGCTGATCCCGCCGAAGCGTGCCGTGCCGCGCCCGCGCCGGGCGGGGATGCCCAGCCGCCCGGCGTCCCAATGGTCTGACGCCCACTGGCCGTCAAGGACGGCTCCTTCGCCGCTGACCACCTAGAGCCGCGGCCTGCCCTGCCCGGCAGGCACGGGGCTGGTCACCGGGCCTCCTCCTGCCAGACCCCGGCCCTGCGCAGCGCCTGGCGGATGTCGGCCACGTCCAGATGGACGTAGACCTGGCTGGTGGTCGCCGGAGACCGGTGGGTGAGCAGCCGGGCGACCACCTCGATCGGCACGCCCTGGCGGACCATGCCGGTGGCGTGGCTGTGGCGCAGCATGTGGGCGGTGAAGCTGATCCCGGTGCGGACGGCGACCCGGCCGATCAACTGGTTCACCGCCGGGTAGGTCATCGCCGCGCCGACCCGGCCGCCGAACAGATTCACGAACACGTAGTCCGAGTCGACGCCGCCGTACTCGGCGTGCATGTACTCCGAATACAGGCGCACCAGCGGCGCCGATACCGGCACCACCGCAGCCGAGCGCAGCTTGGCTCGCGCCCCGTTGGCGTTGCCGGCCCGCGGCACGATATGCACTTCCCGCTTGCGGGAGACGAAGTCGGCATGCCGCAGCCCGAGCGCCTGGCCGACGCGCATCCCGGTCTCGGCCAGCAGCGACAGCAGGAAACGGTCCCTCAGGTGCTCACACGCCGCCAGGATCGCCACGATCTGCCCGGGCTCCAAGATGCGGGGCGCACGCCGCGGAACGTGCAGCTTCACCGGCCGCACCGGGATGGGCCGTCCCTTCGTCACGTGATGCAGGAACGGCTTATACGAGCCGCGGCTGATCCGGCGCCACGAGACCAGCTCGGCAGCGACCCCCAGCCCAGTGCGCGCATGGTGGTCATAGAAGCCGAACACCCCGGCCAGATACCGGTTCACCGTCGCCGGCTCCCGGGCCCCGCTCCCGCCCGCCAGCACGACCACGTTGCCCGCCGGGGCGCGCAGCCAGGCGACGAACCGGGCCACGTCCTCCACGCCCGCCTCGTCCCAGCTCACCGAGGCGTGCTGGAGGAACTCGAACCACAGCTTCAAGCTGACTGCGTAAGCCCGCACCGTGTTCGGAGACCGCTCGATCGCCGCCAGATAGGCCAGATAGCGCTCGGCCGGCTCGACCACCCCGCCGTCATCCCCTAGCAGCGTCCAGGACTCCCGGCCGCTGACCGGCATCAGCACCCGCTGAACCAGCACGCTCCCTCCTCCCATCCGGCCAGCCTGGCCGGGTCCGGCTGCCTTGAAGGTAAAGCTTTCAAGGCAGCCAGTGGTGGAGCCTCGCCGATGCACACGCGAAGATGCGATACCAACAAGGCATGCCCTCAACGCCAGCCAGCACCGAGCTCCGCCAGCGCCAGATCGCCGACGAGATCGCCCAGCTCGGCCTCTGCCTGCCCGGCAGCCTGGTCGAGCGCACTACCCGCTGCGGCTCTCCCCGGTGCCGGTGCCACACCGACCCCAGCCACCGGCACGGCCCCTACCCCTCATGGATCCGCAAGGCCGGGGCCAAGACCATCACCCGCACGCTCAGCCCCGCCCAGCTCGAGCGGTACCGTCCCCTGTTCGACAACACCAAGCGCCTGCGCGAGCTGATCAGCGAGCTCGAGACACTCTCAGCCCAAGCCGTCGAGCAAGCCGAAGGATGGGCAGCGCCCGGAGACAACCGCGGCCGCCACAGCAGCCACAGCGAAGACACCGCCATAGATAATGTGTCCTCGCCGAAGCCCAGGACCCGCGGCGGTTACAGCGAAGACACCCAAATCCCGACTTGAGATAACGGCGGGTCGGCGCGCGCTTATCAGGCGATCCTCGTGCCGTTGGCCACTGTCAGCGCTGCCGGCTACGACCCGGACGGTCAGCCAACCGAATATCTATACATTGCCGCGCTCGAGATGAACGTCCTCAATTGCCGCTGTGAGTTATGCCCCCTGGCCTGGGCGGGTTCAGGGCCGAAGCATTGGCGTCCAGCAGCCTTGCTCTGGTCTCGCTTCCTCTTCGCTCCCGGCGGGCCACGGTGGCATGGTCACGGCGACCACCTGAAGCGGCTCGTCAAGGCTGTCGGCGCGGAACTGGAATGCGGTCCCGAGGGGAATCGTGAGACAGATGCCGGGCCGCAGGTTCTCTGTTGTTGGCTCGTGACCTCCCTGACGGCGCCACATCCGTCCCTCACCGCCGATGAGGTACCAGATCTCTTGAACGGTGGCATGGGAGACGGCTTTCGCGACCTCGCCGGGCTCAAGCTGGAAGTGAGCAAAGCTGCCGAGATCGCTGAGACGGCACAGCGGCCGGACTGTTGATCCATCGGGAGCGACAAGCACCGGCGCATTCTCTAATGACTGGGTAACGGGTGGTTCGTGCATGGCCGGTGCCACCTTTCAGCCTCGAATCAGCGTAGGCCGAGAGATTAGGAAATTCTCTCATCGGCACGGGACTCGCCGTGGCGTCTGCCGGCATCTTACGTCCGGTTCTGCCGCCGACCGGGTGGGTTGGGAGGAGCCTGGATGAGCAGCAGCCCTGGTGACGGAGCGCAGGGGCGGAGGCACAATGTGGCTATGCGAGACAGTAACGGCCACCGCCGGGTACACGCCAGCCAGCGGCTGTGGCTGGAGCAGCGGGTGCAGCTCTCCCGAGGGCACTGGCGGCGTGAGAAGGCAGACGGTGCTATCCGCAGCGAGGGATGGTGGGAAGCGGTGACCGTGATCTGGTCGCCAGATGTCCGGCTAGGTCGAGCCAGCGAACTATGCCGGATGGCTCCGGCCCGATCCTGGGCGGCGCGCTGATTAGAGCCCATGATGATCCAGGCTTCCTCGAGACGCTGGGCGTCAGCGACATCCCCATGCGCTGGTGCATCGTAATCGTCGGCCATCAGTCCTGCTCGCCTGCCTAACAACCGCATTGACCAGGCACAAGTCTTGTGGTGGGATGACTCGCCATTTGAGGCCCGAGCGCATGGAAGGGGACAATGCGACCAGCTGATTCACATATGAGGACACCGTGTTCGCCAGATCCCTTTCGCCAGCGGGTCCAATGGCTCTGGTATCAGCTGGCCTGCTGGTCCTTTGAAGCCATACCTCTCCCAGATCCAGCGGTCCAGTACCCCGATCTGAGCGCCAAGCCGCAGGTAGGTGGTATGTGCGTCAGTAAAGGACTAGTAAATCAGTGATAGTCCAATTATTCTTGGCCCAAGAGTCTGGGGGCGGCGATGACGGCAAGACTGGGGGCAGAGCTTTCCGCGCTGCTCGCTGACCTCGGCCTGCCGCAGCCGGGGAACCCAGACCCCACCCCGCGTGAACTGGAACCGGGCGGCGCGTGGTCGGCACCCAGGGACAAGACGCCGGTCACGGTCATGCTGCAGGTCGAGGGCGCGGATCCGGACGCGCTGAGCGCGGCGGGGCTTCACTTCGTGGAAGGCATCGAGCCGGTGCTGAGCGGCACAGTGCTGCCCGCGCACGTGCTGGACGTGGCCGAGGTTCCCGGCGTCCTCAGCATGGACCTGCCCGCCAGCAGCCGGATGCAACTGCACGAGTCGGTGCCGGCCACGCACGCCGACCACGTACGGACCAACCTCGGGCTGGACGGCAAGGGCGTCATTATCGGCGTGGTCGACAGCGGCATCGACGTTTTCCACCAGTCGTTCCGCCACCCGGATGGGACGACGAGGCTGCTGTCGCTGCTGGACACCACGGCCCCCTACACCATCCAGGCCGGCGGAGGCCCCAACGGCGGCACGTTCACCGTCAGCTGGCAGCCGCCGGACAGCAACGGTGTCACGCCGCCCGCGCAGACCACCACGCCACTGCCGTTCAACGCCACCGCCAGCCAGGTGCAGGCGGCGCTGGCCGCCCTCGCGGCCATCGAACCGGCCGACATCGCGGTGACCGGCGGACCGCTGCCCGGCGCCGGCATCGTGGTGAGCTTCCAGGGCCAGTACCTGCACAAAGACATCGAGCCCCTGACCGTCAACTCCAGCGTGACACCGGCGCCGTCAGCCATCACCGTCGCCCGCGGCCGCGAGTACACCTACCAGGAAATCAACGACAGGATCCAGGCGCCCGGCGCCCCTTTCGGCAGCTGGGACGCCGAGGGTCACGGCAGTCATGTCATGGGCATCGCCGGCGGGGACGGCTCGCAGGCCGGCAACTGCCACCTCAGCGACTACTACGTGGGGGTGGCGCCGGCCGCCGACCTCATCGCCGTCAAGACCACGTTCCAAGAGCAAGACACCATACGCGGCGTCTCGTACATCTTCGGTCGGGCCATGGCCCTGAACCAGGCGGCGGTCGTCAACCTCAGCCTGGGCGGCGAGTCCGGGGCGCACGACGGCAGCACCAACGAAGAGCAGCTGTTCGACCTGCTGCTCACTCAGAACCCAGCCGGGCGGGCCATCGTAATCTCGGCTGGCAACGACGGCGGGCTCTTCGACATGAGCATCCCCGGCCGCGAGCAGGCGCGGGGCGGTGGACTGCACTCGGTGGCGAGCATCGCGGCCAACGCCACCACGACCCTGCGGTTCGTCATCGGCCCCGGCGACAAGCAAGACGACTGGTTCCACCTCTGGTACGGCGGGCCCGGACGGCTGTCGTTCCAGCTGACGGAGCCGGGCGGTACCACGCTGACCGGGCCGGTCGCGCCGGGCGACCCGGTCTACACCACGCCGCTCGCCGGCAACCAGCTGCGCATCACCAACGCGACGTCGGTGAGTACCACCGGCCGGCATGCAATCTCGTGGCGTATCCGGCCGCCGGCCAACGGCACCATCACCCAGGGCACCTGGATCATCAGCGTGACCGAGACGGCCGGGACCGCGACCGACTTCGACTGCTGGATCAACCTCGACAAGAAGGACCCGCACCCGCGGTTCAGCAACGCCGACCAGGACCGCACCCGCACCCTGACCACTCCAGGCACGGCGCACAACGTCATCACGGTGGCCAACTACAACCACCGCAACAACGATCTCGCCGACCACTCGAGCCGGGGCCCGACCATCGATACCCGGCCACCGGGCGAGACCAAGCCGGACATCGCCGCGCCGGGCACCGGCATCACGTCCGTCCTCAGCGGCGCCATGCAAACCACCGCGTGCTGCAAGTGCTGCTACGACTTCTACGTCTCGATGAGCGGCACCAGCATGGCGGCACCGCACATCACCGGCATCATCGCCCTGATGTTCCAGCGGAACCGCACGCTGACGTTCTCTGACGTACGTGCGGCCCTGCGCGCGCACGCCGACGCGCCCGACCCGATCACGGGACCGACGCTGCCCAACTCCGACTGGGGCGCCGGCATCGTCAACGCCGAAGCGGCCGTCAACGGTGTGCCGGCCCATGCCGCGGCCGCCGACTCCCCCACCGCCGTGTCCGCTGTCCCGGCGCCGGTATCTTCGCGGGTGCCCGCCCTCGTGCCGGACATCGCGGCGACGGCGACCACGGGCGCGGGTGCCGCGCGGCTGCGCGAACTGCGGCGGGCCGTCATGGCCTCGCCGGCCGGGCAGCTCGCCGCTGCCCTGGTCAGTACGCACGCGGACGAGGTCATCCGGCTGGTCAACCACGAGCGCCGGGTCACGATCGCCTGGCACCGGATGCACGGCCCCGACCTGCTCCAGGGCATCCTGCGCCAGGTCGAGGGAGGGCTAGTGCTACCCGGGACGGTGAACGGGCAGCCGGTGGCGCCGGGGCTGGCCCGGCTGCTCGACGAGCTCGAGCGGGCGGGCAGCGCACGCCTGCGCGCCGACATCGCCCGGCACCGCGAGCTGCTGATGACACTGCCCGGGCTCAGCATCTCCGATCTCAGCCAGCTGCCCTGGGCTGGCTGAGATGGCCGACGCCCCGGGCACGCTGGAGCTGATCGCCCGCGAGCTGGCGACCGCCCTGACCCCGCTCGAGCAGCGGCTGGCCAGTGAC